>RCND010001675.1_pt1 | contig 13720 bp, 16 predicted proteins | sample 2041351 | NCBI WGS metagenome assembly RCND01 (sample SAMN09708230, study PRJNA481090) | Marine sediment metagenome, whole genome shotgun sequencing project. | biome: marine sediment; feature: ocean; material: sediment; isolation source: Sewage treatment plant 12B marine sediment (STP12B) ...
CTCCCTCAAATCCTTCTTTGATGTATTTTTTTCGGTAATACCAATGGACAGGCATAGCCATAGCATCTGCTATAAAGGCTCCCCATAAGGCATTTTTTAGTCGTGTTGTATCCATAACTTGCTCCTTGTAATATATTACTTTATAGTTGTGTAAACCCTGAGTACTTCACACCTGAGAGTTCTGCCATTTCTTTTTGCCATGTGGCTAAGTCATTTTTGTTGAATTTACTTAAATCATCGTGTCCACAGGCACGAGCCATGACTTGCATGAGTTCTGTAGAGGCTGAGAAAAAGTTATGTAACTGTTTTGCTGATTTTTCTATATTCAAGTTTTTACGCAATGACTCTTTTTGTGTCGCAATACCTGCAGGGCAGTTGTTGGTATTGCACATTCTAGCACCGACACAGCCGATAGCTTGCATCGCAGAGTTAGAAAGTGCTACACCATCTGCACCTAAAGCCATAGCTTTTACAAAGTCCATAGGTACACGGAGTCCACCTGTCACTATGAGTGTTACACGACCACTTGCACCTTGTTTATCGAGGTACGCTCTTGCACGAGCTAGGGCAGGGATGGTAGGAACAGAGATGTGATCTCTGAAGATCTCAGGAGCTGCACCCGTTCCTCCTCCTCTTCCATCTAAGATGATGTAGTCAGCACTCGCATCAAGTGCAAACTGGATGTCTTCCTCTATATGATTGGCACTCAGTTTAAAGCCTATAGGGATACCACCTGTTATTTCTCTTACTCTATCGGCAAAAGCTCTAAAGTCTTTTATACTTGAGAGGTCAGTAAAGGTGGGAGGAGAAACAGCAGGCTCACCTGCCTTGATGCCTCTTACTGCTGCAATTTTCCCTATGTTTTTACTGCCTGGTAAGTGACCACCCGTACCAGTTTTGGCACCTTGACCACCTTTAAAGTGAAAGGCTTGTACATTTTTGAGTTTCTCTTCATCGTAACCAAATTTAGCAGAGGCTAATTCATAGAAGTAACGAGAGTTTGCTTCTTGTTCCTCAGGTAACATGCCACCTTCACCAGAGCAAATACCTGTACCTGCCAACTCTGCTCCCATAGCCAAAGCAGTTTTAGCTTCCTCAGACAATGCCCCAAAACTCATGTCTGACACAAAAAGAGGAATGTCTAGTACAAGAGGTTTTTTTGCCTCAGGGCCTATGATGAGTTGAGTACTGACAGCTTTGTCTTCCAGTAGAGGTTTAGTTGCCATTTGAGCGACCATGACTTGTAAGTCATCCCAGTGAGGTAATTTGTATCGTGGGACACCCATAGTCCATGGTGTCCTAGCTTGGACAAGCCTTCACGGGCTAGTTGATGTATAAACTCTACAGTGGGTTCTTCAATTGTTGATTTTGCTTGTGGTAAATCAGAAGGCGCTGTACTTATTCCTGGCCCTTCTTTCCCTACGTCATTGGCAGTAAATTGTTTATGCGTGCCATCACAATATGGTCTGTTTGCACTATGTTTACATGCACAAAGATAAGATTCGCTGTCTTCGTCAGAAACAATCACTTTAGGCGTAAAAGATGTGCCTACATGTGAACCATCACAAAATGGTTGACTCTTTGATCTGCCGCAAGTACAGAAATGATATTCCTGTCCTTTAGAAAGATTGACTTTAATGGGTTTGTTATCTGCAATGACTGGGTTACTCATGTTTTTTCCTTATAGTTTGACTAATAATGATAATCTGTGCATTATCACTTGTTGCTTTAAAGTTCAGGTCAGTACCTCGTATGAGATCACCATCTTTGACAAGGGTATCGTTGAGTATAGCATTCCCCTCCGTGACATAGGCTAAAAACTCTCCACTTTTTTGTACAGTTAACTCTTTAGAAAATCGTCCGACTTCTAGTATGGTATGACTATCAAGAGTCGTTGTTTGGTTTTTTGGACCACCATAGATTTTTGTAAGTGTATCTTGTGCGATATCATAAAGTTTGTAATCTACTTCTTCACCTTTGTTCTCAGGAAGTACCCAGAGTTGAATCATACGATTTTTACCAGGGTTAGGGTTTACCTCATTATGGGAAAAACCTTTTCCTCCTGCACGTTGTACTTGAACTTGTCCTGCCACAAGTGATGTCCCATGTTCCAGTGAACCTTCATGGGTTATTTCACCTTCTATCATGATAGAAATAACATCTATCTCTTTATGCGCATGCATTTTAGTTTCACCATAAGGATCAAAAATTGCATCTGCCAAGTAGACAAAATTACCTAGACCGTTCCAGGTATCATCTCTACCACCTACAAGGTTGTCCACTACTAAGCGGTGTTCTTTTAGTCCTGCGAATCCACCTAAAGGTAGGTTGTCTTTATGGAGTATTTTCATGGCATTTCCTTTGTCAATCTATTTTTAGTGTAAATACTCTAATAGTATAGCCATAAACTAAAATAAATGTCAAGAGTAATTACTCTAAAGTTTGACATATTAGAGTATTTACACTATAATTATACAAATTAAGGAAGGGTGATGTCAAGAAAATTAGAAATATTAGAGACGGCACGAAGACTTTTTAATGAGACGAATACCCAAGCAGTCACTACAAATCATATAGCAAAAGCTATGGGGATAAGCCCGGGTAATTTGCATTATCATTATAAAAATAGAGAAGAGATCATACGACTTTTGTATCAAGAAATGAGAGAGAGGATGACACTGTCTATAGATGATCTACCTAAAACACTTGAAGAATTGAGTGAACATCAAAAGGTACTCATAGGCATACAGTGGGAGTATAGGTTTTTCTTTAGGGAGATACTCTTTTTATTTTCAAGAGACAGTGAACTACAACGTCAGTATGTAGATGATAACATTGCACATCGTTCACGTATAAAGTTAACTATAAAATACTTTATAGACAGTGGAGATTTAGAGATCAAGGATAATGCTTTGCAGGAGTATGTGGTAGATGCCATACTTATGTCTTGGCAGTTTTATACTTCATATATGCAAACTTTAGGTAAGACTCTTAGTCCTAAAAGTGCAGAAGAAGCTGTACAATATACGAATAATGCGATGATGCCGTTTAAAACAAAGAAAGTTTAACTGAGCTTTCACATGAAATACACACAGAAGAGTCTAAAATATCTAACACTCAGTTTAGAGTGCTTTATTAAAGGAATTAAATGAAATTATTATTACTAAGTTTACTAAGCAGTGTAACACTTTTTGCACAGAGTTTTTTTGTACTCTCCGGTGTAGACAGTTATGATGCTATTGTGGCAAATATGTCACCTAAAACTGCCAAATACAGTGAAGATATAAAGTCACTGATGCAGAGTATGTCTAAAGAGATAGGGGTCAGTACAGAAGGACATCCCTCCCGTGTGCTTTATTTTCTGATAGCTGATATTTCTATGGGGGAGACAATAGGGCTTAAAGTAGAATTAGCATTAGGTGAGTATGTTTTACGTAAGGGTGGAACACAGCGTGTTTTTGGGGTGACGTACATGGACACAAAACTCATAGCACCTGACTTTAAAGATGAAGAAGATGTAGATGATCAGTTAGCTGATGCGGTAGAAGATATGCTAGAGAGCTTTAAACTCCAGCATCAAGAAGATAATAAAAAGCTCTCAAAAAGTAAAACAGCTGTGACACATGAGAACTTTGCAGCTGATATGGGTTATGAAACACAGTACAAAACGGCACTTGACAAAGCCAAAAAAGCAGGTAAACCTCTATTATTATTTATGACTACGTCTTACTGTCCCTGGTGTAGGAAATTGGAAAGCCGTATACTTTCTCAAACAGATATAGACAATAAGATAAAAGAAAAGTACATTCCAGTAACACTCAACTTAGATAAAGACAGCTATCCTGAACAGTTTGGAAAAACACGTTTTACTCCCATCATTTATATAGTGAATTCTACAACAGAAACTATAGAACATAAGTTTGTGGGTTACAGTGCAAGAAATGAGTTTTTACGTCTGTTGAAATAGTGTAAATTATGTGTATATAAGGAGTAATTTTGAGTCATAGTGATAATTTTTTTGAAGAAGTATATAAAAATGTAGATAAAGACAATTTAATGTCTATCCCTTGGGCTAATTTGGTTGCAAATGAGCATCTTATTTCACATCTGAATGTTAAAGATGATATGACATATGGACATGCTTTAGTCATAGGGTGCGGATTGGGAGATGATGCAGATGCATTGGCTAAGATGGGCTATGAAGTAGATGCTATAGACATCTCTCAGACTGCTATAGATATGGCAAAAGAGCGTTTTCCTAACGCATTGATAGACTTTAGGGTGGAAGATATATTTAAACTGCCTACATCTATGTTTGGTGTGTATGACTTTGTTTTTGAGAGTCGTACTATACAGTCACTTGACCCCAAGTTCAGAGATGAACTTATTGCGATCATCGCAGGCCTGGTATCCAAAGACGGTGAGCTACTAGTGCATACCAATATACAAGATGACAATGAAAATTATGGTGGACCACCCTGGCCACTTTACAGAAGAGAGTTGTTGGGGTTTGAAAAGCACGGGTTAAAAGTACAACATGAAAATGAAATCATAATCAACAAACCGGTAGCCCCTTATGATGCAGTTGTGCATTATAAAAAACAAGCATAGAAGAAGTATCATGCAGGAAAAAGAACAAGACTACGCAAAAACAACGTTTAATGAAGTAGCAAATAACTATGATGAGATACCATTTTTTAAGATCTCTGCCAGTCATGTAGTGGACATCATAAAGCAACACAAGCAAGAGGAAGTCTTGGATGTACTTGATGTAGCCTGCGGTACGGGTAATGTAGTGCTTGAGTGTGCAACGTGTTTAAAAGACGCTACATTTAATGCTGTGGACATTTCTGAGGGGATGTTGTCCAAAGCAAAAGAGAATGCCACAAAGCTAAACCTGGACAATGTTTCTTTTCACCTACAAGACATTAGCAAATTGGAGACAGTGAAAAGATATGATGTAGTCACCTGTTCCTATGCACTCTTTTTCTTACCAGATGCACATAAAGTACTTAAACGACTTTCCACTTTACTGAAAACAGATGGTATTGTTATCTTTACAAGTTTTTTGGCAGAAGCCTTTGAGCCTTCAAGTGAGATACTGCTTTTGTTGTTGAAGAAATATGGTTCCAATTCTGCCAAAGAGTATGAGAAAGATAAGTGGGAAAACCTTAAACATATAAAAGACATAGAACATCTCTGTACGTTGGCTGACGTGAACATCATGAAAATAGAATCTAAGTCAATAGGTTATGGAATGGATGTAGATACGTGGTGGGAACTGTTTAACAACACAGGATACAAAGGTATGCTTATGGAGTTAAGTACTGAAGATTATGAAAAAGTAAAAGCAGAGTTTTATAAGGCGATGTTTGAACATGCAGATATGGATGGTGAAGTAGAGTTGATTGCAGATACGTATTTTGTGATGGTGTCATGAAACTAAAGGTTCCCTAAAGAAGAGAGTCAGTAAGTAGATGATACTGTAATAGTTACGGAGTATTATTTCGAAATTTTAATTTGTATATGAAAGGTTTGATGATGACATTGATAACAAATAAAGACTATGAACAGATGAAGGGTCAAGAGCACACACTGATAGATGTTTTACCTAAAGAACATTTTGAGCAGATCCATTTGGATAATGCCATCAATATCTGTGTGTATGAAACGAGTTTTCAAGATAAAATCAATGCACTTGCTTTAGAGAAGAAACATGCTCTTGTCGTCTATGGAGAGAGTGATAATGAATATGACTCTAAGACGGCTGCAACTAAACTAGAAAACATGGGCTTTAGTCATATATATGTTCTTGAAGCACAATGTTCTCATTTAGATACAGATCAGATACTTACACTAGATAATGGGACGTATACACTTATCGAAGGTAACTCGCTTCACTGGACAGGCTCAAATGCAAATGGAAGTCACTTTGGACAAATAAGATGTAAGCAAGGTCGTATTGAAGTTGAAGATGCACAGTTAAGTGGTGAGTTTGTGGTAGATATGTCTTCCATCAATACTTTAGATCTAGATGAAAGTCAGGGTGCTTTACAATTAAATGAACATCTGCGATCAGACGATTTCTTTTTCTCCAAGTTTTTTCCCGAAGCAAAATTTAGTTTTGAGAATGTGACTTCTGTAGACACACCTTACCAAACCGATATAAATTATGTTCTAGATGGTGAACTCATTATTAAAAATATCAGTAGAAAACAAAAAGTAGATGCATTGATAACATCAACGGGTAACAAACTGTTTCTACATGCCAAAGTACAGATCGATAAAACAGACTGGGGTATTATCTACGGTTCAAGTAAGTACTTCAAGTTTTTAGGTATGCATAAGATTTTTGATCTTATTGCTATTGAAATGCGCTTGGAACTACATAAATAAAATTTTTTATAATGCTATTAAAAAAAAGGATAAATAAATGTCAAAAGTTTTTGATTTTGGAGAAGTTGTCTCTGGATATGATGTAAAAGTATTAAATGAAAGAGAAGCTAGAGCAGGTGCCGGACTATTGTTTTTATTTGCATTTATTTCTTTTATTAATTGTATGGTTACAAAAAGTTTATTAATTACGCAAATATTTATTGGGGTATTTTTGGTTGAATTTATTATTCGAGTACTCATTAATCCAAAATATGCACCTAGTTTAGTGTTAGGTCGTTTTATGGTAAACAATCAAGTACCAGAATATGTAGGCGCTAGTCAAAAAAGGTTTGCCTGGGGTCTAGGGCTTGGTTTAGCTGTACTTTTATTTGGATTAACTATTGTTTTTCCGTCATCAACACCCATTGGAGAAGAGAGTTTACATAATGCACTTATAGGACTAAGTTGCATGACTTGTCTGGTTTTGTTATATTTTGAGTCAGTTTTTGGCATATGTTTAGGATGTAAAATTTATACTAAGTTTAATAAAAATGAAGCAAAGTACTGTCCAGGTGGGGTATGTGAAAAACAAGACAGACATGAGTGTCAAAAAATTTCAATAGCTCAAGTAAGTGTTTTAGTACTATTTTTTAGCGTTTTAATAGTTTCGGTTCTTATGGCATAGGGATAGAACGCATAAGGCAAGTTCAAATTCGAAATTTTGAGCTTATTGTCCTTATTCTAATTCGCTATACTAACCCACAAAAAAGACTATTAAGGAACATTATGAAAACGATGACATGTAAACAACTTGGAGGCGCTTGTGATAAAATACTTCAAGCAGAGACATTTGGAGAAATGGCAGAATTAAGTATGCAACATGGTATGGAGATGATGCAACAAAATGATGAAGCACACATGAAAGCCATAGCTAGCATGAAAGAAATCATGCAAGATCCACGCACAATGAGCCAATGGTTTGAAGAGAGAAAAGCTGAGTTTGATGCTTTAGCTGACGATTAGGGTTTATGAGAGCATAATAAGGCAAAGAGTATGAACTTAGAAAAACTCAAAATCATAGAAGAACATTTCTTCGAGCTATACCCAAAAGGTTTTGAAGATGAAGGACTTGCAAAAATAGTGAAGCGTCATAATGTTGCGAAGCTTACAGAGTTCACACAAGAGGCCTTTGCCAAAGAGAAGTTTGCAAATACTGGGCAAATTGTCGAAGACATGGTTAAGATAGTTTCCCGTTCCTCACTCATCTCACTCTTTGAAAAGCCAAAATTTCGTGATGCAGTAAAAGCCATGAGTTCTGAGCGTAAAGACATGCTTAGCATTGGACTTGAAGAGATGTTACATGGGTCATTTAAAAATGGTTTTAACATTATGTTGGACATACTCACAGAAGAGAAGTTGGCTAAGTGGTCACTCATCTCTGTACTACCTTACTACTACGCACCCAAAAAACATCTTTTCATCAAACCAACCACCACCAAAAATGTACTCAAATACTTTGAAATAGAAGAGATAATCTATAAACCACGCCCTAGCTATGCATTTTATAGTAAGTACAAAAAGATTATTAACGCTTTTAAAAAAGAGGTCAATAAAAAACTAAGTAATGATAATGCAAAGTTCACAGGCTTTTTGATGATAGGCATGGAGGCCATGAAAGATGAATAGACACGAAACCATTAATTACCTTGAATTCCCAGCTAAAAATGTAATAGAAAAGGACTAAACTATGATAAAAGAACTGTCACGAAGTTATGAGAACAATCTTGCTTTTGAAATTAATGGAAAAGTAAGTGCTGAAGATGAAAAGTCATGGATCGCAAGGTTGGATGTGATTACCGATGAGTACGAAAAATTTAATGTAATGATCGTCTTAGCTGAAAATGCATCATGGGGAATGGATGCAGGATTGGCAGATATAAAGTGGATCATGAAACATATGGGTAAATTTAACAAGATAGCCATAGTAGCAGACAGTGATGTTTGGAAATGGCTCATAAAAGTAGACAGTTTCTTTGCTAAATTTATAGGTATTAATGAATTATATTTTAATATGGCTAATCTTGATGCAGCTTGGGGATGGGTACAAAAAGAGAATAAATAGTAATATTAACACTACTTTTGTATAATATCTAAAATTAAAAAAGAGAAAAAATGAAATTACACGCTCCATGGGAAAAAGCTTTTAAGAAAGTCTCAACACCATTTGAACATTTCCTACATGCACAGACAACAACTGGTATGGTCTTGATGTTTATGACCATTCTTGCACTGATACTTGCCAACTCTCCATTAACAGAAACTTACGCACATTTTTTTCATACAAAAGTAGATTTTGATGTGGGTTCGTGGAAACTTTCTCACACTCTTCACCATTGGATAAATGATGGTTTGATGGCCATCTTTTTCTTTATTATTGGTTTAGAGATAAAAAGAGAGATACTGGTTGGGGAACTTTCAAATATCAAAGTGGCTATGTTACCTATATTGGCAGCTATTGGAGGTATGTTGATTCCTGCATTGATCTATATGTCTATTACCTCAGGTACTGAGGGTGCTGTTGGATGGGGTATCCCTATGGCTACGGACATTGCTTTTGCTATTTCTGCTTTGGTACTGTTGGGTAAAAGAGTACCTCCCGCACTGGTTACCTTTTTAGTTGCACTTGCTATTGTGGATGACTTGGGTGCTGTTATGGTCATAGCACTTTTTTACACAGAACAGATACATATGTTACCTTTGGCTTTGGCTGGCGGGGCATTTATGATCATGGTTGCATTTAACCGCTTTGGTATTCATATGATCTTACCGTACTTTATAGTAGGGCTTTTTATGTGGTTCTTTATGCTTGAGTCTGGTGTACATGCTACCATTGCAGGGGTTATCGCTGCATTAGCCATACCTTCTAAACCTAAGCGTGCACCAGGAAGTTTTAGACAAGATGCCAAGGTCTTACTGGATGAGTATGACAGCTACCCCATAGATGAAAAGGATGGTATGAATGAAAGACAAAAAGCCATTCTTATAAAGCTACAAAAGAACATAGTTGACATAGGCACACCTGCTGCCAGACTGGAGAATGAGTTGCACTTGCCGGTGGCTCTACTAGTCATACCTCTTTTTGCACTGGCAAATGCAGGTATAGCCATAGATTTTAGCTCTATAGGTACAACCATTATGACTCCTGTATCTCTGGGAATCATCGCAGGTCTTATCCTAGGGAAAGTGTTAGGTATCTTTGGTGTGGCATGGTTGGCTATCAAGTTAAAGGTTGCAACACTTCCACAAGGCAGTACTATGAACCAGATCTTTGGTGTGGCATTTTTAGGTGGTATTGGTTTTACTATGTCTATCTTTGTAGCTGACTTGGCATTTATGGGAAGTCCAGAGCTTATCTTTCAAGCTAAAGTAGGGATCTTGGCAGCATCACTTTTTGCAGGACTCTTTGGGTATTCATGGCTTAGATTTGTAGCTAAATCAAGTAAATAAATACAATAAATATATTTTTTAGTTTTGTCTTCTTTCTATGTCTGTAGCTTGAGTATGCTTGTCAAGTATCTGTAAGCTACAGTAAAGATGATAAGTATACGAATCCTAAAATGATTGACACCCTTGCACAGCCCTTTTTACTTTCTATCATTTAACGTGAAATTAAATATTTTTGTATTATAGTTGTTTATACACAATTATAAGGTGAATAAATGGCTACTTTAACAGAAGTTGAAAGTGTTGTTATTAGATTTTCCGGGGACTCCGGAGATGGCATGCAACTTACAGGTACACAGTTTTCAAACACATCCGCGATCATGGGGAATGATATCGCAACTTTTCCAGACTATCCCGCAGAAATACGAGCGCCAAAGGGTACTGTTGCTGGTGTGTCTGGATTTCAGATCCATTTTGGATCTAGAGAAATATTTACACCCGGTGATGAAGCAGATATGCTTGTAGCTTTTAATCCCGCGGCACTCATGGTAAATTTGAAGAGCCTTAAAAAAGGCGGTACTATTCTTCTGAATGAAGACGCATTTACGGCTAGTAAGATAGCTAAGGCTGGCTATGAAAGTAATCCACTTGAAGGTCATGCACTTGATGGCTATCAGGTTATCAATGTTCCTATGGATTCGCAAACCGCGGAAGCGCTAAAAGAGATCGATCTTGATAACAAAAGTAAAAAACGCTGCAAGAATTTTTATGCTTTAGGCATGACTTACTTTTTTTATCATAGAGAGATGGACACAACCTTAAGCTGGATGAAGCAGAAGTTCGGTGACAAACCTGAACTTTTAAAGGCAAACCAAACGGCTATGAAAGCCGGAGCAAATTTTGCTGAAACCCTCGAAACTATAGTCTCAACCTATAAGATCTCAAAGGCAAAGATCAAACCCGGTAAGTATAGACAGGTTAACGGCAACATGTCAACGGCTTGGGGCTTTATTAGAGCTGCGCAAGCTGCCAAGCTACCATTATTTTTGGGGAGCTATCCCATCACTCCAGCTTCAGACATTTTGCATGAGCTGTCAAAATACAAAGAATTTGGCGTAAAAACTTTTCAAGCAGAAGACGAAATTGCCGCTATTTGTACGGCTATAGGAGCAGGATTAACAGGTTCCTTAGCTATCACTACCTCTTCTGGACCTGGAATCGCTCTTAAAGGGGAGGCTATCGGTTTAGCCATAAGCTATGAAATGCCCCTTGTCATTGTAAATGTTCAGCGAGGAGGACCTTCCACAGGACTTCCTACCAAAACAGAACAATCGGACCTATATCAAGCGCTTTACGGAAGAAATGGAGATTCACCTTTGATCATTGTTGCGGCTTCCAGACCCAATGACTGTTTTGACATGGCATATGAAGCATCTAGGCTGGCACTTGAACACATGACACCTGTCATGCTATTAACAGATGGCTACATAGCCAACGGAACGGAACCGTGGAAGATCCCCGATGTTGATGCAAACTATGCCAAGATCAAACATAAAATGCTCAACCCCGAAGAAGTTGACAAAGAAAATTGGCGTTGGATCAAAAGGGATCCTGAAACGCTTGTAAGAGACTGGGCTATTCCAGGTATGGTAGGTCTTGAACACAGAATTGGAGGTCTTGAAAAAGACTTTGATACAGGAGATATTTCTTATGACCCCGCCAATCATCAAAAAATGTGTGAGGTGAGACAAGAAAAAGTAGAACTTGCAGCCAATAACATCCCTTTGCAAGAGGTCAAGGGAGATGAAAGTGGAGACTTACTTGTTATCTCATGGGGTGGAACCTATGGTTCAGTGGAAATGGCAGTCAGGGCACTTCAAAAAGAAGGTCAAAAAATATCTTTGATGCATTTAAGATACATTCATCCCATGCCTAAGAATATCGGTGATGTCATTAAAGGCTTCAAAAAAGTAATCGTGCCGGAGCTGAATATGGGACAAATGGTTCATGTTATCAATGCAAAGTTTGCCTGTAATGCCATACCTTATAACAAGGTTGAGGGACTACCGTTTAAAATTTCCGAACTTAAAGATGCTTTTACAAATGCATTGAAGGAGGCTCAAGATGACTCAAAATAATGACGCAGAATATACAAAAAAAGATTTTACATCTGATCAAGAAGTAAAATGGTGCCCAGGATGTGGAGACTATGCAATACTTACAGCGATACAGTCTGCTATGACAAAGATCGGTAGAAAACGTGAAGATGTTGTCTGTGTATCAGGGATTGGTTGTTCTTCCAGGTTTCCTTATTATCTAAACACCTATGGTTATCATACTATCCACGGTAGAGCTACTGCTGTCGCATCAGGTGTCAAGACTGCCAATCCTGACTTAAGTGTTTGGGTTATTACAGGGGATGGTGATAGTTTATCTATTGGAGGCAATCATCTTATTCATGTTCTTAGAAGAAACGTTGATCTGAATATAGTTCTTTTCAATAACCAAGTGTATGGTTTAACAAAGGGGCAGTACTCTCCGACTTCCGTACAAGGACAGGTTACAAAATCAACACCATACGGATCTCTTGATAGACCTTTCAGTCCTGCAAAACTTGCTTTTGGTGCGAGTGCAACCTTCATTGCGCGTACTACAGACACAAACGCTAAACACGTAGAAGCCATGATGCTTGAAGCAGAAGAACATAGAGGAACATCCTTTATTGAGGTCTATCAGAACTGTGTTATTTTTAATGATGGTTGTCACTCGGAGTATGCAGATAAAAAGACGCGAGATGATCACTCAATCATACTTGAGCAAGGTAAGCCTATGCTCTTTGGTTCTGAAGTAAAAAAGGGAATTGTCCTTGATCATCTAACATTGAAAGTGGTTGAACTTGGAAGTACCTATACTGAAGCAGATTGTCTACTTCATGATAAAACAAATGAAATGTTAGCATCCTTGCTTGTTGCTATGGATGCTAATCGAAGTATGCCTAAATTATACGGCGTGATATATGCCGTTAAAGATGTCACCTATAACGATCAAGTAGCGACCCAAATTTTTGAGATCAAAGCATTAAAAGGTGAAGGAGACTTCAACAAACTCCTCAACTCCGGAGAAACATGGGAAATCAAAGAGTAATTTTTTTCCCAGTACGCTTTTTATGTATTAGGTTCAGCAAAAAATGCAAAAGTCAATGTGTCAATTTTATCTATGAGCTTTTTCTTGACAGTAAGTTTTTTGCTATAGAAGACAGATAAAAGACCACTATTGTTTATGCCTAAGATAAATGAATACTCACCAAATTTGTATCGTTTTAAATCTTTTGGGTCAGGGCTTTCATCAAGACCTTTGATCTTAAAATGAATACCATTTGGAAAGTCATAAGGGTAGATTTTATCATCTTCTTTTATATGGGCTTTTCCTGCATCAGACGTGACTTGAAGTATGAGTTTATTGTCTAGTTCGTGTGTTCTAATATTATATGGGCCAAATTTTATGTGCATGTTTATCCTTTTTATATATTACATAGTAAGTATAGTATATTAATTAGGTTAATAATTGGAAACAAAGCAGAAAATAAAAATAGTTTTGTTGTATGTATTAATGTAGGTATTGCACATCAGGATGTCAACGAGATAGGTTGAAGATTGTTTAGGTTTGGTAATATGGTAATCACCGTAGGTCGGGGTGTTTTTTTCTAGTGTTACATCCACTTCTTCGTCTTACTAGTAGCCTGAGCTTCCAAAGGGTCATCAGGCCAGTAGTGTCTTTTGTATTTTCCTCTTAAGTCTTTTTTTACATCAGCATAAGTATTTTCCCAAAAGCTCTCTAAGTCCTGCGTTATTTGCATGGGGCTTGAGGCTGGGGAGAGTAGGTGTATCATGAGTTTTATTTT
>RCND010001378.1_pt1 | contig 13719 bp, 9 predicted proteins | sample 2041351 | NCBI WGS metagenome assembly RCND01 (sample SAMN09708230, study PRJNA481090) | Marine sediment metagenome, whole genome shotgun sequencing project. | biome: marine sediment; feature: ocean; material: sediment; isolation source: Sewage treatment plant 12B marine sediment (STP12B) ...
TATTAAAACTAAACATTACATACCTGCTTATGAAACTGCACTAAAAGCTCAAAACAAAGAGATTGATGCAATTATAAACAGTAAGGAAGAACCAACTTTTGAGAATACAGTTGTTGCTTTAGATCAGACCGGGGAATTGCTCAAAAAAGTTTCTCGTGTATTTGGCGCTATGAATTCAGCAATGAGTAACGATGAACTGCAGAAAATCGCAAAAGAAATATCTCCGAAAATCACTAAACATAAAGATGATATAAATCTTAATGAAGCTTTATTCCAAAGAGTTAAAGCTGTTTATGATAAGAAAGAATCTCTAGAACTAAATACAGAGCAAAATAAATTATTAGATAAATATTACAAAACTTTTATTCGTGGTGGAATTAATCTTGAAGAAAAAGCCAAAGAGGAATTTAGAAAAATCAATGAAGAAATTGCCTTGCTTACTTTGAACTTTGGTGAAAATATTTTGAAAGAAACAAATAAATTTGAATTAGTTATTGATAATGAATCTGATCTTGAAGGATTGCCTGAATCATCAATAGCCGGTGCCGCAGAAGCCGCAAAAGAAAAAGGATATGAAAGCAAATGGGTTTTTACAATTCATAAACCGAGCATGATTCCGTTTATTCAATATTCAACAAAAAGAGATTTAAGAAAGAAAATTTATACAGCATATTTTATGAAAGGCGATAATGGTGATGAACTTGATAACAAGGAAATTATTACTAAGTTAGTTGATCTAAGATTGAGAAGAGCAAATATTCTTGGGTATAAGAATCATGCTGAGTATGTACTGGAAGAACAAATGGCAAGTAAACCAGACAAAGTTTATGATCTATTAAATAAACTTTGGAAGCCTGCATTAAAAAGAGCAATTTCCGAAAAGAAAGAAATGCAGCAGTTAATTTATGATGAAGGAAATGATTTTGAAATTGAGCCTTGGGACTGGTGGTATTATGCAGAAAAATTAAAGAAAGCCAAATATGATCTTGATGAATCTGAGTTGCGCCCTTATTTCCAAGTGGAAAATGTAATTAATGGTGTGTTTGGTTTAGCGACCAATTTATGGGGAATTCAATTTGAAGAGAGAAATGATATTGCAAAATATCACCCCGACGTAAAAGTTTTCGAAGTTAAAGAAGCTGATGGAAAACATATTGGAATCCTTTATACTGATTATTTTCCAAGAGCAAGTAAACGAGCCGGTGCTTGGATGGATGAATTCAGAAGACAGTTTAAAAAAGATGGAGAAATGGTTACTCCAATTATTTACAACGTTGGTAACTTTTCTAAACCAACGGGAGATAAACCGGCACTGTTAAGTATTGATGAAGTTCATACACTATTTCATGAGTTTGGGCATGCACTTCATGGTTTGCTTTCTAACTGTACTTACGAATCAGTCGCCGCTACAGAAACCCCGCGTGATTTTGTTGAATTTCCCTCCCAAGTAATGGAAAATTGGGCATTGCATCCGGACGTTTTGAAAACCTATGCAAAACATTATGAAACGGGAAAAGTAATACCGAATGAACTTATTGAGAAATTAGAAAATGCCAGTTTGTTCAATCAAGGTTTTGAAACAGTAGAATATTTAGCTGCATCAATTTTAGATATGGATTATCATACTATTAGTGAGAAACAAGATATTGATATTGACGAATTTGAAAAAGCTTCAATGGATAGAATTGGATTGCTAAAAGAAATAAAGCCTCGTTACAGAAGCACTTATTTTAATCATATTTTTGCGGGAGGTTACTCATCAGGTTATTACAGTTATATTTGGTCGGCTGTATTAGATGCAGATGCCTTTGATGCTTTTGTTAAAACAGGTAATGTTTACAATCCGGAACTTGCAAGTTTATACAGAAAGCATATTCTTGCTTCAGGCGGAAGTGATGATTCTATGGAACTTTTTAGAAGATTTCGTGGGCAAGATCCTTCAATAGAACCTTTACTTGAAAGAAGAGGATTGAATTAAAAGTTATTTGAATGATTTAATATATTAATTTCATTGACTGTTTATGACATATAATATAGGAGATTCCCATGTCACAAATACCAAAACGCTTTATGAAATTTAAAGAGGACTATCCTGAAATCGCAGAAGCATATGAAAAAATGGGTAATGCAGTTCATACTTCAGGACCTCTTGATGATAAAACAAGAGCATTTATTAAATTAGCACTTTCAGCGGGTGCCGGATTAGAAGGTGCGGTTCATTCACATACAAGAAAGGCTTTAGAAAAAGGGATTTCAAAAGAAGAAATCAGGCAGACTATTTTGCTGGCTTTACCGACACTTGGACTTCCCAAAATGATGGCTGCACTAAGTTGGGTTGAAGATATTTTAGAGGATTAATCATCTAATTTTTAATCAAAAAAATGAAATTCTATTAAAAATTAATAATAATTTTTCGAATCCCAATTTTGAGCATCTAAAAGAATTTTACATAACAAGTGATTTTTATGATTAAGAAAACGACAATTTTAATATTTATTTATCTGCTTACTAATAATTTTACTTTCCCTCAAACTGATAGATCTATTTTTGAAAAATTCATACCAAAGTTATTTAAGATAAATGGGTATAACATTAATATTGAAATTCTTGGTGAAGGTGATCCTGTTGTATTCATTTCTGGAGGACCTGGGAATTCCCATGATTACTTGCAAGGTGCATTTGGGAAATACTATAAAACCAACAAAGTAATATTTATTGATTTTCTTGGAAGAAGTTTATCGGATGATGCAAAAGAAAAAACCGAATATTCTGTTGAGGGTGATGTTGAATTACTTGAAGAAATAAGAAGGATTTTAAACTTAGATAAAATTTCTATTGTTGGTCATTCTTATGGAACAGTGCCTGCTCAAGCTTATGCAATTAAATATCCCAAACACCTTGATAAAATGGTCCTCATAAATGGTTTCCATAGCGGAGAAATGTGGCAGGCGAATTGTGATAGCTATAATCATTATGCTAAAACCCATTTCCCGGAGCTTTGGCAAAAAGTTGACTCACTCAGAGCTTTAGGTTATGTTTCAAGTGACTCAGTTTTCAGCGAGCTTTACGGAAGTTTTCCCAGTAAATATGTTTACTACCACAATAATAGTTTAAAGCAAAATGTGCCAAACACAAAATTCAGAGGAATGAACACAGCTGTTTATTATGCAATAATAGGGAGAGACGCGGATTTTTTTGTTGGCGGAAGCATGATTGAGTTGGATTTTAGAAGGAAACTTAAAAATGTAAAATCACCAACTTTAATTGTTGCCGGAAGATATGACGGAGTATCAACACCCGAATATGCTGTTCAGTATAAACGGTTTATGCCACAAGCAAAATTTGTGATGTTTGAACATAGTGGTCACAATCCGTATTTGGAAGAGCCCGAAAAATTCTACAATTTATTTGAAGAGTTTTTGGGTATAAAAAGTAGTATATCATTAGAATGATTATAGAACTAATGCCATGCCAATAAAATAAGATCTGCCCGGAGCAGGTTCAAAGAAGTTTTTGCCAAATGCATTTGGTACAACTGAACCATTATATCTCTCATTAAAAATATTTTCTAGCTTAAAGCTTAATTTAAGGGAATATCCTTCGTATTCAATTCTATAATTAGTATTCAGATCGAGGGTAGAATAATCATTATTGATGAACTCTTTTTTCTCAGATGAGCCGTTATCAATTGGCCCATTAAAATCATTAGTAAAGTATTGACTTACATAGTTGAAATGTAATGATAAATAAAAATTATTCGAAAAATAATTTTGTACAACAAATGAAATTCTATCATTTGGAATGCCAGGGACAAATTTATTTTTTAATTGAAGATCTACAATATTCTTGTCTAATCCTTGTGTTATAATATAATCTGAAAATCTAAAATTCATCAGACTATATGCAGAAATCACCTTTAAATTTTCTGAAGCATTAAATTCCAGACGTATATCAGCCCCAATATTATTGGCCTTACCAACATTACGGTAGTAATTTTCTTCTGTCTCTGTTTGGTAACTAATAAGTAAGTCAGTAAAATTCATATAGTAAACTGAAAGTGAGGAGAGTAATCTTAATTGTTCCCACCAACTTTTAAGTCCAATTTCAAAATTATTCACTTTTTCCGGTTTAAGACTTTTGTTAAAACCTCCGTTTTCAAACGGATTATTGCTTAACTCGTTTGTTGTTGGTGTTTGGAAACCAGTCGAAAAATTTCCGTAAAGTATGAAATCATGCAAAAGATTATAATTTATTCCCAACATAAGACTGGTATTGTTCATGTCAATTTTATCTGAATGGGATGAATTGTTCAACTTAATTTTATCCTTTACCTCAAATAGATACTGGTCATACCTTAAGCCGGTGAATACTGAAAAGTTGTCCGCCAACTTATACTGAATATGGGAAAAGAAGCCAATGCTGTTAACTTTCTCATTTTGATCGATTATTTTTTCAGAATAAATTATTTGTTCAAAAATTCTAGTTGGGTTAACTTTTTCAGATTCCCCAATTCCTTCATTTATAAATTCTTTTCTTTTATCGTTTTGGAATTCATAATCGAATCCAATTACTGAGTACAATTCATTGTTAATGAAATGGGTATTATTATTAATCTCAATTCTTATTCCCCCAAAATCTCTTTTTAACTGAATAAATCTTCCAGGAATTGAATTCGTAAGTGATCTGTTTACATAGAAGATAGTTGATTTAATTTTGGAGTTTTTTGATAAAATATAATCGAAAACAATCCCGTTTTGTAATTGGTCAACTTTCTTTGCTAGTCCAAATCTAGCAACAGAGGTTCGCACGTTGGTAGGATTATCTTTTGATTCAATTTTGTTGAGTGTACTTGGATTAAGCAAGTAAGGTGAATTGTAATAATTACCGATAAAAGACAAATTTATTTTTTCTGAAAACTGAAAATTTGAAATAAAATTTAAACCATAAAACTTTGACTCAGAGTGATTTCTGAATCCATCTAGATCAGCAGAGTAACCGTTTAGTTTAATATGAATCTTATCTCCCCATACAACAGCGGAGTTAAAACTGATTTTTTTAAATCCGAAACTTCCTAATGTAATTTTAGGCGTTACGTTAAGACCTCTTTCTGGTTGTCTCTTACTTTTAATTATAATAGCGCCGCCAAGCGCATTGCCATATAAAACCGAACTTGGGCCTTTTAATATTTCTATTGTTTCAATATCATCAATGTCAAGATTGTTTAATTGGGATTGACCATCTGAAAATGTTAGAGGGATTCCATCCAAAAATATTTTTATTCCTCTAATTCCAAATTGTGCTCTTGTCCCAATTCCTCGTATGGATATTTTATCGCCTTGAGATAAATTATTTCTATTACTGACAAAAATGCCAGATTGTGATTGTAAAATATCAGATAGTGAAGTTTGATTTACATTATTTTGGATGGTCTCTAAATCAACAAGTTCAATAGAAAAAGGAGCTTTGTTTATTGGCAGTAAGTAGCGGGTCGACTCCACAATTATCGAGTCGGTAGTATAAGTTAGGGAGGAATCAATTTTATTTTGGGCATCAATATTTATAAATTTAAATATTATGATGACCATGAAAAAGGAAAACAACTTCATCTATTAACAATCTTAATTATCCGGAACAAGCCGAACAATCTTATCGGGCGAATTTAATGCCAGATAAATTGCCCCTGCTGGTGAAACAGAAATGTCCCTTACTCGGCCCCCATCCTTAAAAATAATCTCTTGATGAATAACTCTATTGTCTTCAACATCTAAAATACGAACCTCTTCATATTTCAGAGCACCAACAACTAAATGATTTTTCCATTTAGGGAATAGATCCCCGCTCATGAAATCAATTCCGCATACCGCAATAGAAGGACGCCAAAAAATTATAGGAACTTCCATTCCGGGTAGTTTTACTTCCTCTGAACTTACTGAGCCATCATAGTTCCTTCCGTAAGTTACTTTATCCCAGCCATAATTTTTCCCATCTTCAATGATATTAATTTCATCCCCACCTTTTTGTCCATGCTCACTCTCCCAAAGTTCTCCGGTTTCCGGATGTATGGCCAATCCTTGTGCATTTCTATTGCCATATGAGAAAATACTCTTAACGGTATTTTGTTCATTAAAAAATGGATTATCTTCTGGTATTGTACCATCAAGGTTTATTCTATGAACCTTGCCATTTGGTCTGCTTAAATCTTGCGCTTGTTCTCTTTTCCCTCTATCACCAATTGAGAAGAATAGATGTCTTTTTTGATCAAATACAATTCTGCAGCCAAAGTGATGCCGTGAATCTATATAATGTTCTTCAGCTGCTTGAAAAATAGTTTGTTCATTAGTCCATTTGGTTCCTTCTATTTTTCCCCGCACCAATTTAGTCATGCCTTTGCCATCAATATCATGACTGAATGATAAATAAATCCAGCCATTTCTACTATAATCTGGGTCAACTGCAACATCAAGCATACCTCCTTGTCCGGCATATCTTACTTTTGGAGTTCCTGCAATAGGATCGGATATTTTCCCATTTTTAATCAGTCTTAACTCGCCCGGCTTTTCGGTTACAAGAATTTCATTTTCGGATATAAAGGCAATTCCCCATGGCTGATCGACTTTATCGGTAATCATTTCAACTTTTAATTGGTAGTCAAAAGTTTCAATAATATCTTCAACTTTATATTCTGGGGATTCAATAGGTTCGGCTTTGCTTTTAATAAAATCAACTAGGTTAACAATCTGATCTTCGGAAAGCACATTATTGAATGAAGGCATTCCACTTTCGATAATACCATTACTAATGCTATTGGCAATTTCTTTTTCACTACTGCCAAATTGCCATTTATCGTCTGCTAAGCTCTTAGCCATTCCCCCTTGAAAATTGGAACCATGGCAGGTTGCGCAGTACTGTTTATAAATTTTTTCACTACTAGACGTGTCATTGTTAAAGAACCCGATCATTAAAAAACTTAATGAGGCTAAAGCAACAATTAAGATTAAAAATCTTTTCATAATTTTATCTTTCTGTTTTATCATTTGTGTAATATGTTTGATTTTGATTCTCTGCAAAGATAAAAATAATCTGTGGCAATTCCATTAGTAATAGTAGATTAGACTTTAATTCAGTACCAAACCATATTTAGATAAACTTTAGTTGTGGGTGAGGGCATGTGATAAAGGTTTAATAAATCTTTTAAGAATTTTAGCAAATTACTACTACTCGGCTGTTCATTTAAATCCCTATTAAAAAGTGAACTTAATAAAATATATTAATAGAAAATTCTTTTATTTTATAATTAGTTATTTTTGAAAAGATTACCATTTATTTACTATAGATGTTTATTCTTTCGTTACTTCATTTTAAGTATAAGGATTATCGCTAAATGATTAGAAGCATAGTTTTTTGTTTATTTGCATTTTGTAACTTGGCTCTTGGACAATCATACCCCGATCAATATTTCAGTTATGAAAAAGAAGACCTCATTTCTAAAATTGAAAGTATGAACGGAACAGAAATTAGCACCGACGGTAAACAAATAATTCTATCTGAGGGATTGACAAATGGTTCTGTCCTTTTTAATGAAGACTTTTCTTTTTATCCATTTGATAGAGGTCTCCCATCCTGGAACGGTCATACGCCAAATGATAATAGTTCTTTTAGAGTACTGATGAGATTTTACAAAGACAGCTGGTCTCCCTGGCTCACAGTTGGCTATTGGAAAGAATATATTTGGAGCTCATATGGCACAACAAACTTTACCGGCGGAAAGATTGACTATGATTATGTTGTTTTGAATTCATTCTATAATAAGTGGCAATTTAAAGTTGAGATGGAAAGAACAAATATAAATGAACCATCTCCTTCTATTCATAAATTAAGTTTTTCTGTTAGCGACCAAAGAACCACGGACGGAGTTAATATTAGTAATATAGTAAATGATATTCCTCCTGAAATTTTTATTCAGACGGAACATTTTTATCAATATGCAATTGACGATAACTTTGGAGGAGATATCTGTTCGCCAACTTCAGTTTCAATGGTACTTCGCAGTTTTGATATTGAAGTTGATCCCCGGCAATTTGCAATGGATAACTACGATCCTCAATGGGGCATTTACGGAATGTGGCCAAGAGCAGTCCAGAATGCTGCCGAATATAACCTTAATGGTGCAGTAACCAGATATCGGAGTTGGAGTGATGCATATGATGTGCTTGCAGCTAATGGCAGAATAGTGATGTCGGTAGGTCCACCTTTATATACAGGACACTTAATGATGCTTGCCGGATTTGATAATGAAGGGAATCCGTTAGTTCACGATCCAGCTAGATCCAATGGCTATGGTTATAAATTTAGTAAAACAGCGCTTTCTGAATCGTGGTTTGCCAAAGGAGGAATTTCTTATACATTCTATTTAGAAGATTCCGCTAACATTGTTTCAGTGGAGAATTTTGAAGATGAATTGTTAAGTAATAATTATGATTTCAGTATTTACCCGAATCCATTCAATCCGCAGACAAATATTGTTTTCCAGACTTCAGAAATAAATTATACGGAGATAATTGTTTATGATATTATTGGTCGTAAAGTAGAAAGCTTATTTAAAGATGTGCTTAATAGCGGTACACATACATTCAGGTGGAATGCCTCTCAGAATCCTTCCGGAGTATATTTTATAAGAGTAATAAGTGGAAATTATAATAAAACAGTAAAAGCTTATTTAGTGAAATAGTAATCCCAGCTTATGAAAAGAATATTATTAAAGGTCATCTATCTTTTGGTTTTGGGAGTTGTTTTAATGTCATGTCAGAAAGAAGCAAACTTAATTGAATTAGAAATAAATCAGAATTGGCTTTTCAGAGATACTGGCGACACTCTCTGGTACAGAGCAGAAGTTCCTGGGTATATCCATACCGATTTGATGAGGAATAAATTAATTCCCAATCCATTTTATCGAATGAATGAACATGAACTACAGTGGATTGATAAGAAAGATTGGGAGTACAAGACCAGTTTTAATGTTGATGAAAATATTCTTGAGAAAAATGAGGTCAATATTAATTTTAAAGGATTGGATACATATGCTGATGTTTATTTAAATGATAAGATTATTCTACGAGCGGATAATATGTTTGTTGGCTGGGAAGTAAATTGCAAAGAATTTTTAAAGCTTAACGAAAATGAATTAAAAATCATTTTTCACTCTCCTATAAAGGTTGGATTGGAAAAAATGAAAGAGCTTGATTATGATCTTTCTTTTTCTTCTAATGATCAATCTGAGTTAGGTGGATTAGGGAATAAAAAAGTTAGTGTGTTTTCTCGTAAGGCCGGGTATCATTTTGGATGGGATTGGGGGCCAAGATTAGTAAGCAGTGGAATCTGGCAAGAAGTTTTAATTCAGGCATGGGATATTTTGAGAATTAAAGATCTCAATATTGTTCAAAATATGATTAGCGATAATGAAGCCAATTTAACAGCTGATATTGAGATTGAATCCTTAGAAAATGGTGAATTTATAATTAATGGTTTTGTAGATTCTGAAAAGCAGTTTGAAGAAAAGGCGCAAATAAAAAAGGGAACAAATACAATCAGTGTCCCTTTTGAAATTAAAAATCCTAAACATTGGTGGACTAACGGATTAGGCGAACAAAAACTTTATGATATAGAAGTACAAATAACAAAAGATTCTGAGATATTATCTTCTAAACAAAAAAATATTGGCATGAGAACCCTTGAAGTAGTGCAGCAAGAGGATAGTGTTGGCAAAAGCTTCTATTTTAAACTAAATGATCACCCGGTTTTTATGAAAGGGGCTAATTACATTCCTCAAGATATATTTTTAAATCGCGTTAAAAATGATGACTACGAAAGAATAATAAAAGTTGCTGTTGATGCAAATTTTAATATGCTTCGGGTTTGGGGAGGTGGAATATATGAGAAGGAAATCTTCTATGATTTATGCGATCAATATGGAATTTTAGTTTGGCAGGATTTTATGTTTGCTTGTGCAATGTATCCGGGGAATGAGGAATTTGTAGAAAATGTTAGACAAGAAGCAATTCAGAATGTTAAACGTCTGCGTAATCATGCATGTATAGCTTTGTGGTGCGGAGATAACGAAATTCTCTCAGCTTGGAATAACTGGGGGTGGAAAGAAGAAACCATTGAAAAATATGGAACAAAAACTGCAGATATTATTTGGAATGCATATGAAAAAGTATTTCATGAATTGTTACCATCAATTGTAAATGATCTTGATCCTCAAAAATTATACTGGTCATCGTCACCTAGTGCCGGCTTGGGAAAACTGGAGGATGGAAAATCCGGAGATAGACACTACTGGGATGTTTGGTGGGATAAGAAGCCTTTTTCTAGCTACCAAGAAGAGATTCCAAGATTTATGTCCGAGTATGGATTTCAATCTTTCCCGGAATTTAGTTCCGTAAAAAAATATACTAATGATAAAGATTGGAGTATTAATTCGGATGTAATGAATTCACATCAGCGTTCGAGCATAGGTAATATTACAATTGAGGAATATCTTTTCTGTGATTATAAACCTCCAAAAAACTTTGAAATGTTTTTATATGTTGGTCAACTTTTGCAAGCTCGCGGAGTAGGTATGGGGATGGAAGCACATAGGCGAAATATGCCTTATTGCATGGGCTCTCTCTATTGGCAGATGAATGATTGCTGGCCTGTGGCATCTTGGTCGAGCATAGACTATTACGGAAAGTGGAAAGCACTTCATTACAAGGCAAAACAATCCTTCAAAAAAAATAAGGTATCTACCTTCAAAAATAATGATGATATCGATATTTATATTATATCGGACGGTTTGGAAGATAAGAACGCAAAACTAAATCTTACAGTATCTAATTTTTATGGTAATGTTTTATATAAAAATGATAAAGAAATTTTAATTAAAGGTAATACAAGTAAAGTTTATCTAACAGTAAATCAAACCGGAATTACTCAAGGAAACGAACTAAATAATATTTTCCTAAAAAGTGAATTATACGATAGTGAAGGAAATTGGATTGACAGTGATCTTTATTATTTTGTTCTTCCCAAAAATCTCGTTTTGCCAAGTCCTGAAGTCAAATTTGAAGTTTCTGAAATTGACCTAAACCTAAACCAATTTGAAATCAACCTTACTTCAAATGTTTTAGCCAAAAACGTCTATATAAATTGTGAAATAGAAGGTTTTTTTTCTGATAATTATTTTGATCTTTCTCCGGATGAAAACAGAAAAATAATGTTCACTGCTGACAAAGAATTAAATCCACAAAATTTTATTAACGAATTAAAAATTATTACTTTGGCTGACAGTTATGACAAATAAATTAACAAGAAGGAAATTTATTAAAAGTTCACTTATCATTTCGGGCACAGCGATTACCGGCATAAACGGGGCTAATATTAACTTTGGCAAATCAGACTATATATCAAATCGGCCGAAAATTAATGAAAGAAAATTTGTCAGTAGTGCCGTTGAATCAATTATTAAAAAGTAAAAGAGGTGATTTCGGATAGGGAAATAGCCTGGATGTTTGAGAACTGTTATCCTAATACTTTGGACACAACAGTCAGATATGAGGAGAAGAATGGAAAACATGATACTTTTGTAATTACAGGAGATATCGAAGCAATGTGGCTTCGTGATTCAACAGCTCAAGTTTGGCCATATTTACCTCTAGTGAACAAAGATGAACCCTCAAAAATTTAATTAAAGGAGTAATAAATCGTCAGACTAAATGTATACTTACAGATCCTTATGCCAATGCTTTTAATTATTCTAATGAAGGCAGCCAATGGGAATCGGATTTAACAGATATGAAACCCGAATTGCATGAAAGAAAATGAGAAATTGATTCATTGTGTTATCCCATTCGTTTAGCTCATGGTTATTGGAAAGAAACCCAAGACATTTCACTTTTTGATACCACTTGGGTTGAAGCAATGAAGATGATCTACAAGACATTTGTTGAGCAGCAAAGAAAAGAAAATTTAGGACCTTATAAATTTCAAAGAACAACCGCAGTCTCAACAGACACCCTTCCATTAAGCGGTTATGGTAATCCAACAAAACCAAACGGGATGATAAATTCTGGTTTTAGACCTTCGGATGATGCCTGTATTTTTGGATATTTAGTTCCCTCAAATCTATTTGCAGTTGTTTCATTAAGACAAGTTGCTGAAATATTCAATACTGTTATTAACGATAATGAATTTGCTAATGCCTGCATAAACCTTTCCGATGAAGTAGAAGCCAGTACCAAGCAAAATGCAATTAGTAATTATTTAGACTATGGCGAAATATTTGCTTACGAAATTGATGGATATGGGAATAAACTTTTTATGGATGATGCTAATATTCCAAGCCTCCTTTCATTAAGTTATTTAGGCTGTTTAGATATGAAAGATGACATATATATTAACACTAGAAAATTTATTCTTGGCAATGATAATCCTTATTATTTTTCAGGAAAGTTTGCTGAAGGAATAGGCGGACCGCACGTAGGATTAAATATGATATGGCCAATGACAATAATCATGCAAGCACTCACAAGTAATGATGATAATGAAATAATTCGATGTCTTTCGATGCTAAAAAAAACACATGCCGGAAAAGGGTTTATGCACGAGACTTTTCATAAAGATGACCCAACAAATTTTACTCGATCTTGGTTTGCTTGGGCTAACACACTATTTGGAGAGCTTATTATCAATTTATATAAATCAAAACCATATTTACTCAAGAATCAATTTTAGTGTCTCTATTTGTTTAATATTAAGACTGTTTGATTATTGATAATGAAAAAATTGTTAACTGTAATAATATCTAATTTCACTAAGGAGGTTTAGATGAAAATTCTGTGTTGGATTCAGATATTATTTTTTGTTTTTATTGGATCAATAAATTCGCAGATTGACTATACAAAGTATGTTAATCCATTTATTGGTACTGCTGGGCATGGTCACACATATCCGGGAGCCAGTGCTCCTTTTGGAATGATGCAATTAAGTCCGGATACAGGATTGAAGGACTGGGATTGGACATCGGGATACCATTCATCCGATAGCTCAATTATTGGATTTAGTCATACACATCTCAGTGGAACAGGAGTTGCCGATTATGGTGATATTTTATTTATGCCATTTATTGGGGAAAATATATTTAAACCAGGATCAAAAGATAATCCGGATGAAGGATACAGATCAAGATTTAATCACCATAGCGAAAAAGCATCACCCGGATACTATTCAGTCTATCTTTCAGATTACCATATTAATGTAGAGTTAACTACTTCACAAAGAAGTGGTTTTCATAAGTATCGATTCCCAAAAGGGAAATCTCCTAAAATACTGATAGACTTATTTCACGGCTTGCAAGATGCTACGTTAGAATCTTATGTCAATATTATTGATAACAATAAAGTAGAAGGTTATAGAACCTCAAGCGGGTGGGCTAAAAAACACACAGTATATTTCTATGCTGAATTTTCAGAAAACTTCAGTAATCATATCATTACATTAAATGAACAAATATCAAATGCCAAATCTGCAAAAGGCATTTCTGTAAAATCAATATTAGAATTTAAAGAATCCTCACCAAATGAATTATTAATTAAAATTGGAATTTCTCATGTAAGTCTTGAGGGTGCCAAAGTAAACTTATTATCAGAAATTACAGATTGGGATTTTACAAAAGTTTATACT
>RCND010001379.1_pt1 | contig 13715 bp, 9 predicted proteins | sample 2041351 | NCBI WGS metagenome assembly RCND01 (sample SAMN09708230, study PRJNA481090) | Marine sediment metagenome, whole genome shotgun sequencing project. | biome: marine sediment; feature: ocean; material: sediment; isolation source: Sewage treatment plant 12B marine sediment (STP12B) ...
TCATCTAGATACATATCGCCTTTTTCAAAAACCATCGGTGCAGAACCATCACAACAGCCTCCACTTTGATGAAAAATTAGTTCGCCATGCTTTGTTTTTAACTGTTCTAAAACCTTTGCTGCCTTATTTGTAATTGCAATTCTTTCCATAATTTAAAGGTATTAAAAAGGCTGAACTACGCTAGTAATTCAGCCTTTTTTGCTGCTATTTTTCTACTAAAAGAATCCCAGCTTATTTTTATCGTACGAGATTAACATGTTTTTAGTTTGGCGGTAATAATTAAGCATCATGACATGGTTTTCTCTACCAAATCCAGATTTTTTATATCCTCCAAATGGTGCATGTGCCGGATAGGCATGGTAACAATTTACCCAAACACGACCTGCTTTTATAGCTCGTGGTATTTGGTATAACTGGTGTGCATCCCTTGTCCAAACTCCTGCACCCAATCCATAAAGGGTATCGTTGGCAATCTCTATAGCTTCTGCTTCATCCTTGAACTTAGTGACGCAGACTACTGGTCCAAAAATTTCTTCTTGAAAAACTCGCATTTTATTATGACCTTCAAGTATTGTTGGTTTAATATAAAATCCGTTAGCCAAATCTCCATCTAAACTATTGACTTCTCCTCCTGTTAAAACTTTTGCGCCTTCGTCTTTTGCTATTTTAAAATACGATTGTATTTTTTCGTATTGATCGTTTGATGCTTGTGCACCAACCATCGTATTAACATCATAAGGGTTATCTTGGATAATTGCATTTGTTCTTGCAACTACACGCTCCATAAATGCATCGTAAATATCTTCTTGCACCAATAATCTTGAAGGACAGGTGCACACTTCTCCTTGATTAAAGGCAAATAAAACGGCACCTTCAATAGCTTTATCTAAAAACGCATCGTCTGCATCCATAACAGAATTAAAGAAAATATTTGGAGATTTCCCTCCTAATTCCATAGTCACAGGATTCAGGTTTTTAGAGGCGTATTGCATTATTAATTGACCCGTTGTAGTCTCGCCTGTAAAAGCTACTTTATTTACTTTGGAGCTTGATGCTAAAGGTTTTCCTGCTTCTGGTCCAAAACCATGAACAATATTAAAAACGCCCGGAGGAAACACATCTGCTATCTTTTCCATGAGTAAAGTCGCTGTAGATGGTGTTTGTTCTGCAGGTTTTAATACCACACAGTTACCAGTTGCTAAAGCTGGTGGTACTTTCCATGATAACATTAACAAGGGGAAATTCCAAGGGATAATTTGACCAACAACACCTAACGGCTCCTTAATATTCAAAGATAATGTGTTCTGATCAAGCTCTGAAGCGCTTCCTTCTTCTGAACGAATACAAGCTGCAAAATAACGCCAATGATCTATTGCTAAAGGGATATCTGCATTTAAGGTTTCTCTGATTGGTTTCCCATTATCGCAAGTTTCAACAAGCGCAAATTCTTCTAGGTTTGCTTCAATAATATCTGCTACTTTATTTAATAAAGCGGCTCTTTCAGTTACCGAAGTATTTCCCCAAGCATCTTTTGCTGCGTTTGCTGCATCTAAAGCTAGCGCTACATCTTCTTTTTGAGAACGAGGGTATTTCGCGATAAGGCTATTATCGATTGGTGAGGTATTATCAAAGTATTGACCGTCTATGGGTGCAACAAATTTTCCGTTAATAAAATTGGAATATTTTTCTTTAAATTTAGGTTTGGAATAACTCATATATAATTGTTTTAAATTATTAATAATTCAGTTTTTTTTGTTAAAAATAAATTATAGTTACTTTTAGTAAACTTATATTATTATATCCTAAAAATATTGAACGTATTCATCAATATTCTGAACATATCTCTTCTTTGAGTGTTTTAAAGGTTAATCTTTTGTAAAATTGAGTATGAAGTCATTATTAAATCAACATAAAAACAACAGGAAACTTACCACCTTAGTGGAGAACAGAACCACGTATAGTGCTGATTATGCTGAACTTAATATTTATGAAACACATGCGTTTGCTGAAAAAGTGTCGCTAACCTTTAACTTTCCGGTTATAGCAAGTATGCTTACAGGAAAAAAAATTATGCATCTTGATGGGTTTGACTCTTTTGATTTTTTTCCTGGGGAATCTGTGGTAATGCCAGCCAATAAAGAAATGGTTATTGATTTTCCTTTAGCAACAAAAAATAGCCCAACGCAATGTTTAGCCTTAGGTATAGATGCTTTTAAAATTAATGAAGTTGTTGAAAAATTTAATCACTATGTTGCTATTGAAAATGAAAATAATAATTGGAATATAAATGAAACTACGTCTCATTTAATAAATAATACAGATGTAAATCACTTAATTGAACGATTAACGTACACCTTTACGAATAACAATAAATCTAAAGATGTATTATTAGATTTAATGTTACAAGAATTAATAGTTAGGCTTTTACAAACCAAAGCAAAATCTTTAATTATAAATGACCCTAATCAGGTTTTTAGTGATACTAGAATAGGGACCGTTATTAAATATATTAAAGAGAACTTAACAAATAAAGACATTAATGTAGAGGTATTGGCAAAAAAAGCCTTCATGAGTACTTCTCATTTTCATAAACAATTTAAAAATACGCTAGGCATTTCTCCAATCGATTATATCAATTCTGAAAAGATTAAATTTTCCAAAAAACTTATCAAAGAGTCTAAAGATTTTAGAATGTCTGAAATTGCTTTTAAATCTGGATTTAATAATACAAGTTACTTTAACAGACAATTTAAAAAAATGGAAATGATGACTCCTCAACAGTTTAAAAAATCTGTTTCATTTTAAATTAATTTTAACCAAGAGTACTACAGGATTTAGAAATAAATGAAAAATTATTTATTTCTAAATCATTGTTTTGTTCTATTTTCATTTTCTAATGAATGCCAATGGTTTGGCCAATAGTTGTTGCGTGTGCAAGGGCCAACTTGTTAAAATTATAGGATTTAGAGGAAAACCTGTATGATTTTCTGAGTAGGCTGAAATCAAAAAATTACTAATAGCTATTATTTTTATTTCGGTTTTCCCTTATATTTTGTTCCAACCTTTAGTTATGCTATTTAAATAAGTTTTCCTTCGGTAAAAAGTCTTCTGATTTCCTTTTTGTCAAATTTACCAACGCTTGTTTTTGGCACTTCTTTTATGTAAACATAGTTTTTGGGAATCTGATATTTCACAAAGTCTTTTGATAAAAATTCAATGAGTTCTTCATCTAAGATTTTATCTTTACTATTCATCAATACTATTGAAGCCAATGGTTTTTCTATCCATTTTGGGTCTGGTATCGCAATTACAGCAGCTTCTTTAATTTTAGGATGCGCCATTAATGCAGATTCCAGTGCTACACTAGATATCCATTCACCTCCACTTTTAATAAGGTCCTTAGTTCTATCCTTAATTTCCATATAGCCATCTTCATCGATTGTGCTCACATCACCTGTTTTAAACCAACCATCTTCTGTAAAGCTCTCATGATTATTCGTTTTAAAATAAGAGCTTACGGTCCATGCTCCTTTTATCTGTAGTTCTCCCATGGTTTTACCATCTGTTGGAGCTAATGTCCCATCATCTGTTATAATCCTTAATTCTACCCCTGGAAATGCAATACCTTGTTTTGCACGAATGTCCATTTTTTCATTTTCTGATAAATGCTCATGTTTTGGCTGTATTCTACTTAGGGTGCCAAGAGGCGATGTTTCCGTCATGCCCCAAGCTTGAACACCTTTTATTCCAAAATCCTTTTCAAAACCTTCAATAAGACTCTTTGCAAGTGCAGAACCGCCTACAAGATATTCTTCGAGCGCTAATTCTTCTTTTGGCGGATTGAGTTTCATAGCATGATAGACGCCTAACCAAATGCTTGGAACACCGTTGGCTTTAGTCACTTTCTCTTCCCTAAGAATTTTAATAATTGCTTCAGGTTGTAAATTAGAAGAGGGGAGTACCATGTTTGATCCCGACAAGAGACATACATACGGGAAACCCCATGCCATAACATGAAACTGTGGTACAATTAATAAAACAGTATCTCTATTACTTAAATTTGCCGCATTTGGTGAAATAATTGTCGATGCATGCAAAAACGTTGACCTATGGGAGTACAGAACTCCTTTTGGCAAGCCAGTTGTTCCGCTTGTATAACACATGGCACTTGCATGATTTTCATTTAAAGTTGGCCATTCAAAGGTGTCCGATTGGTCCGCCAATAAATCTTCATAGTGTATTATATTCGGTAAAGTTGTTTTAAAATCTTTAGTCGCATTTAGTAAGACGTAATGTTCAACAGTTTCAAGCAGAGGTGCAATTTTTTCTAATAAGCGAACTAAAGTAGCATCCACAAAAATGACTTTGTCTTCAGAATTATTGATGATATATTCCGTTTGTTTGGAAGATAGCCTAATGTTGATGGTATGACAAATAGCTCCTATACCTGAAATTCCATAGTATAATTCTACATGAGGGCCATGATTCCATGCAAACGTACCCACCATATCATCCTTAGTGATTCCTAATTTCTGTGTTAACGCATTGGCTAACTTTTTACAGCGTTTGTACATATCACCAAAACGATACTCATGTCGCGTGCCGTTAGGTAAATAGGTTATGATTTTTTTATGATGATAAACGCTATTTCCATACTCAAGAATAGTATTAGTTGTGAGTGGATAATTCATTATTAGGCCTTCCATATTAAAAAATTTAAATTATAATATTTTCCTATTGTTGCTTAATATTGAATCGGTTTACTCAAATACTAAGTTTTATGTTCAATGTCACGTCCCAAAACGGCTTCAGATTAATATTAAATTTAAGCGGCATATTGGTGCACGTAATTCGGTGTTGCGTAATCTAAAGATAAATGTAATCGTTTAGTGTTGTGCCACTTGATTGCATTTTTGGTTGCTTTTTTAGCATGAACCACACCAGTAAAGGTCTGGTCGAGATAAAATTCATCTTCCAAAATCCCATTGACGCGCTCTGCAAGGGCGTTTTCGTAGCAATGGTTTTCTTCTGTAATGCTGATTTCTATCTTTTTTCTTTTAAGGATTCGGGTATAGATGTTATTGCAATATTGAATTTCCCTGTTCGAATGATGAATAAGCTGCTTGGTATTTTTAGCATTTAAAATGGCTGTGTTCAGTGCCCTTCCACATCCTTTTAGTTCAAGGCTATCACTTAGGTCGTACCCGACTATTTTCCCTGAATATATATCTTTAATAAGGGCCAGTAATAGAATCCGTTTATGGTCCTGATATAGCTTACCTCCGATGCCCAAACTTGATTGGGCCTGTTGATTTTCAAGTCTTTTAGGACTTCGTTCTATTTACGCACACTACATTCATTTTCGCTTTGTTTTTTAAATAGTCACGATATGGCTTTCTGTATTATTATTTCATTTCTTTTTGTATCCATTGTATAGTCAAGTCGAGATTCTTATTGCTTTTTTCATCACCTTGCTTTATGGTTTTTATATTGGAGGCTAGCGCCTTAAAATAATCTGAAAACATATAGGCAGATATTTCATTTGGATGATCTAAGCCTCTGGAAGTTGGAAAAGAATTTTTATAGAACGCAATACCCTCCAGATTAGTTTGAATTAGGCTATTGTCATTAGATTTTACGGTAGTATATGTACCCTTCGTATTTTTCACAATAAACACCTTATCCTCAAAGTCTTTTCCCATTACTGGAATGCCTTCTGTTTCTTTAAGCAAAGTTCTAACCCAATAAAATGAACTGGTATCCTCAGGATTAGTGATTAACCATTCTGCAATTGGAGCATCCGGATTTGATACTTGATTTTTTATAATTAAAGTATCCGTTAACACATTTGCTTTAGTGAAATTCCAGTAATTAGTATACAAGTTTTCAAACTTGGACTTAAACGTACGCTGCAGAGAGTGCATTTGTTCATGCACCAATAAACCCCCCATTTCTTGTATAAGAATGTTCTCATCTTCCATAGACATACTAGTGCTCCAAGTTTTGGTAAGGTGTTCTATATGCCGTTGACTTAAAATAATATACGTTCCTCTTGTATGTGCGAAACCTCCACAAAGCCAATCTTCAATTTTAATAAAACGCCAAGGCTGATAGGCCATTAATGTGATATTATTTTGAAGTAAAATGGTATTTACTTTATCGACAACAAACGAAATACATTTTTTTTCATCCTCGGTAAAATCGGTAACAGCAGATGAAAACTTTTCTTTTGCGTAATCCCTTGCTTCTTCAATACTATTTGTGTGAACTTTTGAATGTGTAAATGCTTCTATTTCTCTAATTTGTAATTGCGAAAAATAGGGTTCATAGGATTCATCAAGTATCGCCTTAGCAGCACGATTAGTATCCAGAAAATCAACTCTTGGATGCACTAAAAGACTTTTGTGTACAATATCTATTTGGTGTTGGTTAAGACTGTATTTTGGATTAATTCTATCTTTAAAATCACCATCACCCTGAATATTAGGAAGGTCATTAGGTACATGTATATCATCAACGGCATGCTTTAAAGATAAATTATGACCGACCTCATGAGCAATTACAAATGCTTGCATATTAATAGTATCTTCTCCCGTATCATCACCAAGGGTTATAAACGTAATATTACCACCCATCATACCTCTTCCTAATGGCCCTTTTTTACCGTCAACAGCATTAACAAAAAACATATTTACAATATCATTCTGCCCTTTTATATACCCTTCTTTATTGGCTATGCTAACAATACTATCTAAGTTAATTAGACCATCTCTGGCTTTGGTATTATTAAAATAAATAGGTTCTAAGAAATGAAAATCTACTCCTGCATTAGCATAAGCATTGTCCACTAGATTTTCTGGTAAGACCATGTAAGCTGGGTTTGTCCCCTCATCGGATTGCGCCAAAATCGGTTGAATTATAACTATGAAAGGAGTGAGTTTTTCTGGTAGTTGTCCTATAGATACAATACTTGTTAAGCCTAGAATAAATAAAAGTAGCTTACGTTTCATATGTTTTTAAGTTAGTTACAATTGGTACTATATAAAGGTTGGTATATGGAATGTAGTGTGCAAAAAATAAACTACATTTTTCGGATTAACCCAGAGCCAAATTGTTATATTTTGTTTGATAATCTTAGAAGCCTCCCTAGGTTTAGGGATAAAAAAAAGGCGCTCTTTGCGAATAAATAGAACCTTCTCATAAAGATATGAATAGCAATGTTTTATACACGTCTGCAATCGTTTTTTCTATTGGTTTTCATCATACAAGTATTTTAAACCTTCATATAAAGCGATTAAAGGTACGGATTGATGACTTTCGTTTTCAAAATATTCGATTTTAGCATTTAGGGACCCTGCTGCTCTTTTTTTCATTAAAGTATAAAATGTGTCATGTCTTTTTTTATTTCTTTCGTAACTAGCTTCTCCTTGATTTGCTGTTGCCACGTATAATTTTTTCTTGAATACTAATGGTGAAATTGCAACCACTTTGTCGGTTATCATTTGTTCGTCCCACCAAATACTAGGGTCTATGGATATATAGGCATCAAACAAACTATTTTGGTTCATATAAGCATTCAGTGTTAATAGACCACCTAAGGAATGCCCTGCTAGAATTCTATGTGTTTTGGTACTATAGTATTTGTCAATATAGGGTATGAGTTCTTTTTCAATAAAACCCAAAAACTTTTTCCCTCCACCCATAGTATTAGGTCGTTTGGTCTTGATTTTCGTAACCGTAAAATCTCGTTCCCGGTCAATATTTTCAATGGCTACGATAATGGTTTCTGGTATAAAGCGATTTCCATTGCTATCGGAGCCCATAAAATGTACTATTCCTGCGGCTGTTTTAAAATGAGTATAACCATCCAATAATATCATAATTGGATATTTTTTCTTCGCTTCGGATGAATCATTATAAGAATCAGGAAGACTTATTAAAATGTTCCTGTCTTCGTTTAAAATGGTAGAATTAATACTAAACGTACTACCGACTATAATGTCATTATCCTCTTGAGCGAATAGGGTTGGACCTCCAAAAATCAGGAGAGTAAAAAAAGTGATTATTATTATTTTTATAGGCTGCGTCATATGATTCGTTAAGGCAGATAGTTTTTGCTACGGTCTGCTTTTTAGTCGGTAAGCAGCAGTTTAGGTTTGCGAATCATAAAAATCCCAACCCATAAGAACCATATTATTTGACTAATTCCGAAAATTTCTGTGAAAATTTCTAATGGATATATTGTTGAAATTCCTGCTATTCCGACTAAAATCCCTAAAATATTCAATGGTTTTGAAAATAGTTGTCCTTTTAAGGCTATTGTACTTAGTAATAGCACCCAAATTCCGCCAACGATTTCATTCCCACCACCAAGTCCTTCAGAAATGATACTTACACTAGACCAGATTAACATCGCATTATCTGGTTCTCTAACTCCAATAGCAAGTACAGAGCTTAATCCTATGTTTGCTATCATTCCACTAGAGATAACTAGTCCAACCCAAAGTATTCCAAAAATAGAAGCCAAATTTGAGAATATTGGTGCGTAATTTTTTAATCGCTGATGAATTGCTATAACTAAAACTGCTAATAAAATACCAAATAGCACATAGCTAATAAGGTTAAGTATCGATAAAGTGAGGTAGTTGTTCGTTAAGAAATTCAATTGCTCAACTGCACTAGCGTTTGCTTTTGGGTAAACTAATATACCGCCATAAACAATGAAAGCAAAAATGTAAATAAGCGCCTCAAGAATTGCACATACTCCACCTATTTTTTGTAATTTTTTTAATTCCATTTTTTAAAGCTTTCACTTAAGACGATTTAGTTTAGATGTTGTTACGGGTTTCTAAGTTATCACCAATGGCCTCTGTATAAAGCGAGCGGAACGATATGTCCTTTGGCAATAGGCCTGAACGGTTGGTGTATGAAACGTTACCATCCATCAGAGTGGCAATGATTTTTATAGTTTATTCTCTGCTAGCTTTCATATTTTGCGTTCTTACATCTAGTATTTATCCACCGGCCATAGCACTTAACCCATCGCATTTGAATATTTCAATAATTTTATCTTATGTAGCTACATCAGATTCATCCATGGGTTCTTTTTCATAAAATTGGTCTAGTTTTTCGTATTTTTTATGGAATAATGGGAAAAGGTAAAATGCTTACGATGTATTTTTTTGTCTTTTAGTCTAGCGATGAATTTGGCAGATTCATGAATATTCTTATTATTATCATTTACTCCTTCTATTAAGGGAATACGAATATTCATATTCATACCTGTGGCAGCAAGAAGTTTAATATTTTCTTGTATTTTTTCATTCTAGGTTATATTTATTGAATCCTCTTTTTAATTATTCTGACTAATTCCAAAAGGATTTTCAATTGAATGCATAGGTTTTGTAAACCATTTAGGACCTTCTTCTGTCATGTAGATATGATCTTCTAACCGAATTCCAAATTTATCTGGAACACAAATCATGGGTTCATTACTAAAAGTCATTCCAGATGTTAAAACTGTTTTGTCGTTTCTAACAATATATGGCCATTCATGAATCCCTAATCCAATTCCATGACCTGTTCTGTGTGGTAAGCCTGGTAATTTATAATCAGGTCCTAAATCATGAGACTCTAAGATAACTCTAGATGCATTATCAACATCAGCACATGTATTACCTAGCTGTGCTGCAACAAAAGCTGCTTGTTGTGTTTCTTTTTCGATGTTCCAAATAAAAGTCTGTTCTTCATTTGCTTTTCCGAAAACATAGGTTCTTGTAATGTCAGAAATATAATCATGCAGCATACAACCGGTATCGATTAAAACTACTTCGTTTTCTTCCAAATCTTTGGGTGATTTTACACCGTGAGGAAAAGATGAATCTACTCCGAATAATACAATACAGAAATACGATCCAGATGGAATTCCATATTTCACATGAGCATCATGAATAAAATTAGTAACTTCTTTTGCAGAAATTCCGGCACGTAAAATTCTTGCCGTTGCTTTCTGAACTTCTAATGTAATGTTCATTGCATGTTGCATGATAGCAATTTCTGCATCGGACTTAATCATTCTACAACCTGCGGTAATAGGTTTCGCATTGACGAATTGATATGAATTTTGAGAATTTCTAATTCCGTCAAAAACAAAAAATGGCGTTGCTTCATCTATAGAAACAACTCCAGATTCAACTCCATTTTCTTTCAAAAGCGTTACAAATAGTTCATATGGCGATTCATGTTCTTCCCAACCATGAACAACTCCTTCCAATTGCATAAAGTCGAAAATAGTTCCTTTTTCAAACTCAGGAGCAATATAAATTAGTTTTCCACTTGGAAATAATAAAGCGCCAACCATTCGCTCACTTGCATTCCACTTCATTCCTGTAAAGTAGAATAAATTTGTACCAGAATGTAAATATAACCCTGGTACATTTTGATCTTTCATCAATTGACAAGCCTTATCAATTCTTTGTTGAAATTCTTGTTTTTGTATTGGCTTAACTAAATGTGCTATGGGTTCAATTGCCTCCAATTCTACTTTTATGGTTGATCCTCCTATTCCTATCATTATTATTATTTAAGTAATCATTAATTTCTTTAGGCATCACTGCCGTTAAGCAGATATTACATCTTTGGTAATTAAAAAACCAACCTCAAGGCTACAGTCAATTCCTTCTTTAGGAATATATAAATATTAGGTTCGCAAGTTAAAACCATTCCTTTGTCAAAAGTACGAGCATAGACCAACAACATGTACATCTAATCCAAGGGAATGAGCTATCAAATTGGTAGTTCTACTACTTCCCAAATTTTAATGTGTTCAGTTGTTTCTTTTACAAAAATAATTACTCGATTTGGTTGAATTATGTTTAAAAGCTCAAAACTTTCAACATGTTACTTGCAGAGAATGACCCCTGTATAAAGCGAGCGGAGCGTTTTGGCTTGTGGCCACTTATGCCTTTTATAAATATACTATGTATTTGTTGAATTGACCGCCACGCGTAGCGGTTTTAATCTGCCTCCGACCAGGGAAGTATGACCGAAAGGAAGGCACAAGTTTGTTGTATAGGTAGTTTATGCCAGTTGAGCTCTTCATTTGGTAATTGCCAGAGAGGAAGGCAAAGGATTGCGTATCGTGGGAGTATGAATTGCTTTTCTCGTATTCTGTGTTGTTGTGGGTTGGTACGCCACCGTTGCTGGGATTAGCTGTTCCTTGGGATTCTGGATTTCATAGCGGAACGATTTGTCCTTTGGCAATCGACCTGAATGGTTGGTGTTTAAAACGTATGGTGTAAAAAGGCACTACTTTTCGGATTAAACACAAAACCGAATTTTTGGTTTTACTTTTTATTTTAAAAACCAAATTTTTAAATTTAGCGGTCTTTGCAAATAAGCACTACCCTTTTTAGTTTAGCACTTGCTTGCCCTGTTTTATACACGTCTTTGTTACCTGCAGTATTTTATTCTATTATTTATTCAAGAATTCGTTCAAAAATGTCATCGCAAACTTTGAATTCAAAACATTCCCTTTGCCTAAATCAAAAGGGTCACTTAAGTTTTGGCTGTTTGCTAAAATCACTAAAGTCAAATCCTTTTCAAGAACTTTGAGGTATAGTCCTGAATAGGCATTTGGTTGTAACCCATAGTGCCAGACTAAAGTATGTCCATTATATTTCTGAATGAACCAACCATAACCGTAAGGCGAAAGGTTTTTATCTGCCAATTCAAAAGGTTTTAGAACCTTCACTTTACTTTCATTTGAAATTACGATGTTATTGTTAAAAGCCTTGTCAAATAGTAATATGTCCTTAGTAGAAAAAACTAGGCCAGCTCCTGCGTTTAAAGCAAGATGAGGAAATTCACTTTGTTCAAAATATCCGTCAGCATCAATTGTATAGGGCAAGGCAATTTTGTCCAACACCAATTTTTTTGATTTGTCTAATTGCGAGGGTGCTGAATTTTTTAAGTTCAGTTTTTTAATAACCAAACTATCAACCCATTTATCAAAAGTCAGATGCGTTACATTCTCCACAACATCAGATAGCATTCCGAAGAGGAAGCCATTGTATTTATAATCTGTGCCAGGAATATTATCAGCGGTATGTGAAAAATGATGTTTTAATAAGATGTCATTGCGTTCAGGATGATACTGATCTAAGAGAAAGGAATATTCTGGCATTTCATCATTCAAATACGCTAGTGTTCGTTCGCAGCTTCTAACATAGTCAGGGTAATAGTCCTTAATTTTCCAATTCAAATCAATCTTTTTTTCTTCTACCAATTGCATTAAAATTGTAGAAAAAATAGGTTTAGTCAACGAAGCAATTCGTAACGGTGTATCGCCTGTCATTGGAATTTCTTCCTCAATGTTCGCCATTCCAAAACCTCTAATTAAGTGTATCGAATCATTAATAGAAATTCCAATACTAATTCCTGGAATCTTATATTCTAGTCGCAAAGAATCTACTTGTTGCTCAAAAACAGAATTAGCTGGTTGCTCAGATTGAGTAATTTTAGTTATAGAATTTTTTTTCTTTGCTTCACATGAAGCAAAAATAATGACGCAGAGTAGAAATAGGAATTTACTCATATTTTATATATTGCAGGTAATGGTTTGTGTATGAAAAGTAGCGTGTAAAACGACACTAACTTTTCGGATTAACACAGAGCGAAATTTTTACTTTTAGTTTTTACTTTTTCTATTTTTATAGCCAAATTTAAAAATTTGGCGGTCTTTGCAAATACACACAAACCTTTAGGTTAAGCACTTATTGCACTATTTGTTATAGCCATTGTTGCCATTTCGTTGTTTTTATGCTCAATTTAGATTCAATTATATTCTTTTACAAATTTCGATTGAGTTCAGTTGGTTCATTATTCCATTAAGTTTTCAATTCCTATGGAGTATTCTTTTTATTTTATTGAAATTCAGTGGTTTACACTTTAAGTTGACAAAAATTATAGAAATTTTTTGTATATTGTTATATGGAGTTACCAGAATTTATTTTTCAGACAAATATTGCAATTATTGCTATAGCTTCACTTTGTGTACTTTTGGCTGTTATAGCTAATTTTAACAATAGAGGTAGGAACTTTCGAAGTAGTAGGAACAAAAGGGCAAGAAAACAGTTCTAAAAGATTGGCGAATACTTTTGTTAATCATTTTCTTTATTTTCTTTCTAGTTAGGTTAGCCAAATTATTTCTCAGCAAACTTTTTCAATTCCGACAGAATTTAACCTCGTGTGATTTATTTTTGATATTGTTGCCAAGCGTAGTTTTCCCCACGAGTGTAACTTCTCTTTTTACGTGCCATTTTATTTTTTACTCCGGCGAGTGAAAAATTTGCATGTTTTTTTTTATTACGCATCTAAAAAGCAAAAAAAATCGACCGTTGTGTTGTCAGTATTTAATTCCGTCCGAGTTGGAAGTCCTGCGTTCTGCTTTTCAAAATTCCTTCCACAGACCGCCTAAAAAGTTATTCTTTTTTTGGATTCTCATAAACTCCATTTGTCCATCGGCCGATTCCGAGCGAAAAGTTTCTTCACAATGAATGGCAACAGCCCCTGTATAAAGCGAGTGGGGCGTTTTGGTTTGTTGTCTCTCTTTTTGGGTTGGTTATGATGTTTATAAATATACTATGTATTTTGGGATTAGGCCGCCACACGTTGAGCTTTTAACCTGCCTCCGACGAGGGAAGTATGACCGAGAG
>RCND010002658.1_pt1 | contig 13703 bp, 11 predicted proteins | sample 2041351 | NCBI WGS metagenome assembly RCND01 (sample SAMN09708230, study PRJNA481090) | Marine sediment metagenome, whole genome shotgun sequencing project. | biome: marine sediment; feature: ocean; material: sediment; isolation source: Sewage treatment plant 12B marine sediment (STP12B) ...
TGCCCTAACCGGGAAGTAACCTCCCATGCGCGACCGGTAAGATCGGATCTACTTTCATCGATTCCGCGAAACTGGTAGCGGAATCGATGTGAAATCCAATGAATTGTGAAAGAGCGATGTTTCAATTCCGAGCTAATTCGAGTGTTGAGTCTGTTACTTGGTGTCATCATTCAACAAAACCGCATATACCTCTTGGGGTTGCACTGATTTGGCAAACTTTTGATTGAGGTGAAACTCAATGCGATTTGAATTCAAAGGTGCATTTACCACCATTAAATGCCGGATCATCTTGGTGCGGTTCGATTTGAGGTAAGCCCCTTTTACGGTTGCCCGCATGGCATTTTTTCGAATATTGAGGCTACCTGCATCCAAAAGTGATGCTTTGATTTCGCACTTATGGACATATTCGTCTATAAATGCGCCGTAAATGAGAGATGGCTTTAGATTACCCGTATTCCCGCTGAAGCTTGCCTGCGCCGTACCAAAAACCAATAATACCGTTCCGATGATGGCGATCACTGTGTTCTTTTTCATTTTCCCCTCCTTTACCTATGAGCCTTTGTTTCAGCCCGATTATTGTTTTCTGTGTTCTTTGCACTCTGATCATTTGTTAGTTAGTTAATTTGCATAGGGCATGCCAAAAATACTAATGCCAAATGCAAACAATTGATAATCATACTTATATATTTATTTTAATTGGGAATATTATTTCTATGTCATGGGATTAATATTGCTACCAACCGACATCTGAAACAGTGATCGTAAACAAGGTTTACAAATAAACCCTTTAAAGTGTAAAGTTAGTTCCAATACTGCTTTAATATCTTTTTTCGATAGAACTCTGCCGCCTATCACTGGTAAAGGGGGTTCAATGTCCAACCCAGAAACCAAAGAGCCAATGACAAACCAGGAATTGCAAATCTTCCATCAAATCGCCACGGCCCTCCATGCGGTTACTGATCTGAATGAGCTACTGGAATTGGTTTTACACCAGGTAAAAACGGCGCTTGAAATCGAGGGTTGCTCCATCGCCCTACACGATCCTGAGGCAAAAGAGTTTTATTTCATTCGAACCGTAGAGGATGCGCAACCCGCTCTGAACAACGACGAGACCGAACTGCGCTTTCCCGAAAATGTAGGGGTTGGTGGAGATGTGTACCAGACAAACAAAACGACCATCATCAACGATGTTGCCCAAGATCAACGCTTTTTTGACCAGGTAAACTCTACCAGCGGATTTGCGGCTCGTTCAATGGTTTGTACTCCTTTACGCGCCCGCCAACAGGTGATTGGGTTGCTCTATGCCCTCAACAAACAAAAAGGCGACTTTACACCCGCCGATGGACGCCTCTTGGAACTGGTTTCCGGCACCATCGCCATTGCCATTGAAAATGCACGGCTTTACGGTGAACTAAAGCGGCGCACCACTCAACTGGAAAGTGAAAACCGCCGATTGCTGCAACAGATTCAGGATCGCTTTAACCTGCAAGGTGTTATCGGCTCCAGTCGTGCCATGCAGCAATCTTTTGCGCTGGTCTCCAAAGTGATTCCAACACCCATCTCGGTTCTGCTTCAAGGAGAAACCGGTACGGGAAAAGAGCTGATTGCCCAGGTGATCCATTATAGCGGACCCCGTAAGGAGCAGCCTTTTGTGGCTGAAAACTGTGGCGCACTGACTGAAACACTGCTGGAAAGCGAACTGTTTGGCCATGTGAAAGGTGCGTTCACCGGAGCGGTCAAAGATAAAAAAGGGCTTTTTGAATTGGGTGACGGCGGTACCGTCTTTTTGGATGAGATCGGTGAAACCTCCACCAATATGCAGGTCAAACTGCTAAGGGTCTTGCAGGAAGGGCAAGTGCGGCCGGTAGGTGGCTCCAAGACGATCAAGGTTGACGTCCGGGTCATTACCGCCACCAATCGGGATCTTATTGAAGAGGTCAAACAAAAACGGTTCAGGGAAGATCTCTACTACCGTATCGCCGTGTTTCCCATCACCCTTCCCCCTTTGCGCGAACGCGGAGCTGATGTGGCCTTACTTGCAAAGCATTTTTTATCTAAATATGCCCAAAAATTCGGCAAAAACGATCTAACTATTTCGACCCGTGCCCTGGATCTTTTGTCTAACCATGAATGGCCCGGCAATATCCGTGAGCTGGAAAATGAGATTGAACGGGCCATTGCCATGGTATCCGGTGCCAATGAGATACAGGTGGTGCATCTATCCGGTAAATTTAAAACTGATGACTGCGCGCCCCTCGAATCGTCCGAATTTAATGGCACCTTGCCGGAAGCCATCGCGGAACTGGAGCAGCGTATGGTGACAAAAGCGTTGCAGGAATCGGGCGGTAACCGTACCCAGGCAGCCAAAACAATCGGCCTGACCCGCCAGGGCCTGATCAATAAAATCAAACGCTATCAAATTGATCTGTAGCGAGAGCCCCTCGCAGATATCCTTAAAATCCGTTTTGTGAAAACAGGCGAATCCTTGCGCTTGACTACAAACTCGAAAACCAGTGAACCATGATAAACATTTGTCTGGATAGAATATATTGTGGAGTTGAGCAGCGAGTGTCGCAGAGATAAAATACATTGCAATTTTGGCCCAAGACACGCAATCACCTCCAACAAGGTCGTTAGAGCATCAGCTTAACTCCGCTTATGTGTCCTTATTGATATGAAACCCATGGCGTCTTGTGCAGATAGTTATTATCTTCCAACTGCTTTAACATAAAGTCTGCTGTATCTGCGCGTGATATCTTGGCTGTGACTGCTTTCCAATCAGATGTAACGCCATGAAGGTAAGCGCCCGTACGCTCGCCATCGGTCAAAGTTCCTGGCCGGACAATTATCCAGTCCAACGGATTCTTTTTTATATAGTTTTCCTGAATCTCATGATCTGCAAACACGCGGCGCAGCATGAGTGGAACGATTAGATATTTATAATGGAAAGGCAGTATGTCACGACTGTCACCAACTCCAAGTGCTGATTGGCAGACGAATCGCTTGACACCAGTTTTTTCCATCGCGCGGATAATGTTTTTCGTGCCGGTTGCCCGCAACATTTTTTTATTCATGGGCGGCAGGCCCAAGGTGCATAACACAGCATCCTGCCCTTGTATCGCACGCTCTACCAAAGCAAAATCCATTACATCGCCCTTTGCTATCTGTAGTTTCTCATGCTTTCGGTCGAGTTTTTCAGGGTTGCGTGCAAACGCAGTAACGGTATGCCCTTGTTCAAGAGCTTGATCCACAACTTGGCGACCTGTGCCGCCTGTCGAGCCAAAAATAGTCAGTTTCATTTTTTCTCCCTTTTGCATCATGTTTACAGATTTTCAGACAGGTGCTAACGACTTAAAAGTTTAAAATGAATGCCTTTAGCCCATGAGCTGATGGCATCCCAGTCCCGATAATCACCTTCCTTAACCCCAATCATTGTCATTATACCTCTCGCAATTAGGCGAAAGAAAAAAGACATCTTCCTGTAGTCCAGCACACCGGTGAAGTGTCCCACGCTTATCGGCTTAACATCAGCGACCAAGGAGATTAATTTGCGTGAATAAGTCAAGGCTTTTTGCTCAGCTTTTTCAGTCCGTTTAGACAACACCAGGCAAGTGATAAAGTATGCCACTGGCAACTTACTTAATATTTTCTGATTGGCCGTCACAAATTCTGTTGCCTCGGGCATCCACCGGTCGTATTGAATTGCACTGCCGATAATTACCGCGTCATAATTGTTTAAGCCTTTCACGTTTTCAACCCATTTTGTTTCAACTGTGGCACCACTTTGACATAAAACCTCTCCAATAGCTTCTGCAACCTCACCGGTAGTTCCAAATTGGCTGGAATAGGCGATTAATATTTTCTGGTCGGTTTTATTTTTTGCGCCACAGTTTGACTCTGGAAATTGGATATTTGCGGCTCCAATGGTCTGAGGCAACAGGAGTTCTTTTCCCCCAAGGTTGCAGTGCCAATAACAGCACCGGTTATCTTGGCGCTGTCAATTGTAAATTTCCTTCTTGTCTGACCCTTCATAATAGGCGCCTTTCACGTTTGAAAAATGTATACTTTACACCGTGTCAATTGACATTTTCTAAAATATATGCATACTTGACATCATGTCAAGTAAAAATACCGATACTCGAACACGAATCCTTGAAGTAACGTGGCGACTGATGGAACAGCATCGTGGTCAGGGTGTCCGCATGAGTGATATTGCCAAAGCTGCAGGCATTTCGCGGCAGGCGGTATACCTTCACTTCGGTTCGCGGACAGAACTGATGATTGCGACGGTTCATTATGTGGATGAGGTTAAAGGGCTTAATGAACGTCTCAAACAATTCCAAGCGGCGAAAACCGGAATTGAACTTCTCGAAGAGTGTGTAGAATTTTGGGGGAATTACATTCCAGAGATTTACGGATTAGCTAAGGCGTTGCTAAGTACCCGTGAAACAGATGAAGCGACAGCGGCTGCCTGGAATGGTTGTATAAGTTGCTTACGCGATGCCTGTCGAGAGATAATTGAGACGCTCGACCGTGAGGGGATCCTTGCCCCAGAGTGGTCCCCTGACGAAGCCACTGAAATGTTTTGGACACTTATATCAGTCCATAATTGGGAACAGTTAACTATCGAATGCGGCTGGTCCACAACTCAGTACATCAATTGGATGAAAACGCTTTTAATGCGTACTTTTATTGATAAAACCATGGTGGAAAGATAACTCAGTCCCCCTCTGTGCCAACAAACTCCCTGTAAGTTTAATTAAGCGGATGTCTTCCTGTTGCAGCCAGCGAGGTTGTTTGCTAATGTGGGCGCCCAATAGTGATATGTCAAATGCCCCCGTAGCTCAGTGGATAGAGCATTGGATTCCTAATCCATGTGCGCAAGTTCGATTCTTGCCGGGGGCACCAATAATACCAATATTTTTCGTGGTTTTAAATTTTGACCTTTCATGGCGCATGGCATATTGTACATCAATTGTACACCGTTTCATAAACACAACCCAGCCATGCGTTACAAGACAATACATTATAATATCTATACTTATTCCATTAGAATTGTTGAAACTTGTCCTTATAAAGGATAATGCAAGAATCCTTGAGTTTCAGACCGTGCTGATTGTTGAGCAATAGAGACGGTCAATGTGGGCCTAAATTTTGCCCACAGTACCAATTTTATCCCAACAAGACACAGCGCGTTCCAACTTAAATGGCAAAATAAATCAACAGGAATTCAAGCAGACATCTCTATATCAATGGTTTCCAGGAACAGCCTCTTCAAACAACGAATCTTTTCATCGAAGGTTCGAATCCTGCCAAGCGTACCATTTTTATTTTAATTTGGTCAAAAGGATTTCATTTGCAAGGTTTCTTCCAGCCTTTTGTCCACCCTGATTTGAAAATTCAAAGTGTATCCCTGCGTAAATCCGAACCCTTCCTGCTTCGGCTCCGGCTTCAGAAAAACTGCTGAAGGTTTTCGGGCCGGCAATGGCATTGTCACCTTCAAACGTAAAGCTGATATCGTCGGTGTTGAAAAAGCCTTTCAGGATAGTTGAACCTGCACCTGCAAAAACAGCTGTTCCGGAAAAATGTTCAGGTGCGCTGCCGGTACTGCCATTTCGGGGTACCCAATCGGCATCTTGTTTCGTAAGACTATTTCCATCGGCATCGGCATTTCTGATGGCGTCCGCAGGTCGCCAATGCATAAAGTGACGTTTATTGTCCCAGCCCACAGCTACCGTATCGCCCATTGCCATTCCCAACAGTGCAAAAAGTCTTGCTGTTGACGATATTGAAAGCTCTTTGCTGTCGGAAAGGACCATGGCAATTTTCATCCATTCACCCGGCGGGCGGGAAGAGCCTTTGCCCCCTTTCCAAAACATGAAAAGGTTTTCTTTTTCTTTGTCGGGAAAAGCACTGTTTCCCAATGTTTTGACCTCGTTAAATGCTTCAGCATATTCGGGGCTATTTAAAGCTGGCGGCCCAGGGCTCCTATATTTTACGGGATCCGATATGGCAAAGGGTTTCAGTTTTGCATATTGTGCGCTGGGGAAAGCCTTTCTGAAAATGCCAATTTTCTTTTTGCCCGGTAGGGTAACATCTGGTGAAGAGCCATCCCTGGATCTCAGCGCAACAACCTTCTTACCAACATACTCGCCCCATTTTTGTCCGTTGAGAGCCCACTGAGTGTTTCCTAAATCGGCCAAATCAGCCATTAGTTGGGTATTGTAGGTTTCTTTGTTTTCAGGGTGCAATTTGGACAGGACTGTATAGGCCGCAGTCGCAGCGGCAGCTTGTCTGCTTCCGTTTTTAGGGGCGTCATGAGGTGCTAAGAAAAAGATTTTAGAGGCATTAAAAGGCGCAATGAGTGCGTAGTCTCGTTTTGAAAGACCCCGCGCCACATCTATTCCATTAACGGCGTCATACATGGCCACATTTACCATGGCGTAAATCCGGCCGGCGACGGCAGCCCCTAATTTTCCTTCCCTTACTGTGTTCAGGGCATGTTCGTTCCAATCGAGAATAACTTCGTTTGAAGTAGATTCGGAAGAGTTAAAAGTGGTTTCATCTTGTTGGGGTTGAATTTCAGATTTTAAAGTGCCAGTAGCACAACTTGTGATCATTGTGAACATCGCAACAATCATAGATAATTTTAATAGTGTTTTCATTGTTTTAGCTCCCATCGGATAAGATATAATTGATTCAATATTTTCTTTGTAAACTGAAGACGTTTGGGCAATCGCTGAGTCTGCCACTCATTTGCCTAATGAGCAGCCCTTGATGTTTGATCGCTTATAAAAGAGGCGCTCTCATCATAATCATGAAACACCTTTCGGAGATGAGTCAAAAGGTAGTGAAAACAGTCCATTTACCAACAAGTGAGGCCGCCAAAATGGTTTGATGAAATGACGCAGATGTTGCTTTGGAAAAATCTGGGGCCTGAACCGATGGATTAGCGTGAAAAATTACTAATATTAGAGAAAGAAAATTTCTGATTTCAAAATGCGAATATATAACTCTGGCGTTAAATCACCAAGGTGCAGGCCCGCTGGTGTCCTCGTAGAAGTGCGGGTTTGGTACATACCAGACGGACCTACGCGCCTTGTTTAACGGATTGGCCTTCCTAAAAAAGTTTTCCAAAGATCAGGAAACCGGGTCTATCGATGGCGGTTTGGTCGGGTCTGTTACCTCCAGTTCGGAAGCCCTGAGCGGCTTTTGGGGCGCAACGGTTTTTGGGGACTGTTTCTGTGTCGATTCACCCCATGCACAGGACGCATCATCCACACCAGGTCGGCAAATATCAATTACTGATTGAAACATCTTTTTTAACATCGCGGTACCTCGCTATCTACGGTGGCAGTGCACCAGGTAGAATAGAATTGTTTTAGGAAGCCTAAATATAGGCTGTTTTGAAAATTGCCAACTCATCAAGAGGTGAAGTTCAGAGAAAATCAAGTAGAGGCGTAGAAAGAAGTCGGCTCAATCATTAAACCATAAACACCTCCAAATGGGATGTCAATTAAGATCAGTTTAATATGAATTGAAGGCCTCTTTTTCGTTACTCAATTTCAAAATGAGATTAATCGGTTCAGCTATTTGTTATTTGTCCGAAAAGCGCGGTTGATCTCCATTCGTTCAAGCGAAAGTGCCATCACATCTTTAAGTTCCGGATTTTTTTGTTCTAAATTGGCGCAAAATTCCTGCACGTTTTCGGGATCAACCAATCCTGCTGTTGGAACAATAGACGCGATGACCCGTTCAAAAAGAAGCGGATGCATCAGTTGCACCTTATCAATATTTGTTGTCAACCATCGCCATAAATGGTTTTGAGCTGCAGGATTGCTTGCGGCCATCGCCAAGGGGATAAAGCGGATGCGATCGGGCACCTTTTTGAGGGTAAAGTCAAGGGCTTCGGCCTGCAGGTGCCATTCTTTGAAGCTTCCAAGGGCAGCCATAAGTGCCATGCGCTCATGTTCCACCTGACTTTTCTCGAAGCGTGCGATGATACTTTCCAACGCTTTTTCGCCGCTTAGCACCGCTCCCGCGGCAAGGACGCTGCGGTAAATTTCAGGGGATATGGTTTCGCCTTGCTGAAACGCTTCAAACTGGTCCTTTAGGAAGAGCGCAATTTCCCGGGCCTCTAACAGGGCTCCGTGAAAAAAAAGTTGATCCCGCAAAATAGCCGTGGTTTGGGGTTCGTCGGATGAAGGGCGATAACCGATGGCGCCCAGGGCCGAACTCATCAAATCAACTGCGGTTTGGGCGGTTTGGGACCGAATGCCACCGGAAAGAAGCAGATAAGCTCCAAATAGATGGCTGTCTAAACTGGAAAGGGGCAGGTAGGCGGTTTCACGCTGAAACCAGGTACAGAAAACGAGAAAAGTTTCCATGGAAAGCGCACCTGATTTCACCTGGGCAAAAAGATCATTTTGCAGACCCCAGCGGTCGATGGCCTTTAATTGTCGGCTTTGAACCATTTTCCCCAATTGACGTAAATTGTCGATATCTTCATAACCGACATGGTAAAATCCGGTCTGATTGGTATTGAGTTTATAGGCAGTGGTGTCTGAAGGTAGATCAATGGTCATTTCTTTTTGATCAAGTATCTGTGAATGGCTTGCTGCCGTACCACCGGGCCTATAAATGGTATAATTTAACGGAATCAGCCAGGTTTGATCGGTTTTGTTGGGCAGATAGGTGAATCGTTTCTGCGTAAAGGTGAGTTTGTCTTCGTGCCGATCAACCGTGACCTGGGGGAAGCCTGGCTGGGTGACCCAGTTCTCCATCATACGAGTAACCGGCATGTCAGATACCGCTTCCAAGGTTTCCCATAAATGGTGGCTGGCGGTACATTCGTAGGCGAACTTGGTAAGGTAGCTTTGCAGCCCGGCTTTGAAGTTGTCCGGCCCGATCCACGCCTCCATCTGGCGTAAAATACTCCCGCCTTTATTGTAAATAATGGGGGCGGTACTGGTGGTAATGGCGATATTTTCAGCATCGGGCATTTCAATAGCAAAAGTTTCGTGGAGGGCGTCACGGCTGAGAGCTGTTTCGGTTTGGGTCTTGATAAATTGATGCCAGATATCCCAGGCAGGATAGTAATGATTCACCATGCCAAACCCAAAGTAGGTGGCAAAGCTTTCGTTGAGCCAGAGGTATTTCCAATCTTGAGGGGTTACCAGATTGCCAAACCATTGATGGGCAATTTCGTGGGCAATCACTTCGCAAATACGGGCCTGGGCCTCTCTGGAGGTGACACCGGGAATGTTGAGTAAAAGATTTTCCCGAAAAGTGATGGCCCCCCAGTTCTCCATGGCGCCAAAGGCAAAATCGGGTACAGCGATGAGATCCATTTTAGATAGAGGGTAGGGGATCCCATAATAATTTTCACCATAGGCCAAAGCTTTGCGACCAAAAGCGAGCCCGAAGTGGGCCTGCTCAATCTTTTCCGGGAGGCAAACGGCACGCACTCTGGAGTCTACCGCATCAACCTCGATGGCAAAAGGGCCGACCCCCCAGAATAGTAGATAAGTGGACATCTTGGGTGTCGGGTCGAAGGTGACACACTGCCTGTTGCCGTCTAGCTCGGTGATGGTCTGTACATCGGTGTTGGAGATGGCTGTCAGTTCTTGATCGATGATCAGCTCCAGCTCAAAAACCGCTTTTTGGGCGGGATGATCAAAACAGGGGAAAGCACGCCGGGCGTCACTTTCCTGGAATTGGGTAACGGCAATATGGTCGGCAGCGTTACTTTCAGAAATCCGGCTGCGGTAAAAGCCGGCCATGCGATCATTGATTTTTCCGGCAAATTCTATCCAAAGTTGAAACGGGCCGACAACCCGCTGAGGTAGATCGATAGTCAGACGCTCTTTAGCCGGATTCAGCGCAAAACCACACACTTCTTTTGAGCCTGAATCCGTTTTGATCTGGCATTGCCAAACGGCGATCTCCGCACAATCTAATATGACTGTTTCAATCGGTTGTTCAGTCTGGGCCTGTATGGTCACCTGGCCGGTAAAGACAAAGCGCTGCAAGTCGGGTTCGATGGTAATGTGATAATGGATGGGATCTATGGGTTGGCTCATGGTGGCTCCAAATGTTGACGGTTTCGTATGAACTTTGAATATTTACGACATGATCCGTTTGAAATCTAATAATTTGCCAGGATTGTGCGGTTTGTCAAGTATTAGACCTGTGTTAGGTCCACGGAAAATAGGTCGGTCGTTAATCTCTCCAATCCCTCTCTTCGCGCCTGATTCTTAATAATACTTTTTCGTGTGTAAGGGAATCATACTTATTTGGACAAATTCATTAACAGGAGGGTTATTGCATTGACTCGACGGTGCAAAACCAATTGAAAAAACATCAAATGTCAAGGAGGTATCATGAGATCAAATCGTATTTTTACTGTTATCAGTTTCGCAGTGGTTCTGGTGTTTTTAAGCTTTTCCGGCCCAATGGCGGCAGAGATGGAGTCCGTTGAAGGAACCATCCAGGGCTTTAATTGTGTATCCATGGGAACCACATGTCCGGTGGATAAAATTGACGCCCATGTGGCTTCGGAAAAGGCCTTTGTGGTCCTTAAAGAGGGCGGCGGCCACTATTTGATTGGAAATCTCGATCGCGGCATTTTAGGACGGCACATCACTAAAATGGTTCGGATCAGCGGGCATGTGGATCACCATATCGGCGCCATTTATGCCGACAGTCTGGAGATCAAAAAAGGCGATAAATGGAAAAAGGTCTGGACGATGGCGTGGGAACAGGAAGAGATGTATCGCCAGCCATAATTTTTGACCAGTTTCAAAGCACACGTAGCCTTTCAGTGATTTTATCGTTGAAAGGCTTTTTAGTGTCAAAATACCAAGACAGATTGTGTGGAACTTCTAAGCTATTTAAATAAACTGGGCGGTTTGCGCAACTGTAGCAAAATTGAGGCCCTGCAACTTGAGATTTGTGAAGGCTGTAGTTTAATATAGATTTACTAAGCATTAAAAAGGCGTTAAAAATATTGATTGAGGTTTTATCGCACAAAAGAGTTTAGCTCAATAAGAATAAAAACGACACCGAAATAGTTTTACATCAGCAACGCTGAACTGTCTGGATGATGGTATCAACGCTGTAAAAATGGTCCCACTGTAGGTTCAAGCATGCATAACGGTTTATAGGATTTTTATGGATTACGAAAAATACTCCGCTATCCCTTTGATGATAAATTTTGAGGCGATCAACGCGCTTTTGTCCCTGGCCGGAGAGCAGGGCCGCAATTATCTGTTGGAACATGAAACCTATCAATTGTTGCATCATTCTGGATCGGAAACCCCTCCGAAAACCCAATTTATAGCCAAAGGTAGCCGCGTTTCTGACGAAGAACTAATGACAATGCCCGGTGATAAGGTAGTTTTGAAGATCGTATCGCCGACCATTATCCATAAAACGGAAGTGGGAGGTGTTAAAGTCATTGAAAAAACACCTGCAAAAATTCGTTCGGCCTGGCGCCGGATGATGTATGAGGTACCTGAAACCTATGCCGCGATGATTGAAAAAGATCCTGATCATGGTCCGGTAGGTTATGGTGGGTTGCAAGGCGAATCGCTACAGGAAGCCATTGCGAAAGATATCAACGGCGTGTTGATGGTGCAGTTTATGCCACCGGATTCGGAAGCCTTTGGCAATGAAATGATTGTGAGTATTCGCAATACTCGCGAGTTTGGCATGGTCATTAGTGCCGGTTTGGGAGGTACTGATACGGAACTGTATGCTAAGCGCTTTCGGAAAGGACAGGCGGTTGTGGCCGCTGCAACCGCCTTAACCGATGAAACAGCCTTTTTTGAGTTGTTTCGACAAACTCTCTGTTATCAGAAGTTGGCCGGTCTAACGCGCGGACAGCGCCGTATTGTTACCGACGAGCAGCTCATCGAGTGTTTTGCTTCATTTATCACCATGGGCAACTATTACTCACCAGCCAATCCCAATGCGCCTTTTGTGATTGAAGAACTTGAGATCAACCCGTTTGCTTTTACCGATTACCTCATGGTGCCTTTGGACGGCAACTGCCGCTTCTCAAAACCCCGGAGCATGCCGGTTCCAAGACCTTTTTATAAAATCAGTAATCTTCTTCATCCAGAAACCATTGGTATTATCGGTGTCTCCACATCTCGGGCCAATTTTGGAAGGGTCATATTAGACAACATTCTGGCAAATGGATTTTCAAAAGAAAACTTGCGTATCATCCGCCCCGGATTGGAAACCTTTGAGGGTATTCCGTGTGTGCCGGAAATCGCACTTCTCGATGTCAAGCTTGATCTTCTGGTTGTGGCCGTCGCCGCTGATAAAGTTCCAGCCCTGGTCGACGAAGTGATTGAGCATAAATCAGCCGAATCGGTGATGTTAATCGCGGGTGGCATGGGCGAGACTGCTGACAGTGCCGAACGCGCAACCCAGTTGATTGGTAGAATTGAGAAGGCACACACCGCTGAGGATGGCGGCCCTGTTATTTTAGGAGCCAATTGTTTGGGCGTCGTTTCTCATCCAGGGCAATATGACACCTTGTTTATCCCGGAAGCAAAACTTCCCAAACAACGTGGAACCCATCGTCGCAATGCCGCTTTTATCAGTCAGAGCGGTGCTTTTATGATTACAAGGCTGAGTAAACGTCCGGAACTGGATCCGGCCTATATGATCTCTGTGGGAAACCAAACAGACCTAACTCTGGGCGATATGATGCAGCACCTGAAGGACGACCCATACATTGATGTGATTGGTATCTATGCCGAAGGATTCAACGATCTGGATGGGATTGCCTTTGTTTCAGCCGTGCGTCAGGCTGTGGTGGCGGGTAAAGATGTCATCTTTTACAAAGCGGGTCGGACGTCGGAAGGGAAAATGGCCACATCGGGTCATACCGCCTCTGTAGCCGGTGATTACATGGTCTGCGAATCATGCGTGCGTCAAGCCGGCGGAATCGTGGCGCAAACGTTTTCTCAATTTGAAGATTTGCTGATGCTCGCACAGTGGCTCCATGAGAAGCAGATCAGGGGAAATCGTCTGGCGGCTCTCAGTGGTGCCGGTTTTGAAGCCGTGGGTATGGCCGATAATATTCAGTCTGATGATTATACGTTGGAAATGGCCCAATTTGTGGAGAAAACTAGCGAGAAGATGTCGCAGCTCCTTAAAAAGAAACGGCTGGAAACTCTTGTGGAAGTGAAGAATCCACTGGATCTGAATCCGGCGGCCGATGACGAAACCCATATTGCGGCAGTGCAATTTTTAGCTGAGGATCCTCAAGTGGATGCCATGGTGATTGGTCTTGACCCTTTATCACCAGCCATGCGGACCCTGGCTACCAATGAGATCCAAAAATACTCCTGTGACAGTGACGGTAGTATTGCCGTTGAAATGCCCAAGCTGGTATCAAAACTTGATAAACCGGTGGTGGGAGTGGTCGATGCTGGTCGGCTCTACGATCCCTTAGTCGACAAATTGATTGAGCAGGGGATGGCGGTATTTCGGTCTTCCGATAGGGCCGTACAGGGATTAGCCATGTATGTTGAAGGGCGGTTGTACGCCACAAAAGTCGCCTTGAAATATGGCGAATTAGATTATTGAAAATAGAGCGGGAGATTAAAGCTCTAATTCGATCTTTTCACATGCACAAAATGCATGACATATTCTCACAAAGAAAGAAAATAAAAGAAAAAAAGGTA
>RCND010001382.1_pt1 | contig 13698 bp, 12 predicted proteins | sample 2041351 | NCBI WGS metagenome assembly RCND01 (sample SAMN09708230, study PRJNA481090) | Marine sediment metagenome, whole genome shotgun sequencing project. | biome: marine sediment; feature: ocean; material: sediment; isolation source: Sewage treatment plant 12B marine sediment (STP12B) ...
CGGCAAGACGTTGGTCGACCGATTCCAAGACCTCTTCCAACGGCGGCAGCACAGCCCGTGATCCGAAATGCAGATAGGTATCGCTGTCTGTTGTACCGGTACACGCCAGGATGTCCTGGTTATCGATAACCACACCGTACGGAGACAGGGTCTCTCGCCATGCCTGCCACGAGAGCGGCTCGCTATCAGCCAGCACACCGTCAAAGTCGAAGACAACGCCGTTCACTTCTGTACCGCCCTACCGATGCGATTCATCCTTCTGCGGAGTTGTTGATCAGCCCACCAGCCGACGACTCCGGCAATCGGTGGAGCGACATCCATGCGCTGCACCAGGCGCACCCTGGTGGCGATGCCATCGTCGACCACTTCCGAGCGGACCGACAACTCAAAGCCGATAGGCGCAAACCAGCGATTGTCGTGGATGCGACACCGGACCTTCGCTCCTGCGTCCCAGGCCTCGATCTCGACACGGCGCGTCCTCGCCAACCGACGCCACCACAAAGGGCGGACGAAGAGGTTATGACCGACCTTGGGTAGCTCCGTACCCATATAACCGACCATCACAACGCCTGCCCACTCGCCGACACGGGACGGGTCGGCGATCATCGCCCACACGTTGGCCGGATCAGCGTCGAAAACCCTCTCCGCTGCAGCCAGGACCTGCCGTTTGCTGGCATCGCTCACCGGCGCTCAGCCTCCCTGTGCTTTGCTCCTGATCAGGTCGGAGACGACCTTGGGATCGGCTTTGCCCCGGGTAGCTTTCATCACTTGGCCTACCAGAAATCCGATCGGTTTCATGTCGCCTTCTTGGAGACGGGAAAACACATCAGGATTGTCTGCCAAGATCTTGTCAACCTCGGCCTCCAAGGCACCCTCGTCTGAGATCTGGGTGAGATCATGGGCTGCCGCCACCTCAGCCGGCGTCCCCTCCCCCCCAAGCACGAATCCGAGCACGTCTTTTGCGGCAGTGCTCGACAGCCCACCAGCCTCGACCATCTCGCTTAGCTCACGGAGATGCATTGGCTGCAAAGCAGTATCGGCGAGCTCGACGTCGTTGCGGCGGAGGTAGGCGACCACCTCTCCGCTCAACCAATTGGCGACCAACTTGGCATCGCCGCCGGCGTCGGCAGTCGCGTCGAACATGTCGGCGAGATCGCCAGCCTCGACCATCGTCGCTGCCGCTTGGCGTTCCACCCCGAGGTCCGCCAAACGACGTCGCCGCGCCGCGGGGAGTTCGGGCAGGGAGGAAAAGACGCGATCTCGCCACGCTTCATCGACAAGCAGCGGAGTCAGATCAGGCTCCTGGAAATAGCGGTAGTCCTCAGACTCCTCTTTGGATCGCATGGAAGACGTTTTGCCCGAGCCTTCGTCCCAATGGCGGGTTTCCTGCTTGACAGTCCCTCCACCCTCAATCAGGGCGATCTGTCGCTGGATCTCATAGACGCAGGCCCGCTGCAGCGATCGCAACGAGTTCATATTCTTGACCTCGGCGCGGGTGCCGAGCTCTTCTTGCCCGGCGGGACGGACGGAGACGTTTGCGTCGAAACGCATACTCCCCTCTTCGAGCCGAACGTCGGATACACCGAGGCTACGAACGACGCGTTGTAGTTCCGCTGCATAGGCCCGTGCCTGCTCCGGTGAGCGGATATCGGGTTCGCTGACGATCTCGACAAGCGGTACTCCGGCACGGTTGAAATCGAGCAGCGAATGATCCGCGTTGTGGATACGGCCGGTTTCACTGCCATGGACACTCTTACCGGTGTCCTCCTCCATATGCACTCTCGTAATCCCGATCCGCACCTCCTCGCCGTCAACATCGATGTCGAGATGGCCGTTGATACACAACGGAATGTCGTACTGAGAGATCTGGTAATTCTTTGGCAGATCCGGATAGAAGTAGTTTTTGCGGTGGAACAATGAGTGCTCCACGAGCTCGCATTCAAAGGCAGCACCAATGCGGAGGATGCCTTCGATCGCTTCTTCGTTCGGTACCGGAAGGGCACCCGGCAGCGCCAGGCAGACGGGGCAAACCATCGTGTTGGGCGCGGCCTCGAAGTTGACTGCGCATCCACAGAACATCTTTGACTTTGTCTGCAATTCCACATGGATCTCGATGCCGATAACGGCTTCCCAATTAGTCATGCGGGTAGCACCTCCGAAGTCGCCAACGCCGGTCTGGCATCGAACCCGGCAAGGCGCTCCACTTCGGCTGCTACCCGGAAGAGCTCTGCTTCATGCAGGGCGGGAGCCATGACCTGGAACCCGATCGGCAGCCCAGAGTCATCGAGACCGATCGGCACTGAGCCGGAGGGGTCCCCTGCCAGGTTGCTGGCAATGGTGCACACATCGGCGTAGTACATGCTCAACGGATCATCGGTGCGCTCACCTATCGGGAATGCCGTGGTGGGACTGGTCGGAGACACGAGCACATCAAACTGGGCGTAGGCCTTGGCGAAGTCGTTGCGCACCAGAGTCCGAACCTTCTGGGCCTGGCCGTAGAACGCGTCGTAGTAGCCAGCCGAAAGTGCGTATGTGCCGAGCAAGATGCGCCTGGTCACTTCGGGGCCGAAGCCGGCGGCGCGGGTATGCGCCATCATCTCCTCGGTGGTTTCCCCATCGACTCTGAGCCCGTAGCGAACCCCGTCGAACCTTGCCAAGTTGGCTGAGGCTTCTGCGGGGGCGATCAGGTAATACGCTGACAAGGCATACTCGCTTGCCGGCAAAGACACCTCGGTGACCTCGGCGCCAGCGTCGGCCAGGGCGTTGTACATCTTGACGCACGCCGCATCCACCTGCCGGTCTATGCCGTCACCCGACAACTCAGTGACAATGCCGATCTTCATACCGGCGACACCGGCGTCGAGCTGTCCGGAGATATCTGGCGTATCGCCTCGGTAGCTGGTCGCGTCCCGAATATCGAAGCCCGCCACCGCTTCGAGCATCGTTGCTGCGTCACCGACCGTGCGAGCAAATGGGCCAATCTGATCGAGCGAGGAAGCGAACGCAATCAACCCGTATCGGCTAACGACGCCATAGGTCGGCTTCACGCCGACCAGACCGCACAGGGAAGCAGGCTGACGAATCGAGCCACCGGTGTCACTGCCTAACGCAGCCAACGCCGAGCCGGCGGCAACAGCAGCGGCAGAACCTCCGGAGGATCCGCCTGGCACCCGATCGGTGTCCCATGGGTTCCTGGTGGGTCCGAACGCTGAGTTCTCAGTTGATGAACCCATCGCAAATTCATCGAGGTTGGTCTTGCCCATGATCACCGCATGCTGCGAGTGCAGCTTGGCAACGACCGTCGCATCGTAGGGAGGGACGTACCCGGCGAGGATCTTCGACCCCGCGGTTGTCTCCATGTCACGTGTGGTCATGTTGTCTTTGACCGCAACCGGAATCCCCTGCAGCGGGCCGTGGTCTTCGCCAGACGCAAACGCCTTGTCGGCGGCGGCAGCAGCAGTCCGCGCCCTGTCCTGGTCCAATGTCAGATAGGCGTGAAGATGTGCCTCAGTAACCGCAGCTCTCGTAATCGTCGCATCGACCAGGTCCCGAGCTGTGAAGTCGCCGCGGCGCAGGCGGTTCCGTGCTACCGCTATCGAAAGGTCGGCGAGATCTGTCATGTCTCCCCCAGTATTCGGGGTACCCGGAAGAACTCACCGTCTCGTTGTGGCGCCTGACCTAGTACTTCCTCACGATCTAGCGATGGTCGCACTTCATCGGGACGAAAAGCGTTGGTCATGGGCAGCGGGTGCGAGGTTGGTTCTACTCCGTCTGTTGGCAAGGCACCAACACGCTCCGCATGTTCAAGAATGTCCTCGAGCTGGGCGCCGTATTCGGCGAGTTCCTCCGCGGAGAGGTCGAGCCGGGCGAGCTTTGCAACTTTGGCGATATCGATTTCAACTGGCATGTGTCGGAGACTACTGCGAGCAGCGCAAGCTGCGTCCGATGCTGGTGGGCTTAGGTTGGGCTAACGTCTGAAGACCAATCCCGAGCCGGGCTTCGGGACTGACAAAGCGCGTTGGATGAAGGTTCAGACTGGGTTGAGAAAGGTTGGTCTAATGCACCGAGCATTCGTGCTCGGGCTCTGTTTTGCGTTGTTCACTCTCCAACCAACTCTTGGAGGAGCGACCATCGTCCAAAACGACTACTCGCGAACCACAATCACCGTTGCCGCACCAGTGGCCAACTTCTTCGACTACGCACAAGCGTCCTCAGCTGTCTGGTCCACAACTGCCGACTTCGCAACCGGTGCGCTTACTGGAGCCACCAATAGCGACGATTCCATCACGCTGACCCGAATCGGACCGCCGGGCGTGGAGCTTCCCACCGCTTCGATCTCCTGGTGGGATACCGACTGGGCAAGCCGTCAATGCTTCGCAATAGACCACGCAAACCCCGCAGCAACAACTGTCATCGAGTATCAGTTGCGTCTTGAATTCCCAATCGAGATGCTGGTCGATGGTGAGTTCGTCCAAGCAGACCTTGGTGACCTCCGTGCGGTCTCCAGCGGCGGATCGGGGCCACTCCCCCTATGGATCGACGACACCACCGAAAACACGATATGGGTCCAGATGGATTCGATCGCAGCGGGTACCACTGAGAACCTCTGCATCTACTACGGCTACCGCGAAGGGATCGCGGCCACCCCAGCCAACCACACCGAGACTGCCGTGTTCAGCTACGACACGCCGCACCCGATCTACTACGCAGTCTCGAGCAATCACACAGTGTCCGGGGCTGACATCAATGTCGTCACCTACACCGACGGCAACGAAGTAGTCCGTGGCGATGGAGTATCCGCCGTGCTGACGGCAACAGGCGACCTTGCGACCTTCGTCGGCACCACAACGGGGTCGGTTTTTAGTGTTCTGGGCCCAATCTCCGCCAACACGGCAGCCGATGGCCTGGACACTCTCGTCCCGATTTCTTTTGCTGGTACCCACTTTGCGATACCGATCAGCCGTGACAATCAACAGTTCTCATTTCTTGCCCCGTTTGGTGACGCCATCGTCGAGCTCTACGACGGACCAACGCTGGCTGCGACGTTCCCCGTTACGTCAGCCACCCCCTACACCCACGTCGCAGACGACACAACGCCGGGCAATACGGCAATCGTCGAGTCCGATGTCCCGGTCCTCCTTGTCCATACTTCGGAAGTCGGTGGCGACAGCCTGGCGGTATATCCGGCTCGACCGGGAGACTTCTACGGAGTCAGGTCGACCGAGCTCTTGATCGGGTTGGGCACCGACGCGACCGCCATTGAATTCTCGGCTAGCGACGCCACCACCGGGACGACCGGCGGCAACCGTGGTGAAGCCGTCAGCGTCGACGGAGGAGCAGTGCAAGGTGGCTCCCTCGCCGACTCCATCCTCCTCTCTACCGATCAACCCGTGGCAGTCGTTGCGCACGAGGACGGCGACGGTAGCGAATCAGCCACCGTCCTCCCTGCAGCCGAACTCGGATCCCGCTACTGGATTCCCACCGACTCGCAGTATGTGGCGTTGTCTTGCCCGACAACCGAGTCGGCGGCTGTTGCCATCACCATCTCACCTCCCGCCGGTGTCGACAGACCGGTCAGTTGTGCGGGTGGACCGGCAGTGGCGTGGGGCGCCGACACGGCTGACCTCGCAGTCACCGCATTGCGCGGCATCGAGGTGGCTGCGGACGCTGCGGAGCCATTCTCGATCTACTACGAGGTTCTCAGCTCTGACGACCAGAGCAATGTTCTTGGGATGAAGCAAGGCCGCCAATACACATGGCCGGAGCCGGTCATCACCGGCGGAGCCGCTGAGGGTCTCTACGAATCGGGCGGAACCTGGGAGAGCGCCACCTTCAATATTGGACCGGGAACAGGCATCTACGGTCGTATCGGCCTGGCTGGCGATGTGCCGGCGGACACATCGCTGCTAATCCAACTGGCAACCGCAGCGGCTGGTCTGCCGAGCGATTTTGTCGGGCCGGACGGCACCGCAGCTTCCTATTTCACGCTTGCCACGCTCCCTTCTGTTGCAGACTTCGACCACGACGGCGAACGTTTCCTACGGGTCAAGGCCGATCTGGCCACGACGGATCCAGCGGCTGCGACTCCCCGGCTTCACTTGATCTCGGTGGACCACCATTTGGCTCCGTTGGATCGATCGCTATCCAGACCGCCGGTGATCGCCATGGGCACAAGCTTCGATCCATCCGCTACTTCGACGTACGTCTTACGGGTCACATCGTCCAGCGCCACGACAGCTGGCAGCGAAGCGACTGTCGCATACCGAGGCGGTACCAATGTTTCCAACCTCGCCTTAGAGACGGTGCGACTTGCCAACGTCCGGTCAGGGCTTGATGCCGTGCAGCACTCAGCTTCGCTTCCTATCGATCCCCCGGCGTTGTTTGATACGGGTCACCCGCACTCGGTTGTTATCGATACTTCCGCCATCGCGTCGGGAGTGACCAGGCTTTCGTTCGCCTGGCAACTGGACCATGGTGGCAGTGGATCTATCTTTTCAGAGATCGACTTCGACGTGCAGGTCACGGCACCATGACTGATCGCAACATGTTCCCACACGAATTCCCCCCAATCCCTCTCGAGGACATCGAGCTCGCTCCGAGGTTGGGGCGACCGATCGACGAGCGCACCTACGAGCATCTGGTGCTGGCGGCGTTCTCAGCAGCACTGACCGTCCTGCTGACGAAGATTGCAGCCACTTTGCTCATCGCCAATATGCTGGACGCCACAGTCACCATCCAGTTCTTCCTGGGTTTCTTGCCGTATTTCGGTGTTATCGCTGAGCCCGCCACCTTTGCCAGCATCGTGACGTTCTCGACCATCGCCATGATTACTGCCAGCCTGCTCCTGTTGGTGAGGCCAGTCCTGCAGGTCGGCTGGAATCGCCAAAGAATCTGGGGGCGGGGGGTTGGGCTGGCAATCGGCGCTGAAACGTTCTTTCTCGAGGCTCTACGTCACTGGATCTGGCCATCAGTGCTGCGTTGGGACTGGGCCTGGCTCGCCGGATTTGAACTGATACTTGGCTTGGTGCTGCTAGCCACCGCGCTCAAGCAATCACAAATAGGAACCGATAATGTACGTAGTGCCGGGCAGGCGCACGTTGAAAGCACGGAGGACATCCAATGATCGACTCATGGACCATGACGCGCCGCTGGGCGGGCATTCTCATTGCGATGATGATGATTGCTGTACCAGCCGCTGCATCCATAATCACGCAGAACTTCATGATGGCTGAGGTATCGGTCAACGATGCCTGCTTCACCAAGACACCAGGTGCCGATGCCAACAACGGTCTCGACATGCTCGTCTTTGATAGTGCGGCCGTACTCCAGGATCCCACCGGGACCGTCAACCTGCTCCAAGAGACCATGACGATCAAGGGCTTCGCTGGTGACCGACTCATCTATACCGAGGCAGCCATTTTCAGCAATGCTTGCATCGGCGGCCAACTCGATGTCTCCCTTATCTCGGAGAACGATCCAACCGATCACCTCGCAGTTGATCCGGCATACGTCACCGACGGATTCTGGGACGATGTCGAAGTCTCGATCTATTTGGGGAACAACTCCGCACCTGCAGGTATCCCTGGGGTGAGCGGTGAGTGGACGTTGGTCATGCGGGTCGTTGGTGGCGCCGTTGATGACAACATCAACAGTGTGACCATCCCCCGAGGCTCATTCCGCCCGATGGGCGTCGTTATCGACACCGACGACGGCATCATCAATGGCGGCGACCTTGGGATCCTCCGTTGGACCGCCCAGGCAGTCCATTCCTAGGAACGGCCGAGGAGTCCAGCTAGATCGGCGGATGAGTCCTCCGCTCCGTCGATCAGGAACTCCCGCAGGATCTCCAGAGCACGATCCACATTCGCTAGCGGAACCGACTCGTCGGCTTGATGGGCCAGACCCGGGTCACCCGGTCCGTAGTTGACGGCCGGAATCCTCCTCGCTGCTAGCCGAGCAACATCGGTCCAGCCCTGCTTTGCGGCCCGATCAGCGCCCGAGACGGCTAGCAGACGATCGAGATGCGGATTGTCCCTAACCACGGCGCCTGCAGGGGCTCGGTCCTGAATCACCACCCGGTCGGCACCTGCCGCGACTTGTCGTAGTCGTTGCTCGGCCTCGGCTATCGAGTAGATGGGTGGGAACCGGTAGTTGAGATTGATGCGGAGGCTTGCTGGCAATACGTTGTTGGCAATACCGCCCTCGGCCTTGGTAACCGAGAAGACCTCGCGGAACTCAAGACCGTCGATGATGACTGGCTCGGGTTTCCTTTGGTGCATTGCAGCAAGCCAGGTGCCGGACTTGGTTACTGCGTTCTCACCTAACCACGGCCGAGCGCTGTGAGCAGCCTTCCCATCGAATATGACATCCGCGTTCATCGCTCCGTTACAGCCAAGCTCCACGCCCAGGTTCGTTGGCTCCAAAACAATCGCAAACTCGCTCTCGATCAGCCAGGGCGCTTTGTCCAAGACATCTTCGAGACCGTTTTCGTCGGCGGGCCCTTCTTCCTTGTCGTAGAAGACGCCAACGACGTCATAGGAGCCGCTCCGTACCGCATCGTCCTCAAGGAGATGGATCATTACGGCTAGCCCAGATTTCATGTCCACTGTGCCGATCCCGGCCATGCGGCCATCTTTGACCACGGGATCACCGTTGTCCTGGATCGGAACAGTGTCGAAGTGGCCATAGAGAGTGATAAGCGGCCGGCCTGTCTGCTGACCGACGACTAGGGCGTTGCCGATGCGGGTCACATTTTGCATGGTCCAGATCGGGAGCAAGCGCTCTGCAACCGCGGTGCACAATCTGCCCTCGTTGCCGGTTACGGAGTGGATCGAAACGAGCTCGGCGAGTGTTTCATGGACGGGGTTCATACTGGTACCTCGAATACGCGGAGAGCCTCGTTCAGGGAGGTCTTGCGATCGGTTGATGAAGAACGTCGGCCGATGATCAACGCACACTGCAAATCATATGACCCGGATGGGAACTCTTTCGGTCTGGTGCCGGGGACAACAATCGCACCGGCCGGAACCCGTCCTCGATACTCAACTGGTTCGTCACCGGTGATATCGATGATCGGTGTGGACGACGTGATTGTTGTGTTTGCACCAAGCACGGCTGCTTCTTCGACCACGGTGCCCTCAACAACGATTGACCTACTGCCGATGAACGCACCATCTTCGATGATGACTGGGCGGGCCCCTGGCGGTTCGAGTACTCCCCCGATCCCCACGCCGCCGCTGAGGTGGACGTCGCTTCCAATCTGGGCGCACGAACCGACGGTTGCCCAGGTATCCACCATCGTGCCGGCACCGACATAGGCGCCGATATTGATGTAGCCAGGCATAACTACGACTCCCGGCTCACAGAAGGCTCCGTACCGGACAGTCCCTGGGGGCACCACCCGGATCCCGGCTCCGGCGAGATTCTTCTTGGTCGGGATCTTGTCGTGGTACTCGAAAGGTCCAGTGTGAGTCGTCTCCAACTTCGATATCCGGAAATAAAGCATGATCGCTTCTTTGACCCAGACGTTGACCTGCCACTCGCCGGCCACCTTCTCGGCAACACGGACCCGGCCTTGGTCCAGCGCAGCAATGGTCCGCTCGACCGCGCCGACCGCGGAGTCGAGCAGTTCCAGATTGGCATAGGCGGCTTCAATCAGATCACGATCGTTCATCAACTCAGACACTGAACCAGAACCTCCACTGCTTGTTCGCATTCCTCCAACGTGGGAACCAACGCCAACCGCAGGTACCCCTCACCACCGGGACCAAAGAACCGTCCCGGCGAGACGACGACACCAGACTCCAGCAACCGGTCACTCGTCGCTAAATCGTCCTCGACCCGAATCCACAGATATAGCCCTGCCTTGGAACCAACGATCTCCATCCCCAGCTTCTCAAAGGCGGTCCGGAGCACAGCTCGTTTTGCGGCGAAAATGCTTCGTCGCTCGGCGGCATGCTCGTCATCAGACCAAGCGGCAGCGGCCGCCGACTGGACAAACTCGGGCGATGCAGTGCCGGTGGCGGTCCGCAACTTCTTTAGTGCGGCTATTGCGTCGATGTCGCCCACGATGGCTCCCGAACGGTACCCGGTCATTCCGGAGCGCTTCGATAGCGAAAAGAACGACAGAACACCGGGTGCCCCTTCGCCGGCAACCTGCAGCGTCGAAGCTGGCCCGTCTGGATAGTGGTCAGTCTCGTAGACATCGGCGTAGCACTCGTCGGAAAGGAGCAGCACGTCGTTGTGTCTAGCGGTCGCCAGCAGGTCTTCGAGCTCCGCCCGTGAGGTAACCGAGCCGGTCGGGTTGTGTGGTGTGCAGATCCAAGCCAAGCGGGCCCGCTGCCATATCTCGGTAGGGACATCGCTGGACCGTAAAACAAAATCGTCGTGCAGCGTGACCGGGTATGTCTCGGCACCGGAAAACAGCGCCCCTCGCTCATAAACCGGGTAGCCGGGGCTTCCGTATATGACCACATCGGCCCTGGTCCGATCAACAAAGGCCAGCGGCGTGTTAAACACAGCCTCTTTCGATCCGGAGGTCGGAATCACTTGTGTCGCTGGATCAACACTCACCTGGAAGCGACGCTCTAAGTAGTCAGCAATCGCTTCACGCAACTCCCCGATCCCCGCCGTGGTCGGGTACTGCGAGACCTCAGGCACCGCGGCCTTAAGAGCATCGGGAATAAACGATGGTGTCGGTTCGCGTGGGTCGCCGATGGAGAAGTCGATGACAGTCCGCCCCGCGTCGCGCATGGCACGGGCGCGCTCGTGGACGACCGCAATCGGATAGGACCCAAGTTCCTCCAGCACAGGATTGAACCGCATAACGCCACGCTAACCGAATTCTGCTGCGGCTCATGCGCCTTATGATCCCCCTGTGAACCGATACCGCATCACCTACACCCTCTTGGGACTCGCCCTTGCCCTCGTGGCAATAGGTGCCGTCATGTTTGCGCCGACCGGCCAGCTGACAGAGATCCCGGAGACTTTGGAGTCATACTCCCCAGCCGATGGTGCAACCGTGCTGCACCAGATTCAGGTTGAGATCGATCTACCGGTCAACTATGAGATCGTCCTCGTCGTCGACGGTGTCGCTATTCCCTCATCCGAAATAGCCAGCATCGAACAGACGGGCAATTTCACTTGGCGTCCCACCGACGAGACGATCATTCCCGAGTGGACCGCAGGGATCCATACCGTCTGGGTGCGGTGGGACCGCACTACGGGCCTGCCCGATCCCGGGGAATGGATCTGGTCGTTCCGCGTCCAGTAGCGGCCCGACTCAGGCGTTCTCCTGACCCAAGGCTCCAGGACCCTCGGCCAGCAGTCTGGCCAAGCCATCCTCGTCTAGCACCGGTACGCCAAGCATCTCGGCTTTGGCCAGTTTCGAACCGGGAGAGGCACCAGCAACCAGAGCGGCCGTCTTCCCCGATACCGAGGCGGTCACCTTTCCGCCAAGTCCCTCGATCAGTTCCTTTGCCTCAGTCCGGCTGTAGCCGTCCAACGTTCCGGTCACCACAAACGACATCCCGGCTAGAACAGTCGATCCTTTCGCAACCTCCGCCGTTTCAGGGTCTGTCAGTCGCACGCCGGCCGCATCCAGCCTCGCCACCAACGCCCGATTGTCTTCGTCCTGTGACCACGCCACCACCGAGCCGGCAATCTCAGGTCCAATGCCGTTGAGGCCTGTGATCGCATCTTCAGTGGCCGCCATCAATCCATGAAGTGAGCGAAACTCGGTGGCCAATGATCGAGCAACGGTCCCGCCGACATGGTCGATACCCAACGCGGTGATGAGCCTGGCTAAGGGACGGTCCTTGGCACCAGCAACTGCGTCGAGAAGGTTGTTGACCGAGACTTCTCCCCAGCCTTCAAAGCCCAGCAATGCCTCACGATCGAGGGTGAATATGTCGGCAGGGTCTTTGATGACTCCCTCGCTGAGCAGCATATCGACTGTCTGATACCCCAGTCCCTCGATATCCATCGCTCCCCGCGAAGCAAAGTGATAGAGATACTCACGAAGCCTGCTGGGACAGGTGAAGCCACCGGTACAGCGTGCCTTGGCTTGTCCTTCAAACAGCACAATCGGGTTCCCGCAGAACGGGCACAGCTTTGGCATGTGCCATTCGCCAAGACCAGAAGGTCGTTTTGTCAGCACCGGACCAACAACCTCAGGGATCACGTCACCGGCGCGGCGCACGATTACGGTGTCGCCGGGTCGGAGATCCTTGCGGTGTAGTTCGCCTTCATTGTGAAGAGTGGCATTCGTTACCGTTACCCCTCCGACGAACACCGGATCGAGGACCGCATACGGGGTCACTGCCCCGGTCCGCCCGACGTTGATACGGATCTCCTCCAAGGTGGTCGTCTTCTCCTCAGGGGGCAGCTTGTAGGCGACCGCCCAGCGTGGACTCTTGGCGGTGAACCCAACCTGGCCCTGTTCTCCGAGGTCGTCGACCTTGACGACGATGCCGTCGATCTCATAGTCGTTGGAGTGGCGCCGCTTCTGGGTCTCTGCAACGTACGCCTCTACTCCAGCGATATCAGCAATACGTTTGCTGGCGGGGTTGACTCGTAGCCCCAGTTCGGCAAGCCATTGCAGGGACTCCCAGTGGCTGTCGAAGCTCGGTCCTCCGATCACCTGACCCATTTGGTAGAGCCAGATGGAGAGCGATCTCTGCGCAGTCTTGGCCGGATCCTTCTGCCGCACCGATCCGGCGGCTGTGTTGCGCGGGTTTACGTAGGGCTTCTCCCCTATCTCGGCCTGACGCTCATTGAGTGCTGCAAAGACGGCTACCGGCATATAGATCTCGCCTCGCACCTCCATCAATGACGGAGCACCAGACTGGAGACGAAGCGGCACGGACTCGATCGTTCGAACGTTGGCGGTGATATCTTCACCGACCTGCCCGTCGCCACGGGTGGCGGCCCTGATCAGACGGCCGTCTTCGTAGGTAAGCGAGACCGCAAGACCATCGATCTTCTGCTCACAGACGAACCCTGAAGGTTCGTGGTCGAGCATGCGAGCAAGCCGATCCTGCCATGCCTCCAGCTCTTCTTCCGATTCGACGTTGTCGAGAGAGAACATCCGCTCCAGGTGAGTTACCGGAGCGAACGCCGAATCGAGCGGGGCACCTATCCGTTGCGTCGGCGAGTCGGCAACGATCAACCCTGGATGCTGTGTCTCGAGGGAAATGAGCTCTCGCATCAAGTCGTCGTATTCGATATCGGAGATCTCTGGATTATCGAGGACGTAGTAGAGATGATTGGCGCGACGCAGTGACGCCCGCAGCTCTTCGACCCTCAGTTCGACTTCACCATCCACTCTCAACCTCCTCCACAACATCTCGAAGCAGCTCGGCCACCGCTTCCGCATCGTTCAAAGACAACCCGGCCAGACCGCACGCCGGCGTGAACCAGGCTTGGCTCTTCAGGGACTCGATTGGAGCGCCGGCCACGACAAGGTTTGCCACAGCCGTACCGTACCGGCTGATCAGGACATTCTGGTCGGGCAACGGGACCGTTGTCGTAGGAACGATTCCCCACATCACCCGTGTTCCGGCTCCGAGCGCCACCGCAATCCGGTCCACTCCCTCGAGAAATCCCATGCTCAGCTCGCCTAGATCCCATGACAGCCAGGCAGGACCAATCTCGGCGATAGAGCCCCAGTCGGTGTCACCGCAGCAGTGCACCCCGACC
>RCND010001388.1_pt1 | contig 13673 bp, 14 predicted proteins | sample 2041351 | NCBI WGS metagenome assembly RCND01 (sample SAMN09708230, study PRJNA481090) | Marine sediment metagenome, whole genome shotgun sequencing project. | biome: marine sediment; feature: ocean; material: sediment; isolation source: Sewage treatment plant 12B marine sediment (STP12B) ...
TGTCATCAACTGATCAACTCTCAATCTTGGCAAAGTCCATCTCAACCACATTTGAACAATTACAAAAGTTACTCCTTTAGCAGAAAGCCACAAAAATTGTTCTAACGGGATAAGCCATTCTATACCTAAAGAATTACCCAAATAACCAAAAGGTGAATGATATCCGCCAAAAAATAAAATTGAAACTAAGAATGATACCGCAAGCATATTTGCATATTCAGCTAAAAAGAACATGGCGAACTTCATTCCGGAATATTCCGTGAAAAAGCCGGACACTAATTCAGATTCCGCTTCAGGGATATCGAATGGTGTTCTGTTTACTTCAGCCAGTGTGCTAATATATAAAATTAAAAATGCGCCAAACATAAGCGGTATCAAAAGAAACTTTGCCAAACCAAATTCTGCACCGCCAAATATATTCCAATTCCAAAAACTTGAGGTTTGCTGTTGAGTAATAGTATCTAAATTTAAGGTCCCAGTTATCATAACCATAGTTAAGACAATTATTGCAGTTGGAATTTCATAACTAATAATTTGAGATACTGATCTCATTGCACCAAGTAAAGAATATTTATTATTTGAAGACCAGCCGCCCATCAGTATGGCTGCAACTACCAAACTTGAAATTGCTAAGAAAAAGAAAAGACCAACATCAATGGAACTTCCAATAAAAAAGCTTGAAAATGGGATCACTGCAAAAGCTGCAAAACTACCAATAAAAATTAAGTAAGGTGCGGTATTAAATAATACTTTATCTGTTGAAGAAGATCTGATATTCTCTTTTTGAATAAGTTTAAGTATATCGGCAACTGTTTGTAAAATACCATGATAGCCCGTTCTCATAGGACCAAGTCTATCTTGCATATGTGCAGATACTTTCCTCTCTGCTAAAACGGCTATGAGAGCATAAGGCAAAATGAATAGAAATAGAGGAAGTGCTGCAGCTACAAAAAATGCAGCAATATAGTTTCCGAAAATATTTACCAAAAAATCATACATTATCTGTCAATTTCTCCCAAAACAACATCTATGCTTCCTAAAATAGTAATTACATCTGCTACGAAATGACCTTTGCATAGTTCATTAAATATTTCCATGTTAACAAAAGAAGGAGCTCTAACTTTTACTCTAAAAGGATTTAGAGAACCGTCACTTATTATAAAATAGCCAAGTTCACCTTTTGGATTTTCAAAACGAGCATAAATTGAACCTTTAGGCGGTTTAACTCTTTTAGGAACTGCTTCTTGAACATCACCTTCAGGAATATTATCAATTGCTTGCTCAATTATTTTTATACTTTGCTCCATCTCCAAAACTCTAACATAGTATCTATCCCAGCTGTCGCCAACTGTTCCATACAATCCTTCACCGACCGGAATATCAAAATCAAATCTATCGTAAATTGAGTAAGGATCATTTTTTCTTAAATCCCATTTAACGCCACTGGCTCTTAAAATTGGTCCTGTTAAACCATAGTTAACTGCAACATCTGCCGGTAAAATTCCAATATTTCCGGTTCGCTCAACAAAAATTTTATTAAATGAAAGCAGATTATTTAGTTCATCAATTCTTGGCTTAAATTCCTCAACAAATTGTTTGGTCTTTCTAACAAAATCGGGATGAATATCATGAGATAAGCCACCAACCCACATATAATTATAAAGAAGTCTTGCACCGCAAGTTTCTTCAAAAATGGTAAGTATTTTTTCTCGTTCTGCAAACAGAAATAGGAAGGGTGTAAATGCGCCAAGATCAACTCCGTATGTACCTAGAGCAACCATGTGTGATGCGATTCTCTGAAGCTCAGCCATAATTACGCGAATGTATTCAACTCTTTCATTAACTTTAATATCCATTAACCTTTCAACAGCAACGGCATATCCAAAATTATTAGACATTGAAGCAAGATAGTCCATTCGGTCAGTGTAAGGTACAATTTGAGGATAGGTCATTGCTTCGCAGTGTTTTTCAAAACATCTATGGAGATATCCAATATGGGGCTTAACATCAAGAATTAACTCGCCCTCTAATTTTACTTCCAACCTCAAAACACCATGAGTAGAAGGGTGTTGAGGACCCATATTTAATACCATTTCTTCGGTTTTCACATCCATATTAATAAGGTACCTTCATTCCATTATAAAATTCAGGGACTTCAAAATCTTTCCTTAACGGATAACTTCCTTCTTCCCAATCGTAAGGCATTAAAATTCTTATGAGATTTGGGTGATTAAGGAAGATAATTCCAAACATATCATAAGCTTCCCGTTCATGCCAATCGGCACATTTCCAAATCGATTCAACTGATTCAACATCTGGTTTTTCAATCGGGACAGAAACTTTTATAGCTACTTTATGATCATGTTTCATTGAGTGAAGATGATAATAGACGCTCAATGTTCTTCCCTCAATTTTTTCGTTCCCTTCTTCATCTTTTACCTTTTTAGCGTTATTATCATCAACACCGGAAAGATTCATGAGGGAATCAAAAAATAATGCTTCATCATCTCTTAAAAATTCACAAATTTTATTTAAGCCAATTGGAGGAACAATTATAAAAGGTTCAACAGGAAGTTCGTTATCCAGAGTAAACTCTGCTTCCGGGAAATTATCTTTCAATTTTTGGAGAATTTCTTCAACGGTCATGCAGTTTTTCTCATTCGTTCGTTTCTGATTTTTTCTTGAAGTTTAAGAAGACCTTCGAGTAACGCTTCAGGTCTAGGTGGGCAACCAGGCACATACACATCAACTGGAATTACTCTATCAATTCCCTTTAATACGTGATAACCATGTTCCCAATACGGACCACCACAATTTGCACAACTGCCCATAGAAATTATGTACTTTGGGTCAGGCATTTGTTCGTAAAGTCTTTTAATTCTTGTAGCCATTTTTAGTGTCACAGTTCCAGAAATAAGAATTACATCAGCTTGTCTTGGGGAAGGACGGGGAATTACACCAAATCTATCAAAATCATAATGAGAAGCAGAAGTTGCCATCATTTCAATTGCACAGCATGCAAGACCAAAACTTAACTGCCAAATAGAAGAAAGGCGAGCCCAGTTTAATAAATCTTCTGATTTTGTAATTACAATATTGCTGTCGCTAAACTCTTGATCCAGTAATCCCATATATTCGCTTTCTATATTTTAAGAAGAAACAGGTTCTTCCTTTTTTTCTAATAATTTTTTTAAGTCTAATTGGTCAATTTTAGGTCGTGCCCATTCAAGATCACCTTTACGCCATTCGTAAGCCATACCTAAAAAGAGTACAAGTAAAAATATTGCACCAACTACAAATCCGTAAAAACCAAATGTTTTATATGTTAATGCCCAAGGAAAGAGTAGTACTATTTCAACATCAAAAATTAGGAAAATTAGAGCCACCACATAAAATCTTATGTTGAATTTTACCCAAGGTGATCCTTCCGGATTTTCACCGCATTCGTAGATTAAATCTTTTTCGTATGAAGGGCGCTTAGGTCTAATTAACATTGAGGCAAAAAAGGCAATACCCACAAAGGCACCAGCAAGAAGCATAAATACGAAAATTTTACCAAACTCTGTTAACATAATCCCTTTATTTTATGGCTTAAAAATTACAACTAGGTCTTATTAAAGTCAAGTTGCTTTGGAATAAAAATGCTTAACTTTTTATCAAAAAATAATTGGACATATTTTTTTATACTATAAAGCAATTTATATGTGATTAATTTGTGAAAATTTGAATAAAACAAAATAAATAAGATATGTTTGAAATTAACTTTAGAAGATGAGCAGATATATAAGTTTTCCCATCTTGGCTGAAATTTATTTTTGAAATCATATAACCCTTTGTGATTGTAGGCAAAATTTAAAATTTCACCGGCACTTTTTATTGCGAATAATTTTGGATCAAATTTATTCCTTTCTATTTTAAAAGGAACTTCACCCAAGCTCAATTCTTTCCAGCCCTCGTTTTTTGCTTTATTAAAAACATAATGAACAAGAGTTTCCATAATTCCAATCGGCGCTTTTGAGTGGCGCAAAATTAATTCTGTATGTAGTTTCTCTTCACTATTTTGAGAAATTAGAATTGCACCGAGCCAATCATTATTGAACTTTTTGAAAACATATAAATAGTTATCCCCTTTAAAATCTGTTTGAAATAAATTTTTTAGTTGTGGTTCTTGAGCGTGAGATGTAAACTTTTTGAATTTATTGAGTTTGCTTTTATTTTCTTCCGAAAATTTAATCTCCTCAATTATTCCATGTCGGTGTCCCCGTTTAATTAATTCTTTTAATGATTTTTTATTAAAATGATTCTGAGAAGTTTTCAGAACAGCTTCCATTCCAATTTGTATTGAAGAAAATCCATACTGAGATAATGTTTTCCTTAAATTAGAATTACAGCCCCTAATTATTGTCTTATATTTTTTGTTTGCTAGTTGTTCAATTTGGTTCTGAATTTTAGAAGTCTGAACAAAATTAAGTGCATACCATCGCAAATTCCATTTGTCTATTATTTTGGAATCAGATGTTTTACTATTTATAATTGACCAGCTAAGTGGTAGAGAGTTCATACACTAAAATTATTCTTAATTATTTTAGCAGTGAATTTAATATATTTATATGAAACAATTTTGGCGCGTTCGTCTAGTGGCTTAGGACGCCGCCCTCTCAAGGCGGAGATCACGGGTTCGAATCCCGTACGCGCTACAAGATTTAGATGTTTTCTTCAATTTGATAATTCTTTTCGATAATAATCTAAATCAGAACGTCAACATTGATTATTCCCAACACTCAAGAAAATTTTTTATAATGATTTGTAACTTTTGAGCAGTAATTCCGTATTATATATGAACCAGGAAATTTATGAACAAATTTCATGATTTATTTACTAAGTACGGAAAAGATATTTACCGCTTTGCTTTATTCCTTTGCGGAAATGAGACAGAGGCAGAAGAAATAACAGCTGAAACATTCTCTCGTGCTCTTACTGGAAAAGCACCTCTGGCATCAGCTACAGTTAAAGGTTATTTGCTTACTATTGCAAGGAATCTACACCTAGATTCAGTGAGGCGCAATAATCGATTTACGGAGTTTCCGCCAGAGTTTCCGGATACAGCCCCGCATTTAGAGCACGTTGTAAACCAAAAAACAGAATTAGAATCTGTGCAGGTGTACTTGCAGACGTTTCCTGAAGTTGATCGGGCTGCCCTATTGCTTCGGGCAGATGGTGTAGCTTATGATGAAATTGCGAACTCACTCAACATCTCTTTATCATCAGCCAAAGTTAAGGTCCATCGATTACGTATGAAGCTTTTTGAATGGCGGGCTAATCGTGAAATGATAACAATCTGAAAAAAAAAGGAGAACAAAATGGAATCTGTTGCTCGAAATGTCATACTTGATCTATTGCCTGCATATATTGCAGGGGAAGCAAGCAAAGAATCGAGAGCTTTAGTAGAAGATTATGCACGAAATGATACCCAGATTGCTAAATTTATTCTCTCGGGAAAATTAGAAAAAGATCCAATTTCTCCGAATATGGTTGTCCCGGATGATTTGGAAATGAAAACTATTAAACGTGTTCGTCAGAGTATCAACCTACAAATGATGTATGTTGCGTTTGCAACTGCGACTATCTTATTAGCGCCTCTAATAGCTATGCAATTTACCGACGAAGTGAACTGGGGCTTGTTAGATTTTGTTGTTGGGGGCATTCTTATTTTCGGTACCGGTCTCACATATGTGCTGATATCGAGAATATCAGCAAGCACTGCTTACCGTATTGCTGTCGGCATTGTGGTGGTAGCATGTTTACTGCTCATATGGATGAACCTTGCTGTCGGTATCATTGGATCAGAGGAAAATCCCGCAAACCTTCTTTACATTGGGATAATAGCCATAGCTATTATTGGGGCTGGAATTTCACGACTTCAGCCACTTGGAATGGCGAGTACAATGTTTGCAACTGCGTTCGCTCAAATTCTAGTCCCGGTTATTGCGTTTATTATCTGGAAGCCTTATTTAGAAGAAAGTCCTGGTATAGTGGGTGTCTTCATTATAAATGTATTTTTCGCTTTGCTATTTGTCATCTCTGGATTATTGTTTCGAAGTGTTGCGCGTAGGCAAACGGTAGTATAACCGGTAAATAAACTTGACGACAGATGATGAAAATATTCACTAGTTATCAGAAAAAGTGAGAAACAATTGTATCTATGCATTGACAACACAAGAATAAGCACTTCAAATTGCTAATTCCTTTCAATAAACCTATCTTTGCTAATCAAAAAATTTACAATTCATGAATTTTAATTTAGCAGCTCAAGACAAAAACAGCAAAGCCCGCGCAGGTTCTTTTGAAACTGATCACGGAATAGTTGAAACTCCCCGATTTATGCCGGTTGGTACTCAAGGAACGGTAAAAGCTGTTTCTCAAAAAATTCTTAAAAATGAAATAAAAGCTCCAATAATTTTGGGGAATACATATCATCTTTATATGCGTCCCGGAATGGAAATAATTGAAGAAGCCGGCGGACTTCATAAATTTATGAATTGGGATAACGCGATTTTATCAGATAGCGGCGGATTTCAGATTTACAGTTTGGCTGAATTGAGAAAGATAAAAAATAATGGAGTTGAATTTAAGTCGCATTTAGATGGCTCTAAACATTTTTTCTCACCTGAAATTGTAATTGATATTGAACGGACAATCGGCTCGGACATTATGATGGTTCTTGATGAATGCACACCTTATCCTTGTGAATATGATTATGCTGTAAAATCTACTCAATTAACATCTGATTGGGCAATTTTAAATAAAGATGCATTTGATAAATCAAAACCAAAATATGGACACCAACAATATTTGTTTGGAATAGTCCAGGGAAGTGTCTATAAAGATTTAAGAGAAAAATCAGCTAAGGATTTAACAAAATTAGATTTTGACGGATATGCAATTGGCGGTTTAGCTGTTGGTGAACCAGCTGAAGAAATGTACGAAATAGTAAATTTTACTACTGATTTTCTCCCTGAAAATAAACCAAGGTATTTAATGGGGGTCGGCAGACCTGAAAACATTCTTGAAGCTATTGAGCGCGGTGTTGATATGTTTGATTGTGTGATGCCTACAAGAAATGCACGAAATGCTTATCTATTTACAAGTAAGGGAATTGTGAGCATTAGAAATTCATCGTTCAAAAATGATTTTACACCACTTGATGATGAATGCGATTGTTACACTTGTAAAAATTTCACAAAAGCTTATTTGCGTCATCTATTTAATGCGAGAGAAATTTTAGGATTGGAGCTAGCTTCAATTCACAATCTTACTTTTTACTTAAATTTAACTAACACTGCACGAGAAAAAATAATTGAAGGCAGTTTTATTGAGTGGAAAGAAAAAATTATTAGTAAATTATATGTTAAGATAAATTCAAATTCGGAGGATTAAATGAAATATTTGTTAGCAATGGCACCAAGTGGTGGAGACGGCGGCAGCATGGTAAGCACGTTGATTATGTTCGGTGCAATATTTGCCATTTTTTATTTTATGATTATAAGGCCGCAGCAGAAGAAAGCCAAACAAAGAGATGCTCTGCTAAGCAGCATTAAAAAAGGTGATAAAATAATTACAGCAAGTGGAATTCACGGCACAATATCCGGTCTAGATGAAACTACAGTACTTGTTGACGTTGGCAACAACAACAAAATTAAGATGGAACGAAGTGCAATTGGCCAAGTAGTATCTAATAAAGAATCTAAATAACCTATTGACATATATTTTTAGAAGCTTAACTTTTTCGAAAAGTTGGGCTTTTTAGGTCGCGAGATATGAAAGAACTTAAAAGAAAAAATAATTTTCTAGGTTTGGGAAAGAAGTATTCCAGTTATAATAAATCCGAGATTGTTATACTTCAAGCACCTCTGGAGAAGACGGTTAGCTATGGTGAGGGTACAAAGGACGGCCCAAAGCAAATATTAAAAGCGTCACATTATGTTGAATTTTTTGATGAAGAATTAAACAGAGAACTTGCATTCGATAAAGGTATCTGTACACTTGAGGAAATTCAATTAAGTAACCTAGGTGTTAAGAAATCGATCGAAAAAATATATAAAGAAGTAAAAAAACATATTGATACTAATAAATTTGTTGTCACCCTCGGTGGTGAACATTCGTTATCATCTGCACCAATAAAAGCGCACTTCGACAAATACGAAAATCTCTCTGTACTTCAGATTGACGCACACTCAGATTTTAGAGATTCTTATGAAGGAAGTAAATATTCTCATGCATCTGTAATGGCTAGAGTTGCCGAATTTACTAAGGATATTGTGCAAGTGGGAATAAGGGCGCAATGCAAGGAAGAATACGATTTTATAAAACAAAATAAAATCAAAACTTTTTATGCTCGAGAGATAAGAGAGAATGGATATACTAAAAATTGGCAGCAGAAAGTATTAGACTCATTGAATGAAAAGGTTTACATTACTTTTGATGTAGATGGATTTGATCCATCAGTGATATCTGCAACAGGCACACCGGAACCAGGTGGATTAAATTGGGATGAAACAATGAACCTTATGAAAGTAATCGGAAAGAATAAAAATATTGTTGGCTTTGATGTTGTTGAACTTGCCCCAAATAAAAATGACGTATCGAGTAGTTTTAATACCGCCAAATTGGTCTATAAACTTCTTAATTATGCTTTTATTAAATAATTAAATGTGAGTTTTTGTCTCACCTATCTTTATCCGTGGAGCGTGTTTAAGAATAGTAATAGACTGTCATTTCGAATCCAAACGATTTTTGTTGGGGTTAGAAATCTTGGACTTTTGAGATATCTCACCCGCCTGCCGGCAAAGGCAAGATCGAAAAAGTCGCTCATTCGATATGACAATTATATGTGATATTGGATTTTATTGTTTTGCCATAATCCTTTTACCAGTTGCTAAGTCCGTATTATGAGATTCCCTTTGCTATCGTTTCTCCAAAACTTATCAATTGAAATTAACTTCAAACTTTTTTATATATAATTTATTAAAAATTACAAATGAGTAAATTACTTTGAAAAGAATAATACTAGCTATAATTGCAATCATTTCATTCTCGAATTTCAGCCTTGCACAGGACAAAGTTTATGTTGCAGAAATTGAAGGAATGATAGATTTGGGCTTAGCGCCTTATGTTAAAAGGGTTGTGGAAGAAGCAGATAAGAATTCAGCATCAGCAATAATCTTTAAAATCAATACATTTGGCGGAAGAGTTGATGCTGCAACGCAAATTAAGGATGCAATAATAAATGCTAAGGTAAAAACAATTGCATTTATTGATAAACGTGCAATATCAGCTGGTGCACTTATTTCACTATCTTGCGATGAAATAATTATGGTACCCGGCGCTTCAATGGGTGCAACAACTGTTGTTGATCAATCCGGGCAAAAGCAGTCAGAGAAAAATCAATCATATATGCGGGCAGAGATGCGGGCTACTGCAGAAAGGACAGGTAGAAGAACTGATATTGCTGAAGGTATGGTAGATGAGACTGTGGTAGTTGAAGGTTTAGTAGATAGTACAAAATTAATTACTCTTACTTCGGAAGAAGCATTAAAGTATGGAATGGCTGATTCGGTAATTTCTGATTTTAGTTCACTTCTGGAAGCTTATGACCTCCAAGATGCTGAGGTTGTTAGTTTAGGCAGTAATTGGGCAGAAGATTTTATTCGTTTCTTAAATAATCCAATCATAACTTCAATCTTATTGATGGTGGCGTTAGTTGGAATGTTTACTGAAATAAAAACGCCAGGCTGGGGATTACCGGGAACCGCTGCATTAATTGCTTTAGCTCTCTTCTTTGGTACTGGATACATTCTTGAATTAGCATCAATTATAGAAATTATAATTTTCATTGCCGGAGTAATTCTACTAATAACAGAAATTTTTCTTATTCCGGGTTTTGGTATCTTTGGTGCTGCCGGAATTATCTTAGTTGTCGGCAGTTTATTTTTAGGTTTAATATCCGACTTTCCACTAGTAGATTGGGAAATGATACAAATGGCAACAATACAACTTGCAGTAGCGTTTATCTTAGCAATTATAGTCGTTTATATTTTGTTAAAGAACTTACCCAAAACGCAAATTTGGAACAAACTGGTTTTGAAAAGAAATATAGAAGCAGGTTCAGGCTATACTGCTGATGAGAAACTAAAAGGAATTCTTGGTAAGAAGGGCAAGGCTCTCACTGATCTTAGGCCTAGCGGAACGGCAATAATTGGAAATAGTAGAATTGATGTTGTTACTAATGGTGAGTATATAACAAAAGGGACCAAGGTTGTTGTTATTGATGAGGAAGGCTCAAAGATTGTTGTAGAGAAGAGTAAGTAAAACTAATTCCTTTGTCATTTCGAATCCCAGCTTTTTTTTTGTTGGGTGAGAAATCTTATTTTTACTTTTTAAAAGATTTCTCCCTATGGTCGAAATGACAAAAGGTATATCAAAACATAATTATTTTAGAGTAATGTAACGATATTTGTGTTATTAGACATGTCTCGTTTGGTGCTATTTATTGGATTCCCATTTGCATCAACACCTTCCATAAACATTGCCATTTCCAACTTTGTGTTCGACTCAGATTTTTCAACTAAGCCTCTAGAATAATTATAATTCAACTTACCTTCGGCTTGAAGATTTGGCTGTGAGAAAGTATATCTAACACCTTGTTTGTTAACAACATTATTGCCGCTCACACTAATAAATAAATTAGAAGTAATTGCTGCAGTAGTATCTTGTTCAAAATTTAAATTAGTAACTCTAAATACAGCAGTATTTTCAACATTAAAAACACCTAGAGGAGTGTCGTATTTTAACTGCCAAGTTGAATCAACACCGACCTCATCTTCTGCAACTACTTTAAATATTTGTTGAGTCAGCGGCATTAAACTTCCATTTGCAATATTATCTTTCATTTTTTCTTTGGTTTTGGCAGAAAGGGTATCGGGAACTTTTTGAATTTCAAGAATATTTCTCATTATTCTGTTTACATTATCAACCTTTACAACTTGTCCAATTTCATTAACACTAATTCGGAAGGGAACTTTCTTAACGGATTCGTAATCAACAAATTGAGCTCTTTCTCTAGTTGAATAAATAAACTTAGAGTCGTACTTCATAGACTGTTCGTTAAATATCGTTTCCGCAACTATTGAACTAATGCGTACTTCAATATTAGCTGTATTTTTTTCATCGATGCTTTTAACTAAGAAATTAAATCTGTAAGTAGCGTTTTGGGTTATTTCATTTGCAATGGTAGTATCTGCAGAAATCTCTTCGCTGCTTATTGCCTTGGTTTGAAGTTTATAAGAAAATTTGTCACCCTTTTTGAATCTATACCTAAGTTGTACTACCGGACCTTTCTCTTTAACCGGTTCAACAACTTTATCTTCTTTTGCAACAATCTCTTTTTTTGTCTCTTCATTTTTTCCGCAACTTATCAGAAGCAATAAAGTTAAAAGCACAATTAAAATTTTGTTCATTCTTCCTCTAATCTAATAAAGCAAATACTTTTCTCTAATTTGTTTGAATCCTTCAATCTTAATTTTATAATTATCAATTATTTCATTTGGATTTTTATCGCTCAAAATATCTTCTCTAAATGATGAACTTCCCCAGAGTCTGTCTATTGCTCTTTCTCTAAATGTCAAATCATCAGGATACAATCTATTAATTGTGTAAATCAATTTCACTGCAAAATCAATTGGTTGAAATGCACTTCTGTCTGTAACATTTATATAAGTTCCATTGCAAACTTCATTTTCATATTTTGGGGAAGAAGCCATATTTGGAATTTCAGTGGGAGTATAAAATGTATCTTTTACCTCAATGCCTTCAATATTATATTTATTCAATTCAGAAATGACTTTATTAGAATTTATATATGGACTTCCAATCATCAAGAAAGGGGAGTAAGTTCCTCGACCTTCTGATATATTTGTACCTTCTATTAAACATAAACCGGGATAGACTATTGCTGTTTCAAGATTGGGCATATTTGGGCTAGGTTGTACCCAAGGAATGTGGCAATCGTCAAAATAAAATTCACGTTTCCAATTTTCCATTTTTATTACAGTTAGATCAGCAGTATTCTCTGTTTCTAAAATATCCGGATGATTAAAATATTGAGCTAATTCTCCAACTGTCATGCCATGGCGGATTGGCATCTCTGCAATTCCAACGAAAGTTTTGTAATCGGGATCGAGCATTGGTCCTTCAACTCTCACACCATTTATTGGATTTGGTCTATCCAGAATAATTATTGGAATATTATTTTCTGCCGAAGCTTTAATTGAATAATACATTGTAGAAATGTAAGTGTAAAATCTAGCACCAATATCTTGAATATCAAAAATTAGAACATCAACATTTTCAAGCATTTCTTCGGTTGGCTGGCGAACTTTTCCGTACAGAGAATAAATCGGAATTCCTGTCTTTAGATCCTTATTATTTTGGATTGTAATCCCATCCGCGGCATCTCCCCTTATTCCATGTTCAGGTCCGAATAGACTAACAATATTTACATCTTCTCTTGAGAATAAAGTGTCAACTAGGTGAACTCCGTTGTAGAGAATTGCAGTGTGATTTGTCACTATTCCAATATTCTTATTTTTAATAAGGTCAAACTGTTCAGATAAAAGTAAATCCGCACCCGTTTTAACTGATGCTTTGGCACTTTTATTTTCCGTACAGCTGACTGAAAATGAAAGAAGAAAAATCAGAAATACTAAAGATTCAAATAATTTTTTGTAAGTACCCATGCCGATAATGTTAAACCATCCCAAATTTTATTTTGTTTAATTAATTTTTCAAATTCTGAAATTGACATTTTGATTAACTCAAATTCCTCAGTTGAATCATTTGGAAGGGGAGAATCGTATAAATCTTTGCCGATAAACACTGAACACATTTCATCTGAAGCTCCGGTATAGGGTGAGAACTCACCAACATATTTTAGTTTTCCACTTTTCCCAGTCTCTTCACGTAATTCTTTTATTGCATTTTCTTCTTTGCTTAATCCCTCTTCAACAGATCCGCAAGGAAACTCAAGACTTTCTTTTTGATTGAGGTAACGATATTGATTAACCAAAAGAAGTTGATCATCGGATAAAAACGGAACAACCATTGTGGAACCATTTGTATTTACATAATGGTATTCGCCTTTTGTGCCGTCTTCAATTTCAAAAGTATCTAAATTATATTTCCAGTGATCATTTGCAAAAACAGTTTTCTGACCAAGCTTCTTCCACTTTTTAAGGCTCATTAAAAACCGTTATTTTCAAGTAATTCTTTTCTTGAGAAGAAGTGAGAAATTTCTAATGCTGCGTTTTCATCTGAATCGGAGCCATGAACAATATTTTTCTCAATGCTTTCCGCATATAATTTTCTGATAGTTCCTTCTTCGGCGTTTTCTGGATTTGTAGCACCGATTAGTTTTCTAAAATCAGCGACAGCATTTTCTTTTTCTAACGCAATCGGGACGCATGGACCTGAAGTCATATATGCCATTAAGTCATTAAAGAATGGGCGTTCTTTATGAATTTCATAAAATCCACCGGCTGAATCTTTGGAGAGCTTTGTCATTTTCATTCCGAGAATTTTGAAGCCGGCTTCGTTTATTTTTTGAATTACTTGTCCAA
>RCND010001559.1_pt1 | contig 13673 bp, 12 predicted proteins | sample 2041351 | NCBI WGS metagenome assembly RCND01 (sample SAMN09708230, study PRJNA481090) | Marine sediment metagenome, whole genome shotgun sequencing project. | biome: marine sediment; feature: ocean; material: sediment; isolation source: Sewage treatment plant 12B marine sediment (STP12B) ...
GACCCATCTAAAGGATCTATCAATACAACATATTTATTTTGATTATTCTCGTCTTGGCTATTAATAGCAATGAAATCATCTTCCTCTTCACTAGCTATACCGCAAACAATGTTTCGTTTAGTCATCGTTTGGATGAACTTATCATTAGCGTAAACATCTAACTTTTGCTGATCTTCGCCTTGGATATTTGTATCTCCAGCTGCACCAATAATATCTACTAAACCTGCTTTGTTAACTTCGTGGTTAACCACTTTAGCTGCTAATCGAATAGAATTTATTAGTCTGGATAACTCTCCAGAAGTATATTTAAAAGACGATTGATTTTCTATAATAAATTCGCCTAGTGTTTGATTTTGTCGAGACATGTAGTGTTGTTGTTTATGCAAATATCTTATTTTTTTACTCACCTACAACGTTTTCGTACAATTATTGTATGCGCTAATTCTTTAGTTTGAACTATATTTGAGCTAAAGAAAATTTATGACGTTTTCCATTCGCCAAGCCACTAAAAATGATATGCCTCGTGTACTAGAACTTATCAATGAATTAGCGGTTTTTGAGAAAGAGCCTGTCACTCCACAAACACCAATGGGTCTTGCTTCGGTGAGCAAACAATTTACTGCGATGTGTGCTGCCTTTCTGATCGAAGAGGGGAAGATAGGCATGACCGACAAGGTGTCGAAATACCTGCCGGATATTCAAATTGAGAAAGACGGCAGGGAATTGTTAGTCCAGGATCTGATATGGCACATCAGCGGACTGCCAAACAAAGGCGTTGATTAAACAATACAAGAAGAAGCATGGACTCGACCGATTGAACAACGAGACCCACGCTGAATGGTTGACGACAGTGCCATTAAGGCGTGTTCCGGGCGTGCAATGGGAGTACACGAATTCCGGGTATGTATTGTTGGCGCGAATTGTTGAGGTTGTCGCCGGGAAGCCATTTCGCCAGTTTCAGAAGGAACGGATTTTCGATGTCCTGGGCATGACGCATTCAAAGGCAAGTACCGGGTTCAACGGCTCTGGAAACATGACCATGACTCTGGAAGATTATAGGAAATGGGATCGCGCACTATGGGACGGTACGTTGCTTAATGCCAAAACATCGAAGCTGCTATATCAGCCTGGACGACTGGATAATGGTGAACCGGTCGCATACGGTTTTGGTTGGAAGTTAGACTATGATGAATACGGTCTGAGTGAATTATTTCACGGTGGCGGTGGTGGCCTGAAATCCAGTGCCCGAAACTGGATCATCCGGGATATAAGGGACCGAATTACTGTTGCTCTTTTCATCCGGGAAAACACTTATTTCACCAGGGAACGCAGAATACAATTTGCTGAAGAAATCCGTGACTACGTGCTACGTAGCGAGTAACAACCTCAACCGGGTATCAAATCAGAAGCGGTATTACTGAGGATATATACACCCACCAATATCAGGATGAAGGGTGTTACATAGGGGCCATAACGGTCTACGACATCGCTGATTTTGCGGTGTTTAAGCAGGTAGTAAGCCAGCCATCCAAAGACGCCAGTCATACCGAGAAATGTCAGTGCAATCAGGTAATCCGTCGCATCCGTGGATTCGGCAAGAAATATCGAAAATGTGATAATCGAGTCTGCGCCATTGCTTAGTTGGGTCGTCAGTACACTGAAGAAGACAGCTTTATTACTGACCTCGCTTGCAAGCTTGCCGGTTTCCCCGCTTTGTCTATTTTGAAACAACTGAAACAGAGCCATGATGCCCAGGGCGATGGGAACCACGCCAAGCATCCCCAGAGAATCTAATGGGATAAGATCGCCCCCTTCACCTACTACCACAGATATAAGGCCAATGAGCAACATGCCACTGATATAGCCAGTGGCAACCATTCTGGTGCGCTGTGGGAAACGCGAGTACAGGGCCACGAGTAAAATCAGGTTGTCCAGGTTGGTGCCAATGAAAGCACCCGCTGTAACCGCGATGATTGTTAAAACGTCATACATGTCTGTTGTAGCAGTCCCTCACTTAGCGGTGTCCCTGACCCATGACCGGTGTTTCCACCGTACTCTAACCAAAATCCGCTTCTGGTTCCAACCGCATACTCACGATTACGACTACAATGTAGGGGTGCATACCAAGAACGAAGCATTCCTCAACATCGAAAGCCAGTCAGGCAGGCTGGTGGTCAATGTTAAAGGTCAATGGATTTTTGACCAGGTTCTGGCGCTTGAAGAAGCGACCGCCAGTGTTTTACCCGAGGCAGGGCAGGTTGTCCTGTTCAAATGCGCGGGCCTGGAGGACATTGATATTGCCGGTGCCTGGGTGCTCTATGACCGAACCGAACAACTATCCGAACTGGGAATTAAATCCGAAATTACGGGATTCAAAGCCTCACATTTCAAATTTTTGCAGCACATTATAGATGCCGCGGCGATTCGCGAGTATGAAGCCCCGCTTGATACACCTGAGCGCCCGAAAGTCATACGCGAGGCGGTGGAGCAGCTTGGAAGTGCCACTGCCTCACACATAGAAGACCTTGGCCAGATAGCGCGATCTCTGCTGGATGGTGTGCGCAAGCCATCTTTGATCATAGTCGGGGAAACCATCAAGCAGGTTTACCATACGGGCGTGCAAGCCATACCCGTGGTGGTGGTGATTACCTTCCTGATCGGGATAGTCACGGCACACCAGGCAGCCGGGCAATTGGAAAAGTTTGGCGCGTCGGTATTGGTCGTTGACCTGGTCAGCATCTCTATTACCCGCGAAATGGGTGTCTTACTGGCTGCGATCATGGTTGCAGGTCGATCAGGAAGCGCATTTGCGGCGGCCCTTGGCGTCATGAAACTCAATGAAGAGGTGGATGCCATGCGGGTGTTAGGTTTGAATCCGAACCAGATGTTGATCATTCCCCGTGTTCTCGGATTGGTGATTGCTCTGCCGATGTTGACCATTTTTGCGGATGTTGCCGGTATTGCCGGCGGGGCAGTAGTTGCTATCGGATCAATGGGTATCAGCGGTCTTCAGTTTGTCGAGCGGGTGGCGTTCAGTACCGATTTGACCGACTTTTACGTTGGCCTGAGCAAGGCCCCGATTTTTGCCTTGCTGATTGCCCTGGTCGCTACCCTGCGGGGTATGCAGGTGGTGTCATCGGCTGAAGAACTTGGGATCAAAACCACCACGGCAGTGGTGCAGTCGATTTTCATGATTATTGTTGCAGATGCTGTATTCGCAACCCTGTTCACACATTTGGGGATTTGATGGGCACCATTATTTCAGTCAAGGACCTGGTCAATCAGTTTGGCAATCAGGTCATACACGATCGGCTTTGTCTGGATGTACAACGGGATGAGATCCTTGGTCTGGTGGGTGGTTCCGGTAGCGGCAAATCGGTATTGATGCGTAGTATCCTGGGTCTGCAAAGACCAAAAAGCGGCACGATTACCGTGCTGGGACAGGAGATCAAATATCACAAACCCGGGCCAAGCCGTTGTTGGGGTGTGCTATTCCAGGGAGGAGCACTACTCTCAGGTCTGACGGTGCAGGAAAATGTCGAATTACCCATAGCGCTATACTCGGATATGCCGGTAGAAACCCGACACGAACTCGCCAGCCTGAAACTTTTGATGACGGGTCTGCGCTTATCGGTGGCTGACAAGTATCCTTCGGAGCTCTCAGGGGGTATGAGAAAGCGGGTTGCACTGGCCAGGGCACTGGCACTGGAGCCCAAGATTCTTTTTCTTGATGAGCCAACCGCAGGTCTCGACCCAATAGCCGCAACTGAGTTTGATAACTTGATAACTTATCTGCACGATAACCTCGACCTGACCATCATGATGATTACCCATGACGTTGACAGCCTGTTCGGTATCTGTGACCGTATAGCGGTACTGGTGGATGGTGGTGTGGAAATTGGAACAGTGGACGAAATTCTGAAATCCGATCACCCCTGGATAAAGAGTTATTTTGGTGTGCAACGTGCACAAAGAGCCCGTCTTGTAATCAGGGAGGCCCGCAATGAATACTAAAAACTTTGCAGTTGGTTTGTTCGTTGCTGTCGGACTGGCTATATTTATTGTCGGCACGTTGTGGTTAACGGGAAGACAGGGTTCGGAACCGACAACCTACTATTCAATGTTTTTTAAAAAGGATGTCAGTGGTCTGATGTTGGGTGGACCTGTTTTTTATCTTGGTGTAGATGTTGGAACAGTGACCGCCATGGAGATCATACCCGGCGACCCGATGCAGGTGCGTGTAGATGCAGAAGTGTTGAAATCGGCTCCCATCAATTCCGGAACCTATGCCAGTCTGGCTTTGCAGGGAATTACCGGTGTAGCGGTTATCAGGCTAAGTGCCGATCCGGGTATCCATGAACACCTGCCAACCGACACAGACAGCGGTCATCCGGGCACAGACAGCGGATATCCAGTGATTGAAGTTCGTGATGCAGGTCTCAGTGCCTTACTCGCCCGCGCCCCCGGTGTTGTCGATAAGATCGATTCTTTACTGCTGCAGGTCAACCAGATCCTTGGTGAAGAAAACCGGCAATTTATAAATGATATGCTGTCTGATATCGCAACGGTCACAAGTGCATTGGCAGCAAGAGAGCAGACCATATCCGAGCTTCCCGTGTTGCTTAAGAAAAGCATTGAAGAACTGCAACTGAATCTCGAGCAGACAAAGGCCATGATTGGGAACCTCGAACCGGGCTTGGTATCCACGGTCGCAAATCTTGAGCAAACAACGCAAAACCTGGCCGACATGACCGGGCGCCTGGATACGTGGACGGTAACCAACGATACCGATATGAACGCATTTATGGGAGATGGGCTTGGCCAGGTCCCTGCACTGGTAACAGAGGCACGCGCGGCCATTCGGGAAGTTAACAAACTGATGAATGACCTGCGCGAGAATCCTTCAACGTTGATCTATAAACCGAATGAAGATGCCGTAGAGGTGGAGCGCTAATATGGTCAGGAATATTCCAGAAAAAACCTTTGTCCTTTGCCTGTTGCTCATCACGATTGGTCTGGGCGCCTGCGGCGGACTGACTCAAAGTGACAAGCCGGCAGTAACCACCTGGTGGCTTGAGCCCTTAACCGGTGAGGCACAGACAGTGAGCCCGGATCCAGTTGCCTCGGTTTCGGTATCAATTGCAGTTGTACCTGGTTTGGATACGGACCAGATACTGACCCTGTCTGACGACTCCGAGCTCAAACCTTATGCAGCTGCGCGCTGGGTGGATAATCTGCCTGAGCTGACCAAATCGCTGGTCAGCAGAACCCTGGAGGCATCGGGGAGCCTTGAAGTGGTGTCAGAGCGGGCGAGGGCGGTGCATAAGAAATGTGACCTGCGACTTGAATTACGGGAGTTTTTTGCCAATCTCAATTCATCAGGACAAACACGCAGTGTTCAAATCGCCTACCATGGCAGTTACCAATGTGAATCTGAAGCGTTGATACCAATTCAGATCAAAGCTTCTGTCCCAGTTCAGGACAACCGCATGAGAACAATTGTCGCAGCCTTCCAGCAAGCCATGAACAGCGCAATGAAGGATCTACTCAAAGCTCTCCAATCAAACAAAGAGTCTTGATCAGAGATTCACAAATTTAAGCTCCACCCGACCATCAGGGATAGGGATACCTGCCTACCCAGATTACTTGCCGTGCGCTTGATCCAATGCTTCACGAACCTTCATACCCCATCTGGCAAACAGACCCTTGATGTTCTCGACATGATTCTGCGGGCTAAGCTTTTTATATTCAGTGCCAATAGCTCTTTCGCCTTCAACCAGGATCAGCAGTTCGCGGGTTTTTGAATCGCGAAATTCTGCCGATATGACAACATCACCGGAACCCAGTGTTGAAGTCTTGAAATTGCCATCGTTTGCCGGTGTGCCGGGTTTCACATAAGGCGTGATGCTGAGCATTTCTATTTCGATCCGCATGACGTCAGAAGCAGGTTGAGAGACCATCGCGTAACCGCCTTTCACTTCAAGCTCTTTCTGCATGGCATCCATAAACCACTCCTGGATGGCCTTGACATTTTCAGGCTCAAATGACCAAACATCATCATTGTCCTGTTCCCAGGCTGGTTTCAGGACTTCAATATTGTCCATGTTCAATGGTTTAACCATTACTTTGTTGTAGACGGAAAGGTCGACACCTTGTTTGACATAGGATGCCGGAAGGTTTTTGGCAACCAGGGTGCTACTAACTAACAACAACATCAGGCCTGCGATCAGCATGGGACCGGTGGAAATGACACGCTTCATGGATGACTCCTTATACAGATCAATTAAAGGCTGCACTGGCAACCCGAAAAAAAACAGACACATACTATAACATGTAGAACCGATGATTTATCTCATCAAATACACCAGTGCGACGACAGCCTACGCCCCTTTGTTCCTGTAACCGATCCAGCTACCTACGAGGAGGGCCAGGACGGCCATGGTCCAGACGGTCACGGCACCTGTGGGCAGGTCAAACAGGGCAGAGAGCACGATTCCTGTCACATAGGCCAATGCGCCCAAAAAGTAACCCGTCATCAGGCGTCGCTGTCCGTGCAGTTTTTGTGTTGCGAGAGCGGGGATAATCAGGCTGGCGAAAACCAGATAGACGCCTACCAGTTGCACGGATGCGGTGACCGTAAATGCAAAGATGATATAGAATCCCCTGTGGCCGATCTGGTCATGCCATTTGAACCAGATCGTCAATAGCACTGCGTATAATCCGGCGATATAAAGCAGGGATTGCCAGGTTGACCACAGAATCTGACCAACCAGCAGATCTTTCAGGTGCTGTGCACCGTGCGGATTCTCAGCAAGAAGCAAGATGCTGCCGGTTGCCGCAAGAACAAACAGAATACCGATCAAGGCTTCCTGAGATTGCGGCCAACGTTTTTCAGTCCAGTGCAGGCCAGCAGATGCTAACAGGGCGGTGCTGACGGCAGATAGTTGCACTGCCCACATATGATCTTCCCAACCCAGGACACCCGCCGCCAATACACCCAGACCGGCAATCTGGGCGATCGCCAGATCAATAAAAATGATGCCACGTTTGAGTACTTCCTGACCCAGCGGTACATGGGTGCTGAGCACCAGCAAGCCCGCGACGATGGCCGGTCCAAGTATGGACCAGTTGAGCAAGTCGATATTCATGTGCTCTCAGCGTTCAGTAGACGATTAAGAATATCATCAAACCACTTGTACAGATCTGTTGCCTGGTCGGTTCCGCCGACCGTCAATGGCAGCAGGACCGCCGGTATGCCGGTGCGCTCTGAAAGCCATTTTGAGGGTTTTGCACTCTGAAATGGTGCCCGAATGATAAGGTCAGCACCACCACTGCCAAAACGATTTAACAGATCGGCAAGGTGGGTGGCGGTAGGTGGTATACCAGGCACAGGCTCCAGTGTGGCAACTTCTTCCAAACCCAGCCAACTCTCGAGATAAATCCATGATTTATGATGCGCGATGACCTGTTTCCCCCGCAAAACCGCGGCACGTTTTTCCCAGGCAACAACGGCGTTACTCCAGTCCTGACTGAAGTTCAGCAAATTCTGTTGGTAGGTTTTTGCATTGTCAGGATCCAGTTGGGCCATTCGTTCTGCCATGGCTTTAGCGACCAGCAAGATATTGTGTGGATTGGTCTGGATATGCGGGTTGCCCTGCGGGTGCACATCGCCCTGGGAACGATCGCTGCTGGCGGCAGTATCAAGCCGTTTCACATACATGCTGGCTTCGAGAAACCCGGGGCTACCCGGTAGGACATCGGGGTTGTTGCCTTTTCTTAATAGCATGGGTAACCAGCCAATCTCCAGTTGTGCACCGCTGCATACGATCAGGTCGGCACGTCGCACCTTCGAGATCAGGCTGGGTCGTGCCTGTATGTAATGTGGATCCTGCAGGGCGTTGGTCGCACTACTGGTTTTGATAATGGTTCCACCAATCTCCCCGGCAAGGGCGGACCATTCCGGTTCGCAGGTGAATACATTCAGGTCAGCTTTTGACGCCAGGGGCGCGAGTAACAGCATGCTCATAATAATGATTCTTTTCATCAAATGTTCCTCCATGCAGAGCGTGGCTTAAAAAGAGTGAGCACCGTGGGCACCGATGCTGAAAATATACTGCAAACCCCATTGCCTGTCGTCCTCATAACCGGCCTGGTCGATCGCGTATTGCAACCGGAGACGGCTGAATTCACTGTTGGACCAATCGGCCATCACTGTGTACCGGCGTGGGTCGTCATTTGCAGGCATCAAGGGTGTGCCTGTATACACGAGACCCGGGTTATCTGAAGAAAGCCGGTCATAGCGTGCACCGAAACGCCAACGTGGGAATGGCTGATAAACCGCCTGTAAATACAGACCCTGCTGATCCGTGTCATATGGCAACACACCGCGATCAGGCACGTCATAACTACCGTCCTCATTACGCCACATGTATTCGGCCTGGAAGATGAAATTACGTTGCCTGTTGTTGCCATTGGGTGCCCACTTCCAGACAAATTCTGCCATCATCATGTCAGACTGTCCGGTGAACAGGAGTGGCTCATCTTCATCGCCGGATGCACGTTCAATAGCATCAATCTGCAGGTAGGAAAGCCCGGCCTGCCAACTGTTGCTGAAGCCGACATCACCACCGGTGAGGGCATGAAAAGAGTAACTGCCAAAACCGGACTGACCTGCGCCGCCTGCGGGATATCGATCGCCCCGGAGAACCTCGGCCCCCAGTTCAATATACAGATCCGTCGGTGCAAGCCAACGCAATTGCAGACCATCATCGATATACCGGCCGCCTAAAAATGTCTTGTATACCAACGGTTGGTCGGAAAAATCCCAGTTATGTGAGTGCTTTCCATTCAGATAGCCGATATTGGAAGCAAATCGGCCCATGCGCAGGGAGAATCCAGCGGGCATCGCCAGGGTTTCAATCCAGGCGTCTTCGACTTCAATACCAACTTCGCCATCCTCAATTACGATGGGGGCCGTCAGCCAAGCGGTGAACTTGTCGTCTACATTGGCGGAGATATTGATCTCAATCTCACCCACCGATAGTCCATCTGCCGCCAGACCTGCTTCACCACCGAGCGGGAAGCCGGGAATCCCATAGTCGTCGAGGTCATTTTGATTACTCCAGGCCCGACCCTGGAAGATTACCCCGAACGCCGGGTTGAAAGCGTTGTTTCCCTGGCTCGTCATTTGACTGCTGGTAGGTTCAGGTTGCCAGCTATCCGCTGGTGGTGCAGCCTGACTCGCCTGTTGTGCGACGATAGCCTGTTGTTCCTCAGCTTTTCGCTCTGCTTCATCCAGACGGCCCTCCAATTGGGCGATACGTGTCTCATAGTCGGCACGCATCTGTGCCAGTTCCGCACGCAGGGCGTCTAATTCAGATTCGGGCTGCGCCAAAGCAGCAGGGGCAGTGCACATGAGGCATGCCCAAATAATGCCAAGGGATAAATTGCGCATTGGATATCTCCGTGATTGTGTTTTGAAATCATCCACCAACAAAAGCCGGCGAACATGCTAAAACGTCAGATCAGGAAATATGGGGTGGTGCCCGGCTTTGGTGGTCATGCAAAATGACCGGCAGGAGCAGGGGGGATGTGCGTATTTGGATTAAAGTGAAGCTGGCCGGAACCACGGTGAAAACCGTTAATTCTGGATTGATTGCAGTGTCTGGTTTTCCAGGGTGTAGACACAGGGCGCACAGCCCGGGATCTGTCGTTGTATGACTGGATATATGACCACTATAGGCCATATAACTGCCAACCAGCGTCAGCGCCAGCAATATACTCAATATTTGATGTTTGCTAAGCATATTTACAAATGCAAAGTTTGATCCCGGTATGTCCAGTGTATTTATGTTATACGACTGCTGCTTGTGTGTCACTGACATAGAACAAGCCTTGATCTTCCCCAATTGGAAGAATTTCCCAGTCCGTGCTTTTTTCACTATTTCGGGTCGTGGGAATGACAGCTTACATGTTAAAATCAGCTGCCGTTTCCAGGTGCTTCGCTGAAGCAATCCTGGCGTGGAAGTTCGGCGAGTTGACAGGTAGTACCGGTACAGCAATCGTACAGAAAAGGAAGTATCTGAATAATCATGAACGCTTTTGACCGCATGGTGAAATCAACTTTGAGTGGCGGTGTGCCGCTGACGATTCTTCTACTGGCAATAGTGGCCGGTATCGCGGCTTTGCAATTCACTCCGCGTGAAGAGGAACCACAAATTGTGGTGCCAATGGTCGATGTATTGATCGAGGCTCCAGGGCTCAGCGCCAGGCAGGTCGAACGCCAGGTTGCAACGCCTGTTGAAAAACTGCTTGCACAGATTCCGGGCGTTGAACACGTTTATTCCACCTCTCTTGCCGGCAAAGCCGCGGTTACGCTGGCATTTTATGTCGGTGAAGATCGCGAGATTTCCATTCTTAATACCTACAACAAGCTCTATGCCAATCAGGACAAGGTACCGGAGGTGGTGTCGCGTTGGATGTTGCGACCGATTGAGGTTGATGATGTGCCGATCATGTTGCTGGCGTTGTGGAGTGATGCGCCGGAGAGGTATAGCAGCTTTGAATTACGCAGGCTCGCTGAGGATGTATCAACCTATTTGCAGGGAATTGAACAGACCAGCGAAGTCAATATAGTCGGTGGACGTCCACGTACCATCCGGATTTTGATTGATCCGGAAAGCATGGGGGCCCGCAAGACCACTGCTGCAGATATTTTCAACGCCCTGCAAATCTCCAATGTATTGCGATTTGTGGATCAATGGGCATTCAATAATGAGTCCATCGTGCTCGAAAGTGGTGATTTCGTCCGCAGCGTCGAAGAGCTCAATTCTTTCGTGGTCAATGTTATCGATGGCACACCGGTCTACCTGGGTGACATCGCTGAAATCATCGATGGCCCGGCAGAGCCCGATCAGTACACCTGGATCGATTTTGCCCCCGGTCATCCGTCGTTCGAGGATGGCAACGATGTCTATCCGATGGTGAGTATCAGTGTTGCCAAGCAGGGCGGCAGCAATGCTGTTGCCGTGGCAGAGAACGTTCACGAACTGCTGGGTAAGTTGCAGCGGGAAGTTCTGCCAGCCGAAATTCATGTTGAAGTGATACGGGATTACGGAAAAACAGCGGATGAAAAGGTTAATAACCTGACCTCAAGCCTGGGTATTGCAGTGTTCACCGTGGTGGTTTTTATTGGTGTATTCCTGGGATGGCGACCGGCCCTGGTGGTGGGTCTGGCGGTACCGATTTGCTATGGCGTGTCATTGGCGCTTGACCTTGCATTTGGTTACACCATCAATCGGGTCACACTGTTCGCTCTGATTCTGTCATTGGGTTTGCTGGTCGATGATCCGATCACCGGTGTCGATAATATTTCACGTTTCATCCAAAAAGGCGGCGCTGATTTCAAGGACCTGATCGTTGCTGCAATGGCGGAAATTCGCGTTCCACTGCTGATGTCAACGGTAACCATCGTGTTGGCTTTTATTCCGCTGGCCTTCATTACCGGCATGATGGGTCCCTACATGGCACCGATGGCCTTCAATGTACCTGTCAGTGTCATCACCAGTACCGTGGTGGCCTTTCTGGTTACACCGTGGCTGGCGAGTCGCATACTGAAGGAAAGTTCAGTCCCAGGGACACAGGACGTTATTTCCACCGGAGATCGGGGCTTTTATCAACGCATGATCGAACCGTTGCTGAACGACCGGAGAAAGTCAAAACTGGTGCTCTGGGTGGTCGTGATCCTGTTTGTAGTAGTGGCATTGTTGCCGGTATTCCGTCTCGTGCCACTGAAACTGTTGCCATTCGATAACAAAAATGAATTGCAGATTGTTATCGATATGCCGGAAAGCAGCAGCCTGGAGCATACCGCCGCGATTGCCCGTCAGGTCTCTGCAGAAGTCGCCCGGGTACCTGAAGTTCGTTCGATTGCGACCTATGTAGGCATACCATCACCGATCGATTTCAATGGCATGGTCAGACGCTATTATCAAAGAATCGGCACCAATATGGCTGATTTGCGTCTGACTCTGGTTGACAAAGATCTGCGTGAACATCAGTCCCACGGTGTTGTATTGCGCCTGCGTGAACTGCTTGCGCCGATGAACATTGATGGGGTCAATATCAAGGTGGTTGAAGTACCACCGGGCCCACCGGTCATGAGTACCCTGGTTGCGGAGGTATATGGTGAATGGCTGACTCCCTATGACCTGCAACGACAGGCGGCAGAGACTTTAATGGCACGACTCAAACGTGAGCCATTCGTGGTGGAGATAGACTCGACGGTGCAAAGCCCGCAACAGCGTATGCGTTTTATCACTGACAAGCAAAAAGCCGCTTTATCAGGGGTGGCAACCGACGATATCAATAACACCCTGTTGATGGCCAATAGCGGATACAAAGCCGGTTTCCTGCAACTTCCGCGCGAGTCAGTACCATTGCCCATCGAGATGCGTCTCGCCCCTTGGGAGCGGACCGATATCAATGATTTTGAGCGTCTACAGGTCAAAGGCCGCCCCGGTATTGTGCAGCTGAGCTCGGCCCAGGGTCTCGATACTGCACCGCAACCGTTGATCGCCATCGGTGAACTAGGACATTTTGAGCACGGTCTGGTGGATCAAGCTATCCATCGAAAGGATCTGCGACCGGTCGTCTATGTCACTGCCGAGGTCTCCGGACGTACCCCTGCTGAGGTGATCGCCGATATCAGTGCGGACCTGGGCTCACTCGAATCAGACAGCAAAGACTGGCGTATGCGTAGTTTCATCGACAGCGGTGGTGACGACCCCTGGCATATTCCGGAAGATATATCGATCTCCTGGACCGGTGAAGGAGAATGGAAGATAACACTGGATGTATTCCGTGACATGGGACTGGCGTTCATGGCTGCCCTGGTACTGATCTACGGTCTGATCGTCTGGGAATTCCGCGACTTTGCATTGGCGGGTCTTATCATGTCGCCGATTCCGCTGACTATGATAGGTATCGTGCCTGGTCACTGGTTCCATGGCTCTGAATTTACCGCGACTTCAATGATCGGCATGATTGCGCTGGGCGGTATCATCGTGCGGCAATCGATCCTGATCGTCGAATTCGTGAAGATCGAAGTAGCCAAAGGCGTGCCCGTTAAAGAAGCCGCAGTTAATGGTGCGGAAATTCGTATGCGTCCAATCTTTATCACTTCACTGACACTGATGGCAGGCGCTTTTGCGATTCTTGACGACCCTATTTTTAATGGTATGGCTATCAGTCTGTTATGGGGCGCGGGTGTTGGTACCATCATGGCTGTCATCGTTATCCCTCTGGGCTGTATCAGCTGCCGAGAAAACTTCTACTACGAAACCTCGGATTCATGTGAAAGGACGATCAGTCCCAAGTTTGCTGAAATTGAAGGTGAAGAATATGTGCAGGCTGATGATGCCGTTGCCGAATATAAAACACCGTTATGGATGCGCATCTATGGCGGAATAGTCGGTTTGATTGGCTGGATATTTGTCATTGTGCCTATGGTCATTAACTTGCTGAAAATGCTGTTCGGTATGTTGTGGGGTATGTTTGGCTCTGATCCTACGCCGCCGCCGACACCGCCTGCATCAACACCACCGCCGACACCGATTACGCCACCTTCGGCACCGCCGCCAGCACCTGTAGCCGCTGCGGATGAAGCCAGCCCA
>RCND010001389.1_pt1 | contig 13668 bp, 10 predicted proteins | sample 2041351 | NCBI WGS metagenome assembly RCND01 (sample SAMN09708230, study PRJNA481090) | Marine sediment metagenome, whole genome shotgun sequencing project. | biome: marine sediment; feature: ocean; material: sediment; isolation source: Sewage treatment plant 12B marine sediment (STP12B) ...
GTTGCCGAGCGGCTGCGCGCGCTCGCAAGGACGGAAGCATCGTCGTGATGCCGGATGACTTCGTCTGGGGAGTCGCCACTGCCGCCTACCAGATCGAGGGTTCCCACGACGTGGATGGGCGCGGCGAGAGCATCTGGGATCGTTTCTCACACACCCCGGGCAACACCTATCTAGGTCAAACGGGTGACGTGGCTTGTGACAGTTTTGTTCGATGGCCGGATGACATTGCGCTCATGAAAGACCTCAACGTAGGCGCATATCGGTTCTCCTTGGCATGGCCGCGGGTGTTCCCGGACGGTTCGGGTGACGTGAATCACAAGGGCCTCGACTTCTACGACAAGCTGGTTGACGGATTGCTCGAAGCCAGTATCGCTCCATTCCCGACGCTCTATCACTGGGATCTTCCGCAGGCATTGGAGAATGACGGTGGCTGGATGAAGCGTGACACCGCCTATCGGTTCGCTGAGTATGCCTCAGTCGTGGTGGATCGTCTCGGCGATCGCGTGCACGATTGGTGGACGATCAACGAGCCGTGGTGTGTTTCTGAGCTTGGCTATCGATTCGGCAGTCACGCCCCGGGGCGCCAAGAGACCAAAGGATGGCTGGCAGCCGCCCACCACGTGCTGCTGGCTCATGGCCTCGGCATGGGAGCGATCCGAGCGGCATCCCCAGACGCAAGGGTTGGCATCGTGATCAACGTTGATGCTGTGATGCCACGGTCGGCTCACATCAGCGACAGAGCGGCCGCCTCGATGGTCGAGCTACAGCGGAACCACTGGTATCTAGATCCTGTCCTCAGGGGCGAGTACCCGGCCGCGGCGGTTGAACACCACGGGTGGAGCCAGAGCGAGGTTGAGCCCGGCGACATGGAGCTCATTGCGGCTCCCATGGATCATCTCGGGCTCAACTACTACTCCCGGCAGGTGATCCAGGATGAGTCCATAGAAGACAGCGAGCGTCCCGAGCCACTCATCGAGGTCGACCTGCCCCGCACGACAATGGGGTGGGAGGTCTATCCCGATGGCTTGCGCGATCTGCTGATCAAATACAACAGGGATTTCGACCTTCCTCCCGTCTATGTTGCCGAGAGTGGCGCGGCGTTCCCTGATGAATTCGTCGATGGATCCGTTCATGATGAGGATCGACGCTCCTACCTCGAGTCCCATTTTGCGGCTGCGGCGGCGGCAGCTGCCGCAGGGGTGCCGTTGCGGGGTTTCTTCGTATGGTCACTTCTCGACAACTTCGAATGGCAGCACGGATACTCACAGCGCTTCGGCTTGGCCTGGACTGACTACGAAACGCAACGTCGGATCATCAAGGACAGTGGCCACTGGTTCTCTTCCATCACCGGTGGTTCGAGCGCCTCTTGAACGCGGTGAAGTAGCGTTGTTGGCTCTGCCGTCTGCTCGCGGGTCGGTGCTCATGAGGCCTGGGGTGCGATTCGGAGCGCCGAGCTGGGTGATGGCACCATCGAGACCAGGTCGATCCCGCGTACGCTGCAGGCCATCGATCTGCTGACCAAGCAGACCGACCTGATGGAGATGTTCTGCGAGATGATCGTCAAGAACAAGTCCATCGGCATCTACGACGGCGCCTACAAATGTGTCGAGCTGGCCACCGGCAAGAAGTTCGTCCGCGACGAGCTGATCACGACGGAGTAGACCGCCTTATTGCGAACGTTCCCGCGGTCCGGTCGAGGGCGTGCCGGTTCGTATAGGATCACCCTTCTGCACCGCAAACGGCTGGAGGCGCGATGGCGCTGGAATTGGCAGACCGCTGGGTCTGGGACTTCTGGATTGCCAAGGATGGCCCTACCTATCACATCTTCTTCCTGCAGGCCCCGCGCTCACTTGGCAATCCTGACCTTCGTCATCGCAACGCCTCTGTTGGACATGCCACATCTGTTGACCTCGTGAGCTGGACTGACCTCGGCACCGCAATCAAGGCGGGGTACCCGGGGGAGTGGGATGACGTCGCCACCTGGACGGGGAGCATCATCAAGAGCGAAGGGCGATGGTGGATGTTCTATACGGGGACCACACATAAGGAGCAGGGTCTCATCCAGCGCATCGGGGCTGCCGTTTCCGATGACCTCAACCTCTGGATCAAACACCCAAGCAACCCGTTGCTCGATGCCCACCCGTATTGGTATGAGTCGCTGGACCTGAGCCTGTGGCCCGACCAGGCGTGGCGTGATCCGTGGGTTTATCAGATCGAAGATGGCTTTGAGATGCTGCTCACCGCTCGCATCAACAACGGTCCCTCGGCAGAACGAGGTGTTATCGGCAGAGCGTTCTCGACCGATCTGACCATCTGGAGTGTATTGCCGCCGCTCACCAAGCCTGGAGGCTTTGGTCAGATGGAGGTTCCACAGCGGCTTACCATTGACAGCGGTGAGATCCTCCTATTCTCGTGTGGGCAGAATCAACTCGCTCCGAGTCGAGCCGACCTCGGCGAACCACTCTCCGACTGCTATGCACTCCGGCTGGATGGGTCGCAGGCTCCGTATGCGGCGCGCAACGCGATCGCTCTCGACCTACCCAATATGTATTCGGTTCGTGCGGTCCTAGATCCCGCCGGCCGCTGGGTGGTTCTTGGCTTTGAGCATCAAGACGAATCGGGGGAGTTCGTCGGGCGGATTTCCAATCCGATTCCGCTCGATACGCTGCTTCCACCGTCGATTCGGGTCGGCAGCGTCTAGCCGTTCCCCATCTTCTCCCTTGACATCGCGGGCTTCTATACCTTACGGTGGAAACGTTTCCTGAAAACGTTTCCCACGGTTGGAGGGTCTGGGTGGCGACGATCGTCGATGTTGCGAAACTCGCCGGGGTTGCTGTTACAACGGTCTCCCGCGTTATGAACAACAAAGGGCAGGTCAGTCAGCCGACCCGTGATCGTGTTCTGGCAGCGATCGATGAGCTGAACTATCGCCCCAGTCCAGCCGCACGCAGCCTGCCCCGGGGTCGGGTCCACACCGTTGCGGTGATCGTCCCGTTCGTAACGCGTCCCTCCGCAGTCGAAAGGGTCCAGGGCGTAGTGCAAGGGCTGCGCGATCTCGACATACCAGTCAGCATCTTCGATGTTGAGACGCCAAGTCACCAGGCAGAGCACTTTGCTCTTTTGGCCAACGCATATCGCCCGGAGGGCACCGTCATCGTGTCGCTTCACCCGACCGACGGTGAGCTTGAAGGGCTCCGTTCTGCCGGATTGAGCCCTGTATTCGTCGACACTGAGATCGACGGCTTCTCATGCGTCTATATCGACGACAAGCATGGCGGGTCCCTTGCCACCGAGTTGCTCATCGATCTTGGACACGAGAGGATCGCCTTCATCGGCGATGTCGAGGATTCGGGCTTCGGGTTCAGTGCCAGCATCAACCGCCGGCTTGGTTACCGCAACGCTCTACAGCGCGCAGGTATCGAGCCGAGGGACGGGTACGTGCGACTGGGCGAGCACGGCCGCGAGACTGGCCGTCGGCTCGCCACCGAGTTGCTGATGCTCGAGGAGCGTCCTTCAGCAATCTTCGCCGCATCTGACACCCAGGCGTTCGGCGCACTCGAAGCCGCACGTGACCTGGGCCTCGATGTGCCAACCGACCTGTCAATCGTCGGTTTCGACGACATCGAGAGCGCCCACTACATCGGCCTCACGACGATCAGGCAGCCGCTGACCGGATCAGGACACGCTGCCGCCGATCTTGTGCGGCGACACATTGAAGAGCCAACGTGTGAGGCCAAAAAGGTCCAGTTGCCCCTCGAGGTTGTCTCGCGGGACAGCACCGCTCCCCCAGGGAGCTGAGTAAGAAAGACAAGTGAGAAGCGAAGAAGGAGGAGGAATGAAGGTACGGCATTTAGTTACCCTGATGGCGGTTCTCGCGATGATTGCGGGAGCCTGTGGTGGCGGCGAACTGGAAGCCGCCGCGGAATGTGATGGGGAGATTTCCAGTGGATCTACGGTGACCGTCTGGATGCACGAAGGTTCCGAGTACACCGAAATGAGCGCGGTACTCGAAGGCTTTAATGCAAGCCAGAGCGACATCACCGTTGAGGTCGTCTCGATCCCGGAAGGTGGCTACACAGACAGTCTGAAGGCTGCTGCTGCGGCCAACGATCTTCCAGACGTCATCGAATTTGACGGTCCGGTTCTATACAACTTTGCGTGGGCAGGAAGCGTGCTTTCGATGGAGGGTTGCATCTCCGACGAAGTACGCGACAACATGCTGCCCTCGCTGATTGCACAGGGCACCTATGCAGGTGACCTATGGGGAATCGGTACCTTCGATTCCGGTCTGGGTCTCTGGGCCTGGGGTTCGGCACTGGCCGAAGTCGGGGCTCGAATCCCGACGGGAGCCGAAGACGCATGGACCGCGGCGGAGTTCGAGACGATCCTGCGTGACCTGCAGGGGGCCGGGTACGAGCACCCGCTGGACATCAAGCCCTGGTACGGATCTCAGGGTGAGTGGTTCGGATACGGATTCGAGCCCATTCTGTGGTCCGGTGGCGCTGCTCTGATCGATCGTGATAACTACGACAAGGCCGATGGTGTCCTCAACAGCGACGAAGCTGTTGCTGCAATGACCACGTTCCAGAACTGGGTCAACGGTGGTCTCATTGATATGCAGGCGGCCGACGACTCGAACTTCCTCGAGAAGCGGTCACCGATCTCGTGGGTTGGGCACTGGATGTTCGGTGCCTACAGCGAGGCGGCGGGCGACGACCTGGTGCTCTTGCCTCTGCCGGACTTCGGCGAAGGCACCCGCACCGGCATGGGCTCGTGGGGCTGGGCCATCGCCAATGGAGTCCAAGACGCTGACGCCGCGATGGCCGTCATCGAGTACATGGTTTCCGACGATGCAGTCCTGGCTGTGACCGGAGCGAATGGCGCGGTGCCCGGCACCAAGACCGCCATTGCCAAGTCACCGAACCATGCTCCCGGCGGGCCGCTCGAGCTCTATGTCGAGCAACTGAACGGTGCCCCGGACATCGCTATGCCTAGGGCCCTGACACCGGCGTACCCGACGCTGACGGCGACGTTCTCGTCACTGCTGGACGACATCATGAACGGCAAGGATGTGAAGACTGCCCTCGACGAGGCAGTAGCGATCATCGACGCCGACATCGAAGCCAACGAAGGATATCCAGACCCGAAGTGATTGAAACGTGAGGAGGGGAGGCTCTCTCTCCCCTCCTCCAACACACAGGCAACTGAGCAGGCTGCCGTGTTCCAAGGCGTCCTGCCGATCTGATCCACGATGAGGAGGGGATCACAGTGACCGCCGCCAGCCCCCGCGCGGAGGAACTGGGCTTGAAAGACAGCAAAACAACGCTCACGGCAAAGAAACGAGAGGCCCGGGTCGCCTGGATCTTCAGCACCCCGGCTCTTATCTTGCTAGCTGCCTTCACAGTCTTACCGTTTCTACTTGCGTTTTTTCTTTCATTTACCAATCAACGTCTCATCTCACCGTTGCCAACCCGCTTTGTCGGCATTGACAACTACATCGATACTCTGACCAGCCCGACGTTCTGGAAGGCTTTCTTCAACAACGTCTGGTTTGTCATTGTTGTGGTTCCGTTGCAGACGATGTTCGCCCTGTGGCTGGCAATCCTGGTGAACCGCAAGATCCCAGGGCGGGTCTTCTTCCGCACTGTGTTCTTCCTTCCGGTGGTAACCGTGATGGCCGCGGCGGCGGTTGTCTGGACCTTGCTCTTCAATGCCAACGGACTGATCAGTGCCGTGATGGAGACGGTTACCTTCGGCGCCTTCTCTCCAGACTGGCTCAACGACACCACCTGGGCCCTGCCCGCAGTGATGCTCGTCGGCATCTGGCAAGGGGTCGGATTTCAAATGATTGTTCTGCTGGCTGCTCTTCAGGATGTTCCCGAGGTGCTCTATGAGGCTGCCGCCATCGATGGTGCCTCGCGCTGGCAGCAATTCAAGAGCGTGACTCTCCCTGGGATCCGCAACGGACTGATTTTTGTGATCACCGTAACGACGATCTTTGCGTTCCGGCTCTTTGACCAAGTCAACATCATGCCGAGGACTCCCGGCGGTCCGCTTGATTCGACTCGGACCATGATGCTGGAACTCGTGGAAACCGGATATACGAAACAAGCGATCGGTAGGGGAGCCGCCATCGCCATCATCTTCTTCGTGATCGTGCTGGCAATGACACTTGTCCAGCGCCGCTTCATCAGGGAAGAGGGGGAGGTCTCATGAGTACCTCAACGACGACTCAGCAGACTGAGTTCAGCTCGATGGAGAGGAAGCGACGCATCAATCTGATCGTTCAGTACATCCTCATGGTGCTGCTGGCCGCTTTCTTCTTGTTCCCGCTGGTGTTCATGTTCGTCGCTGCTCTGAAGGAGGACTCGAACGTTCTATCCGACAGCGACACTATCAAGGCATTCATCCCTGATCCGTTTGTCGGCATGGACAACTTCCGAAGTGCGGCGGAACGGGCCAGTTTGTGGCGGGTGTTCCTCAACTCAACGATCATCTCCAGCTGCATTGTTGGATTCGGTCTGATGGTGAACAGCCTCTTTGGATACGCCTTGGCTCGGCTGCGGTTCAAGGGCCGCAAGGTCATGATCGCGGTGATTGTCGCGCTGATCATCATCCCGTTCGAGGCGCTGGCTGTGCCGCTGTTGTACATCATGGCTGAGTTGGGCTGGCTCGATACCTACCGAGTCCAGATCATCCCGTTTGTGGCCAGCCCGCTGTTCATCTACCTGTTCTACACGTTCTTCCTGAACGTGCCGGTCTCGCTAGAGGAGGCTGCTCGGGTCGATGGAGCAGGGCCGGTGAAGACGTTTATTTCCGTCGTTGCTCCGCTGGCGAAACCCGCATACGCCACCATGGCAATCCTCGGCTTTCTCTTCTCGTGGGGCCAATACCTATGGCCGTTGATGGTTACCAGAGGGGTCGATGTCCGCCCGCTGCCGGTCGGCATCGGAGTGTTCCAGAACACGCCGCCCGTCCAATGGGGCGACATCATGGCCTACGCCGCGCTCATGACGCTTCCGTTGATGATCGTCTTCCTGATCTTCCAGCGGCACTTTGTGCAGGGGGTGGCATCGTCAGGGGTCAAGGGATGAGCTCGACGGTCGATCGCGTCCGGGAAGGTGGCTGATGCACATTCTTCAGGTCACCAACCACGGATTGCACGAGTGGGACATCACGCCGGGGTTGCCTGATACGGGTGGGCAGAACATATACGTGAATCAGATGAGCGCAGCTCTGGTGCGCCTGGGCCATCAGGTAACGATCGTCAACCGTGGTGGGTATCCCCATCCTCGGTCTGGCGAACAGCGCACCGGAAGAGTTCCCGGTCTCGATGGTGGCGGCGAGATCGTCTACCTGACAGATGACGAGAGCGTGTTTGTTCGCAAGGAGGACATGCGGGAAAGGCTCCCCGCTCTCAGCGACGAGTTGAGTCGTCTCATGGACGAGAATTCGTTCGACCTCATCATTTCCCACTACTGGGATGGCGGTGTGCTGGCGGCGATGGCCAACCGGCAACAACTTGAGCCGCTGCCTCACATCTGGGTTCCACACTCGTTGGGGGCGCTGAAGAAGACGAACGTCGATCCTGCGGAGTGGCCCATCCTTCGTATTGATGAGCGCATCAGCGAAGAGCGTGACCTCGTGGGTGTGGTCGACGGTGTTGCTGCTACCTCGGTAGCCATCCGCGATACGCTGCGTACGCACTACGCCCACGACCCTGCGCACTTCCTTCCGCCCGGGATCGACCATGAGAGATACCGGCCGCGCCCTCGAGAGGAATGCGCCGATGTCTGGGAATTCCTTGGAGCGGTGATGGGGCGATCACCCGCCGATCTCGAACACCGCCCGCTGGTTGTCGAGGTAAGCCGCACTGACCTGACCAAGCGCAAGGACGTGTTGCTCCGTGCGTTTGCGCTGGCGCGAGAAATTGTCCCCGACGCGATGCTGGCGGTGACCATCGATCAAAGTGACAAGGTGCTCTACGACAAGCTGCTGTCAATGATCCACGACTTAGGCCTTGACGATCATGTGGCTGTTCTGGGTTCGGTCTGGGACAAGCTCCCGTGTCTCTATGCGTCCTGCGATGTCTATTGCACTCCATCGGTGATGGAAGGGTTCGGGATGAGTGCTCAGGAGGCCGCCGCCAGCCGGGTTCCGGTGGTGGCATCGGATCTGGTTCCTTTTGCGACCGAGTTCCTTCTCGGTGATTCTCCTGTGCCTTTGGACGTTCCCGACGGTGAGCCGATCCTCGTTGGCGACGGCGCGATCGTGGTCAAGGCGGATTCGGTACCGGGCTTCGCCCAAGCGCTGATGGTTCTGCTCACCGACGCCGGGTTGCGTCGTCGCCTAGGAGATCAGGCGCTGGCGATTACGGTGCCCGCATTCGGATGGGATCGGCTTCTGGCCACATTCCTCGACTCAATCGCACCCGAGTTGCGAGGATCACATGGCTGATGGTCTCGGCGGTTTGCTGCAATCGACATGGAAGAAACAATTGGCGACCGGATTCATCCTTGGTGATCCGTCTCAGCCGGTTGAGAGCCGAATAGCACCGGACCCCATCACTGGTGTCGACTTCAGGTTCCGCTGGCTGCCGCACCGGGAACTCCGCACCGATCCCGCCGAGCTGGAACGGCGCGGGATCCTTCACCCGGATTGCTTCACGGCGGATCTGTATCGGGATCCTCGTGAGGACTCCGGTCGCCACTGCTTCCTCTGCCCAAGCAATGTCGCCGTCTGTCATCCAACGGAGATCCTGGTTCCGATAGTGGCCGGGCACAAGCAGTGGCTGGCTGGTGCGAATTTCGCCTGGCTCGCCTCGGATCACTTCACAGTGATTACAGAGCGGCATGAAGACCAGATCTACTCATTGTCGGTGTTGCAGGCCATGTTGGACATAGGCGAGCAGACCGATGGTGTCTTCCGCGTTGTATTCAACGGTGCGGGTGCGGGCGCCACCATCCCCTGGCACTTGCACCTTCACATTTCGAGTGACGCAATGCCCGTCGAGTCGCTGCGTCCTGGTGCGGAGGAGGACTACCCAACCCCGGTTGCGGTGTTCTCCTTGGCGACGGCGAGCGTGACCGAGATCGATTTACATATCTCTGACTGGATAGAGCGTGATCCAGAGCACCACCGGGTCAACCTGTTGGTGGCGATGGCGGACAAGATCCCGAAGGTGTTTGTGTTCCTCCGCGACACCCGGTTTACCGTCGCCACCAACAAGGGTCTGATGGGTGGCTGGGAGGTCGCAGGCGACTTCGCATACAGCGAGCCCGGAATGAGGGCGGAGTTCGAAACCGCATCGCTCGGAACAGTGACCAAAGCGCTCGGCCAGATCCGTCCGCAGGCTTTACGCGAGCGGTGATCGTGCCACTGGGTGGGCTGGTCAACTGGCGAAGATTGTTCGGCGGATGTCGCGGCGCAATCTTCGTTCCCGGGGTATCGTGCGTTGAGGCTACTTGGAGTCTGTCATGCGGCTGTTGGTGGCGTATGGGTCAAAGATGGGCGGCACGAAGGGTCTGGCTGAGATGCTCGGCGCGGATCTTGCCGGCCTCGGATATGAGGTCGATGTCCTCGCGGCGAAAGACGTCACCGATGTCCGTCCGTACGATGCCGTCGTCGTGGGTGGTGCTCTGTACTACTTCGTTTCGTGGCACAAGGACGCCCGATCGCTCATCAAACGCCACTTGGCCGAGCTGCGGCAACGTCCGGTCTGGCTGTTCAGCAGCGGACCCCTCGATGATTCCGCATTGGAGAAGGACATCCCGCCCATCAAGTCTGTCGGCAAGCTCATGGATCGGATCGGTGGGCGCGGTCACATCACGTTCGGCGGGCGTCTCGAAGAAGAGAACGGAAGCCTCTCCGTTGGTGACTGGCGGAACCCGGAGCAGGTACATCAATGGGCAGTGCAGATCGACAACGAGCTCGCTCGGGACGTCGCCTCATGACGCACCAGAGCACCCTCGTCACTGCGAACGGGAGCCACCAGGCGTCGGTATTGGGCGAGCGGCCTGAGCGGTGCCCGCTAGCGGGTTCACTGCTGCCGGGAACCTGCCGATAGCTAGCGAACGTCCATTACCCATAGTGCCCAAGTCTGAAAGGTGGGGCAATGTCGACAGCCAGTGGGAGCCGCAAACTGATAGGTCTCGGTGGCGGCGTGGCAGTCGTACTCGTCTTGGCTCTGATTGCCTCAATGTGCGGTGCGCCAGATGACACCGCACAGACCATCACGAGCTCACGACCGACCGACACCAACACCGCAACCGGCGTCTTGGCCTTGGCCCAGACCGGTGAACCCCTATCAGTGCGTTTGAGCGCGGGCACTGCGCAGAACCTCCAGACCCCAGAGGCGGTCAAGGTCGTAGAAGGTGAATTACTCGACGACGACGCGGTGACCGCGATCTTTGATCGATTGCCGGAGTGGGTTCGACCCAATACCGACCGCCTGGATTTCAATCGGCCCGCTGAAACGTTGCGACCGCCCTTGGTCGGCGAGACGATCGACGTTCCGTTCCCCGTCGGCACTGACGATCCGGTGCCAGATGTGCCGAGCGGTCCGCTGGAGGTGCTTCGTTTTCAGCCTGAGGGTTCGGTCGATGTTGCGCCGTTCATCAGTATCACCTTCAACCAGCCGATGGTTCCACTCGCCACTGTGGCGCAGCTCGACACTCTGAGTATTCCCGTCACTGTCACCCCCGACCTACCCGGGCGCTGGCAGTGGATCGGCACCCGAACGTTGCGGTTCGAACATGATCCCGTCTTGTTCGATCGATTGCCCATGGCCACCGACTACCGGGTGGAGATTCCGGCAGGCACCCAGTCCGAGACCGGTGGCGTGCTAACCGAGACCGTGACGTGGGAGTTCAACACTCCTCCGGTCCAGGTGTTGTCATTTGAACCGCAGAGCGACTCGTTGCCGCTCGAACCCGTCTTCTTGCTGGTGCTCGACCAACGTATTGACCAAGCGGCGGTGCTCGACACGATCACATTGAAGGCAGACGGCGACGCCCGGCCTATTCGTCTGGCGACCGAATCCGAGATTGCAGAAGATGACCGTATCGCCCAGCAGGTCGCCAATCAGCTCGACGATCGCTGGCTGGCATTCCGCGCCACCGAAGCCTTCGAACCGGATACCGGCCTTGAGATCCAGGTCGGGCCCGGCACCCCCTCCGCAGAAGGGCCCCTGGTCACCTCGGGCGGTCAGTCGTTCAGTGCCCGGACCTTTGCGGCGCTCCGGGTCGACCACTCGTCGTGTCGCAGCAATGATCGCTGCGAGCCGGGCTGGCCACTGTCGATAGCCTTCAACAACCCACTCGACGCTGACGCATTTGATCCCTCGATGATCACCATCGAGCCGAATCTGGCGGGGATGGCGGTATTCGCCCAGCACAACTCGATCCTGATCCGGGGCGCAACCGTCGGCGGCACCGCATACACCGCAACCGTGTCTTCGGATGTCACGGACGTGTTCGGTCAGTCGTTGGGTGAGGACCAAGCCGTCGACTTCGTGATTGGTGATGCCCGGCCCTATCTCAACCAGTTCGAGGATCGCCTCATCACTCTCGACCCGCTGGCACCTGAACCGTCACTGGCAGTGACCACGGTCAACCACGAGCAGTTGCGGGTCCGGCTGTTCAAAGTCGATGTTGGTGATTGGGAGTCGTACCTGAAGTACTGGGAGCAGCGCTGGAACGATCAAGAACCGCCGCCTCTGCCGAATTGGACCGAGGTGCGCGACATCACAATCGACACCAAGGCCGAACCGAACGAGCTGACCGAGACCACTATCGAACTTGGTGATGCGCTCGATGGCGAATACGGCCATGTCATCGTGCTTGTCGAGTCGAGCGGGGATTTGGCTCGGCTGACCCCAAACAGCGACAACTACTGGAGCAATCGACCCACATTGGTGTGGGCGCAGTCGACGGTCGTCGGCGCCGACATCTTCGAGGACAACGATGAGTCGGTGGTGTGGGCCACCGATCTTCGCAGCGGACAGCCGTTAGCCAATGTCGAGATTGAGTTCATTGGTTATGCAGCCACCGCTACTACCAACGCCGATGGGATTGCACGAACCGACAAGCAGTCCGGATCCACGGCGTACGAGCCACATGCGGTTGCCAGACTCGGCGATGACAGCGCCATAGTTGAGTCAATCGGGAACCGGTACTCACAATCCGACCAGTCTCTCTGGTACGTATTCGACGACCGCCAGATGTACCGTCCAGGGGAGACTGCCCACATCAAGGGCTGGGTTCGCAAGCTGACGCTCAGCGACGATGCCCAACTGGCGGCCGTCGCCTCTGGAGCCACCATCAGCTACCAGGCAACCGACTGGTACGGGAACGAAATCGGGTCGGGTACGGTCGAGGTCAGTGCCCTTGGCGGCTTCGACTTCGAGGTCAAGATTCCAGCCGGGGCCAACCTGGGTCAGGCGTGGATCTCCTTGAGCAGCGGTGGCAATGGTCACTCCCACAGCATCCAGATCCAAGAGTTCCGCCGTCCCGAGTTCGAAGTCACTACCCATCCTGAGTCTGCGGGACCGTACCTGGCCGGCAAGCCGGCCACAGTTGCTGTTCAGGCCGACTACTTCTCCGGTGGTTCCTTGCCAGATGCCGAGGTCGAGTGGACCGTCACCACCCGAGAGGCCACTTACTCGCCACCCAACTGGGACGATTTCGCCTTCGGAGTGTGGATCCCGTGGTGGTTCCAAGACGTGTATGGCGGCGGTTTTGGAGGAGACGCTTACTACGAGAGCGATATGTTCTTTGGTGACTTCGGCGGGGAATTCGATCCGGCCACCGTAGAGACCTTCTCTGGCAGGACCGATGCCAGCGGTGCGCATTATCTCCAGGTGGACTTTGACGGCGATGGAGAGGGTCTGCCCACCACAGTCTCTGCAGAGGCAACAGTGTTCGACGTCAACCGCCAGGCATGGTCCGACGGTACCGAATTGTTAGTGCATCCCAGCGAGCTGTACGTCGGGTTGCGCGGGCAGGCCACGTTCGTCAAGAAGGGCGAACCCCTCGTCATCGATGCGATCGTCACCGACATCGACGGGAACGCGGTCGCGTCGCGACTTATAAGCGTCGAAGCCGGTCGGCTGGAATGGCGGATCATCGACGGTCAATGGGAAGAGGTCCCGGTCGAGAGCCAGACCTGCAACGTCACTTCGGCCGAGCAGGCAGTTGAGTGCACCTTCGCCACCGACATCGGCGGCACCTATCAAGTCGTCGCAATTGTGACCGACGATGCTGGCCGTTCGAGCAGAACTGAGATCACCAGGTGGGTCAGCGGTGGCGATCGCCGGCCGGAACGCAATGTGGCCCAGGAGGAACTCAACCTGATCCCGGACCAGCAGGAATACGCCCCCGGCGAGCAAGCCGAGATCCTTGTCGAAGCACCGTTCAGTCCTGCCCAGGGTCTGCTGACGATCAGCCGCAACGGGTTCGTCTCCACCGAGTCCTTCACTATCGACGGCGGCAGCACCGTGCTGTCCATACCTATCAAGGACGAGTACACCCCGAATGTGCACATCCAGGTCGATCTAGTTGGCGCCGCGGCACGCACCACCGACAACGGTGATCCGCTGCCGAACGCTCCCGACCGTCCGGCGTTCGCCGTCGGCCGCCTCAACCTGCAGGTGCCGCCGCATACCCGGAC
>RCND010002047.1_pt1 | contig 13667 bp, 14 predicted proteins | sample 2041351 | NCBI WGS metagenome assembly RCND01 (sample SAMN09708230, study PRJNA481090) | Marine sediment metagenome, whole genome shotgun sequencing project. | biome: marine sediment; feature: ocean; material: sediment; isolation source: Sewage treatment plant 12B marine sediment (STP12B) ...
GCAGGCACTCCAGTCGGGATTGAGTGAAAGTGTCGCAGGGTGCTGCAAGTGGGTGCGGGAATACTTGAATCCCGAGTTCGGCATAAAATGGCTCTAATCGTTCGCAGGTTTGTGTATAAACGTTGGGGTTTTCCACAGGCGGCGCATGTACAAAAAAGTTCAGATTGAATGGAGCGGAAGTCCCCTGTCGTATCTGGGCAACCTTGTCGCTGAGTTCATCATTGCTCATGTAGCTGCAACCGAGTCCTCCAAGGCCACCGGCATTACCCACGGCGATCGCCATCTGCGGCGTTGATTCTCCACCCATCGGAGCCTGCAGTAGCGGATGTTCGATCTGCAGGAGATCGATCAGTTCGGTGCGTGGCCACATGGCTAGGGAGCCTCTGATGAATTCTGAGTCATTCAGCTGCGCAGGAAAAATGCCGGAGCGCCGGACCGTCCAAATCGAGACGCCAATCGTAGGTAATAGCCAGCCTATTGCCAAGATTGGCAACGCAGAGTTGGCGTATTTTAACAAGCAGATGTTGATTCATGAATTGATCAGGGGCTCCCTGGTTAACTCCGTTGGTTTGAACGGGCCTCAAAGCTTTAACTTGAAGCCTTCGTGGGTGGATTTGAACCCCAGTGATTCATAGAGCCGTAACGCTTCGGGTCGTTGCTTGTCCGATGTCAGCTGGACTATTTGACATTGCTGTTTGCGTGCCGCGTCGATCGACCATTCGATCAGAGTGGTCCCCAAACCCTTGCCCCGATAATCCGGATGGATCCTGACACCTTCGATCAGGCATCGCCAGGAGCCGATGTGGGTGAGGTAGGGGATGAAGGTTAGTTGTAGCATACCAATGATCGATTGCTCGACCTCGGCGACAACCAGTATGTTATTCGGGTCGCGATCAATTGCATCAAATGCGGTGCGGTAGTTTGAGTTCAACGGTTGCGAGCTATCCTCGCGTTGTGCGCCGAGATCATCATCGGCGAGCATCGCGACCAGTTGCGGCAGATCTCGTGCAATGGCGTGGCGAAACGTCGGTGAACACGAGTTTGAGGTCATGTGGGGAATTCCTGTTCATCCTCACCGAAGCTCAGCAGATGACCATCCGGATCAGGCAGGCTGAATTCGCGCATGCCATAACGGGTGACCTCAAGCGGTGTGGGTTTGTAACCGCGAGCGATTACCTGCGAGTAGAGACGCGCCACATCATCGGGATAAAAATAAAAGATAGCAGGCCATGCAGTATTGGTATGAGGATCATTGTCAACGACCGGCTTTGGTGGGGTATCGGTTTGTGACAGCATCAATTCGGTCCAGCCCGAACGAATCGTTGCCCAGTGCCATTCCTTCACGGCATCAGGGTTACTGACTACCTTGAAGTCGAAGGCATCGTGGTAAAATTCAATGCTTGCTTCGATGTCGCTCACGTTCAGCACCGGTATCAGATTTTTCAACGCCATGGGAAATCCCCACTCGAATCAGTCCGGAAAGCTATCCCCGATAGCACGAACCCGCTTATTTTTCGCTCGGGCATACGGGGGCCTTGCGGGTATCAATGTATTGTCGCACCAGCTCGGTCAAACGCCGACGATCGAAGCTGTGGTAGTGTCCGGGACGCACTTCGTCGGTTTTCAACTGCAGTAATTTCTCCATGCTGGTGAGGTACTCGGTGATCACCGAATCGCTGAGATCGTCCAGCAACTGGCCATCATAAACCACGTCACCCGAGAAAAATTGCTGGCTGTTACCATCATACAAACCAATCGAGCCGGATGAATGCCCGGGCAGATGCATGACTTCAAATGCACGATTGCCGAGATCGATAACATCGCCGTGCTGTAGCACCTGTGCTTGCGGACAAGCCTTTACTTCGTAATCACAGGCACTGAAACCCTCATAGGGAATCGCCTCGAAGTCACTATCCGGCACGAAACCAATCTCGGGAGCGCTCAGGATCATCTGCTGGTCGCCGCTGCACAGGGCCTCATGTTCGTTTTGATGAATGTAAACCTGGTCGAACTCGTGACAACTGCCGCTGTGGTCGAAATGGACGTGACTGGCGACAACCTTGAGCGGTTTGTCGAGTACATCAGCGAGATACAGTTTCAGGCTGGAAACACCGAGCCCTGTGTCGATCAGTAGATCGGCATCGCGGCCCTTGATCAGCCATAAATTGGCCCGATTTTTCCAGGTATATAGTGGTTCGGTGATGCAGTACAGATCGTCGCGAATGCGCTGCGTCTCGAACCAGGGTTGCTGTACGGTCTTCATGCTTGAACCTTCAGTCTGCGCCCAAGTCGAACGCGCCAGGCGCACACGACCTTAGTCGTGCGTCAGGGGTTTGTCCGTGAACAGGAAATCCTTGAGTTCCTTGTCGAAGGTCGGATCTTTGCGTCGGATCCACTCAAGCACCATTGCTGCATGCTCTTTTTCTTCATCACGATTGTGCGCGAGGATGGATTTAAGCACCTCATCCTTGCAGGCGTCGACGCGCTGGTTGTACCAGTCAACTGCCTCCAGTTCTTCCATCAGCGACGTGATCGCACGATGCATGTCGCGGGTTTCGTCGGATAGTTCTTCGATGGGTTCGTGATAGCCTTCATTTGCCATTTTCAGTTCCTCGTAATATTGCTAGATATGAATGGGCTGGTTATAACAACCGGCGGACTGAAACCATGCCATACAATCGACCAATTGCAAAGGCTGGGCTGGATCACGGCAGTGATCGACTGGGGTCAGCGGGATGGATGATCAGTTATGGGTGGTCAGTGATCGACTGAGTTATAACGGGCTTCAGCCTGGGTGAATAATGTTCTGACTCGATCGATGTCCCAGGGCTGCTCCTGCAGGGTTTCGTGATCCCAGTCACTGCGGGGTTCTTCCGGTTCAAAGAAATCACCGCCGTAAACGTGTATTGCGCAGGTCATCTTTTCAATCGGGTTCAACACTGAATGGATAATGTTGCTGCCGAGTGTAGCGACTTCGCCGACACCGAGTGATTTTGCTCCGGCTGCCTCGATACTGGCATCGGTGCGTCGCCAAAAAACATTATCTTCACGACCCGAGTAAATGCCGATCACAGCATACATCTGGTGATTGTGTGGCATCAGGCTCATGCACGGTGCCCAGGCAAAATTGAGGATGGTCAGTTCAGAGGAGCGATGCAGTGTGGCAATTCCGGCATGTTGTGGCTCACCCAGAGCTGCCATCACGGCGGAACTGTCAGCGACCGCTGCGGTGACAACATCTCGCACGGCCTGTTGACCATCGGCCTTTGCGGCCAGGCATTCTTCAATGAATCGATCCTTGTCAAACATGGTCTTGGTACCGATCAATACTGGGAGGAAATAATTAAATACACCAATCTCCGCAAGGGTGCAACGAAGAAATGATATTCGGGTTCTGCTGATAGGCTGGTTGACCTCGTCGGTGACACTATGGCGGACTATTATCTCGTGGACTATTCTCTGGCGCCAAGGGTATGCCGCAAGGCTTCATCGGGAATCGGTGCTGCGGTCTTTTCAGCGACCTGTTGCAGATCTTGCAAAAGCCTGGGTACCATGGCCAGTAAACCCGCCCGGGTTTCTTCGTCAGCGATAACGCCTTGCAGCCGATCGCGATCCACCCACTGCATGCGTCCGGATTCCATGCAGGCGTAAACCAGTCCCGAGCTGCGCTCAACGAAGTTAATGCGTGGGATCTTTTGAGCACAGTCGACAACAAAGGCGGTGTTTTCTTCGGCCTGCATTTTCTCTGCTGATGGGTAGACGTCTTCGGGATTGATCGCCTCGATGTTGATGCGGGTGTAGCGCACGATGTCGAGCATGCATTTGAAGTCGACGATGTACATTTCTTCGTTCAGGCCGAAAGCGATGGTTTTCGGGGTTTGCCGATGGGCGACGCTGTTGTCCAGAAACTCGTAATAGACGGTCTTGTCGCGGCGTAGCGCCCAGGTGAACAGTAATATCGGAATGCCGGTGAAAGCTTCAACATTGTGATGCAGCAGGTCGTCCACTGCCTTGTAGCGTCCAACCTGCTGGCCACGCAGCCATGCACGTTCGACCGTGGCCGGTGGTGGCGTGACGATGAACAACAGGTATACCGTATGACCGAAGCGCGTTAACAGGTTGCTTCCCTGTTCACTGTCCTGGCCCGGCGCGAAGCTATCGAATCGGAAGCGATCGATCAGCAGATGGGAGATTTCACCGGCGGCTGATTTTTTGCCGATATAATTTCCTTAAAAATTAAGATAGGATTTTTTGATATGAAATTGTTTAAAAAAATACTCATTGCCAATAGGGGAGAAATAGCTGTTCGTGTTATTCGGGCTGCCAGGTCTCTTGGAATACAGACGGTTGCAATCTGCACCCCGGCAGATGAATCTGCACTGCATATTCGAATGGCGGATGAGTCGTTTATTCTTGATGGAAATGATTTAAATGATACCTATCTAAACATTAAAAAGATCATTCAGCTGGCAAAATTGTCAGAATGTGAAGCGATCCATCCGGGTTATGGTTTTTTAGCTGAAAACCCAAAATTTGTGCAGGCATGCGAAAAGGAAGAAATTGTATTCATTGGGCCATCTTCCAGGGCAATCCGATTAATGGGAAACAAGATAGAATCCCGAGCTTTTGTAACAAAACTGGGAATACCTGTAACTAAAGGTGTCACCGGTGATATTAATACCTTAAAGAAAAGTGTCCAAAGTCTTAGATTCCCTGTATTGGTGAAAGCTGCCGGAGGGGGTGGCGGAAAGGGAATGCGAATTGTTAAAAAAATAAGTGAACTAGATCAATGGCTGGAAAGTACTTCAAGGGAAGCAAAATCCTATTTTGGGGATGGAACAGTCTATATTGAAGAGTATATTAAAAACCCAAGACACATTGAGATACAAGTATTAGGAGATAAACATGGGAATGTGATACATCTTTTTGAGCGAGAATGTTCCATTCAAAGGCGATATCAGAAAATAATTGAAGAATCTCCTTCTGTAACTCTCACTAATAAATTAAGAAATGAAATGGGAAAGGCAGCTGTTCAAATAGCAGAAGAAATAGGCTATAGCAATGCCGGCACCATTGAGTTCCTGGTGGATTCTAATCTGAATTATTACTTTCTTGAAATGAATACCAGGATTCAGGTAGAACATCCTGTGACTGAGTTGGTTACAGGAGTTGATCTTGTGAAGGAACAAATTAAGATTGCTGCAGGGAAAGAAATTGATATTAAGCAAGAAGAAATAAAACAAAAAGGTCACGCCATAGAATGTAGGATATATGCTGAAGACCCTGAAAATAGCTTTTTGCCCTCTCCAGGCGAAATTATTCTATATTCTGAGCCTTCAGGATTGGGTATTAGGGTTGATTCAGGCATAGATGGTCCAACCTCTGTTGAGAGTAGCTATGATCCACTTATATCCAAACTTATCTGCTATGGAAGTACTCGTGAACAAGCCAGGAATATGATGGTAGAAGCACTCGATCAATATGCAATTCATGGAATTAAATCAAACATTGTTTTTCTGAAGAGTGTATTGAATAACTCAGCGTATATTCAAAATCAGATATCTACTGCCTATTGCGATCAGTATACGGATGAGTTGATAGAAAAGGTCGAAAAAGAAAGGGGAGAATTACCTGAATACCAGCCTGCCATTGCGGCCTTTCTATTTTCAAATGGAAGGAAAAATATAGCCTCTGAATCGTTGCAGAGTATCTGGCAGAAAATTGGGTATTGGAGAAATGTAATGGAACCAAAAATTTGCACTAACGGACAAGTTCAGAATGTTATTGTCGATCAAATTCAGAACCATCATGCCCAATTTTATATTAATGATAAGTTAATGTTTTTCAGTATTAAAGAACTAAGTAACGAATCTATTACTTTAGGTCATGAGGGGTCTGATTACTGCTTTTATGTTTCTATGGTGAACCCAACCAGGTTCAATATAAGTTATAAGGGGTTCATATATGTTGTTACCAGAGAAGATATCTTATCGAATGATGAGGAATCAGAGACTGTGTCCGGGCAGGATCCGGACCAGGGAATTATTTCTTCTCCAATGCCCGGCAAAGTAATTAAGGTGCATGTTGCTGAAAAGAAGCTGGTTCAAAAGGGGAATACCCTTATTGTGGTCGAGGCAATGAAAATGGAAAACCACCTACAGGCACCTTTTGATGGAAAAATTGATAAAATTAATGTGAAAGAGGGGGACTCAATTGATGCGGATGAAACATTAATTGTTCTCAAAAAATAAATGTTAAATATGGATTTAGAACTTTCTGATGAACAAAAAATGATCAGGGATACTGTTCGCGATTTTGCGGAACGCGAAATAAAACCTGTAGCCAAAGAATTAGATGAAAAAGGAGAATTTTCCTGCGATCTAACAAAAAAAATGGGAGAACTGGGTTTGTTTGGAATGTGTTTGCCCGAAAAATATGGTGGACAGGGAATGGATACCTTGTCATACATAATTGCTGTTGAAGAGCTTGCACGAGTTGATAGTTCGCAGGCAGCTACCCTGGCCGCGCAGAATTCACTAGGTATTGGACCCATCTATTACTACGGAAACGAGGAACAAAAGCTAAATTACCTTCCCCGTTTATGCACTGGAGACTTTCTCTGGGGTTTTGGACTAACTGAAGCCAATGCAGGTTCCGATTCCCGCGGGACCAAGACTACAGCAATTAGAAAAGGAGATTCCTGGATTTTAAATGGTTCAAAAATCTTTATAACAAACTCAGCAAGTAATATTTCAATTGGGTCAACCGTCCAGGTAGTTTCAGGTGAAAAGGAAGGAAAAAAGGAATTTACATGCATATTGGTTGAAAAAGAGACTCCGGGATTTAAGCAGGTTCCGATGCATGGTAAAATGATGTGGCGTGCATCTGATACTGGTGAATTGTATTTCGACGATTGCACAGTGCCGTATAAGAATTTGCTGGGTGAGGTAGGAGTCGGTTCACGCATTATGTTGAAAACGCTGGATAATGGGCGATTGTCGATAGCCGCAATGGGGCTGGGTCTTGCCCAGGGTGCTTTTGAAATGGCCATGCAATATGCACATGAAAGAAAACAATTTGGCAAGCCAATTGTCAAATTTCAGGCCAATGCATTTAAACTGGCTGATATGGCAGTAAGCATTGAATTAGCAAGGAATCTGTTGTATAAAGCATGCTGGTTAAAAGATAATGAGAAACCTTTTGGGAAAGAAGCAGCAATGTCAAAACTCTACTGTTCTGAAATAGCGAAAAGTGTGACTGATGAGGCGGTCCAGATACATGGAGGATATGGATTAATGAAAGACTATGACATTGAACGATTTTATCGCGACCAGCGTATACTTCAGATTGGAGAGGGCACGTCAGAGATTCAAAGATTGGTCATTTCCCGGCATATAGGCTGTTAATAGATAATAGAAATGAGTTCAGAGATAAAAAATTCCCCTAAAATACTTTGGGAACCTTCCCATTCCATGGCTGAGAATTCAAATCTTTCTGCCTATATGCAATGGTTAAAAAAGCATGAAGATTTGAAATTTGGAAATTATCAGGAATTATGGAGCTGGTCTGTGAACCATATTGCTGATTTCTGGGAATCCATATGGAAATTCTTCAAAGTAATCTCTAAAACCCCCATTACTGAGGTTGTGTCAAAGGACCCTATGCCCTATACACAATGGTTTGGTGGTACCAGTTTAAATTATGCTGAACATATTTTCAGAAATGAAACAGATAATTATCCTGCTATTATTTATGCTTCAGAAGGGGAGGTGATTAAGGAAATCAGTTGGCAGGAATTGAAATGGAAAGTGGCAGCTTTTCGAAGCTTTCTTTTACGGTCAGGGGTAAAAGCCGGGGATCGGGTAGTGGCATATCTTCCAACCATTCCTGAAGCTACCATTGCCTTCCTGGCAACCAATTCTATTGGGGCGGTCTGGTCAAGTACTTCCCCTGATTTTGGAACAAGTTCGGTAATTGATCGGTTTTCCCAAATAGCTCCAAAGGTTTTGATCGCTGTAAATGGGTATAAATATGGAGGAAAATCATTCAATAGGATGAAGGAAGTTGAAGAAATAGCAGAAAATCTTGATGAACTGGAAAAGGTGGTAATCATCCCATATATTGAATCAAAGGAGGATATTTTACTGGATAAGGCAATATCCTGGGAGGAGACAATTAGTAGCAAAACGGAAGAGCTTCATTTTAAACAAGTTCCATTTCAGCATCCGATATGGGTTTTATATTCTTCAGGTACCACCGGAATCCCCAAAGCAATTACACATAGCAATGGCGGTGTATTGCTTGAGCACCTAAAATACCTGGCTTTTCATAATGATGTTAAACCCGGTGAAAGATGTTTCTGGTATACCACTACCGGTTGGATGATGTGGAACTATATTCAGGCTTCTATGTTGTGTGGCGGAATACTTGTACTATACGATGGAAGCCCCGGTTACCCCGATTTAAATGTCCTATGGCAATTTGCTCAGGATGCTCAAATTAATCATTTTGGTACAAGTGCAGCCTTTATTGCTGCCAATATGAAGGAGAAGATATACCCTGGTAAGGAGTTTGATCTTTCTTCCCTTCGATCATTAAATTCTACAGGCTCTCCTTTAGCACCTGAAGGTTTTGACTGGGTATATAAAGAGGTAAAAAATGATCTCTGGCTTGCCTCCATCAGTGGAGGGTCAGATGTTTGTAGCGCATTTGTAGGAGGGAATCCCCTTTTGCCTGTTTACTCAGGTGAGATCCAATGCCGTGCCCTTGGCTGTAAATTGGAGGCTTACAATGAAAATGGGAAGCCTGTTTTGGATGAGGTAGGTGAAATGGTAATTTTGGAGCCCATGCCCTCAATGCCTGTATTTTTCTGGAATGACAATAATTATAAACGATATAATGAAAGCTATTTTGAAATGTATCCAGGTGTATGGAGGCATGGTGATTGGATCAGGGTCACACCCAGAAATGGTATTGTCATTTATGGTCGTTCTGACTCTACGCTGAACAGGGGAGGGGTGCGTATTGGTACCAGCGAAATATACAGAGCGCTTGATAAAATTCCTGAAATTTCTGACAGTCTGATAATCTTTGTGGAAAAAGGGAATGAACAATCATATATGCCACTTTTTGTAGTATTCAAAGAAGGCTTTAATTTAGATGATGAATTGAAAAAGAAGATTAAGTTAACCTTAAGAGATGAATATACCGCTCGCCATGTTCCAGACGATATCTTTGAGATTGATGCTGTTCCATATACGATAAGTGGGAAAAAAATGGAAACCCCAATAAAACGAATATTGACGGGTGATGATCCTCTAAAAGTTGTAAACTATGATGCTGTAAAAAATCCGGAATCAATCGACTTTTTTATCCGGTTTAAAACCAGCTTTGAAACTTAACTTGCTATCCTTGCTAAAGGAATTATCTCTTTTGCCTCCGTTTTCCTGCAGGGCAGGTACAAATTTTGGGGATAAAGAAAAATAATCTTTGTTAAGAGTAGAAACTGTTCCCATAATGTAAAATTTCCCTATACGGCCACCCAAATTTAAATTTGTATTCCATGCATTGAATCCATCTCTACTAAGCCTGATTCCGGTAGCTCCATCAAATTCAAATGGTTTATCCGGGGCCCTTGTCACCAGGTTAATTACACCACCCATTGTATTTGGTCCGTAAAGAACAGAGGCGTTTCCGTTTTTAACAGTAATCCCTGCAATATCAAAACTTGTGAATCTTGAAAGATCAACATAGCCGTCATAGATGGTATAAACTGGCACTCCATCCAGATAAACCGGTACCTGACGTAAATCAAACCCTCTGACAGTGACCATGGCTTCATTTTTTGATCCTATGGCCATATAATTCAAACCAGATAAAGTTTGCAGGGCTCCAGCTACATCCTGCTGATTATAATTATTGATTGTATGAGTGGAAATGTAATCTGCAGAACTTTCTTTTTTAATGGGCTTGATAGTTACTTCACCTAAGTCATAGCTCATCTTAATATCTGTACTATCAGTATTATTTACTTGAGAATATGAACTTCCTGCAAATCCAAAAAGGTTTATGATGACGAATATGTAAAGTCTAGAATGCACCAGATTAATTTTAAAATCGGGCAAATGTATAAAAATCAGGAAATCAATTGAAGATATTATTAAGATCAATTATACAAAAAACCACTTTCTCCGGTTAGGAAAACAGACAGGCCAATGTCTAATTTCTTCGTACAGAGAAAGTGGTATTATATATGTTAACGGTAATTATCTACAACAAATATACCTGCACTACACTAAATTTCAAAAATATTAGGCTGGTAAATGATTTATTGTACTTCATTGATTGATTTTACTGGTTTTGAATTTAGAATCTCCCCCTAAAATGGGGGAGATAATTTATTTCACGATAAGCTGGATTTAGTTTCCAACATTCAATGTGTCAGCCTTTTGCTCTAAAGAATCAATGCTGTATTTATCAGACTTTACAAAGTAGTCTTGTTCTGCCAGACCTTCTTCTGTCATTGTCCAGGTTTTATTAACCATATCAAAGTCCCAGGTACCGGTTATATTGGGAATATTATAGATTATTTCAGTCATATTCTCATCTAAATATATCGATGTTCCTTCAGGGACTTTTAATTTTAGTCTTACATACGGATCTCTCCAGCGTTGTCCTTCTGCAAGTTTAAAGTAAGGGTCGAGGTGAAGCAAAGAATCCCTTTGATTCCAATAGTACTCGAGCTCCCGGGCGTGATTCCATGCTATTTTTGATGTTCGCCCGCGGGATCTTTTCTGGATCTCGAGTTCCACCTCCCCCGATTCACTAGTTTCAATAGTAAACCGTGGTTTTCCATAAATTGAACCTGAATTTCTGTCTCTGTAAACCCCATCATTGTCTATCTCAAAATATATAAAATCTCCATCCTCTTCATTTATAGACATATTTGAAGTTTTCAGATAAAGTGTATTTGAATGCAAACTGTCAAGAGTAACTGTGTTAGTTATTTTAGCACTATCTGAGTAGTTAACCCCTTCAAATGCAGCCATTGAAGCCAATCCTATCACAGCTATGAACCATACTATAAATGCTGTTAGTCCAACAATTCCGTCTTTTGCCTTAAATCGGAAGATAAGTTTAATACCTCCGTAAATCAGTGCGAACAATGGTATTACAACTGCCAGAATCAGGGCGATAAGTACAAACGGAACACTGCGGGGATCTGTGAATATGGGTAATATGTCGGGTAGATGAAAGCTCGGAATGTCAAGTACATCAGGGAAGAAAAGTGTATTACTAAAAAATACCCCTAAAAAGCTGAGTAAGGCTGAAAATCCGGTTATAATTAATACTACTCCAATAATTATAAGTATGATTTTAAGAAATATTAAGATCACATTACCAATTCCTCTGAAAACCTCATTTACAGCACTGGTTGACCGGGTGTAGGTATCAGAATCTTTAAGTTTACTCAGGTTCCCTTTTACGTTTTCATACTCTACTTTAATTGACTTTTCAATGTTTTTAACGGTAACATTCTCGCCTCTCATTTCAAGTTTCTGGCGTGGTGTTTCTGCTTTTGGAAGTACGATCCAGAGCACAATATAGATCAGACCTGTACCGTAAGCTAACAGCAAGATCAGGAATAGAATTCTGAACCAGATTGGATCTACATTAAAATAGGCTCCCAGTCCACCACAAACACCTCCCAGAACTGCATTGTCCGGGTCGCGATACAACCTTTTTGCTTTGTTTGAGTAGGTAGTCTGCCTTGTATAAGTTACCTCTTCATCCTCCTCAATAATATCTTTTGCCTGACCGAGAATGTTAATCATTTCCTCTACATCTTCCACCTCAATTACCTCTTTATGTCCTGAAGTTATTTGTTCAAATATCTCCCCAATTCGAGCCTCAATATCTTCCATCACTTCTTTCCCGCCATCCATTCCTTTAAAATGATCCGTTAAAGAGTCTAGATATGCACTGAGAATTACGTAGGCGTCCTCATCAATGTGGAAAACGACACCTCCAATTTTTATTTTAATTGTTTTTTTCATTTTTCTAGAGTTAGGATTGAAAAATTGTTAATTTTTCCGGATGAGTTCAATGGCCTTTACCAATTCTACCCAGGAAATATCGAGCTGAAGTAAGAATTCTTTGCCCTTGTCAGTGAGTTCATAATATTTCCGGGGTGGACCCTGTGTGGACTCCTCCCAGCGGTAGCTTAGCAGGCCAGCGTTTTTCTGACGAGTAAGAATTGGGTACAGGGTACCCTCAACCACAATCACTTTGGCCTCTTTCAGTTGCCTGATAATATCTGAGGCATAAACTGATTCTTTTTCAAGGATGGACAATATGCAGTATTCCAGTATTCCCTTCCTCATTTGGGCTTGTGTATTTTCGACGTTCATTTTTATCTCTTTTTAGGTTATACTATTAATTCTGTATTCCTTTACAGGTTCATACGATCTTTAACATTTTGAAATTCTTCTTTCACAGTTTTCCCAATGTTAGAGATGTTTACTGGCTCCCCTTTCATCTCAAGTTTTTGAGTAGCGGTTCTGGCTTCAGGGATTACAATCCATAGGATTAAGTAGATGATTGGTCCCACAAATCCAAATATGAAAATCAGGAATATTACCCTGAATATCCATGGTTCAATCTGCCAGTATGCGCCCATTCCTGAACACACTCCGGCGATAATCCGGTTATCAGGGTCACGATAGATCCTGCGATATCCTGATGGTCCGAACTTCTCTTTCTTTTTGCCATAACCAGAGCTGCCATTCTCCTGGTCGCCAAATTCATCAGGACTGCCAAGTATAATTTTAATATCAATGACATCCTTCATGTCAATTACTTGTTTGCCGCCCTTTATGCGTTCTTGGAACAATTCGGCAATCCGGCTTTCAATGTCAGCCATGATTTCACGAGCTTCTTCTTCGTTGGCAAAATGTGCTTCGATTTGGTGTAGATAGGATTTTAACTGATGATATGCATCGTCATCTATATTAAAAACTATTCCACCTAAGTTAATGCTGTAAGTTTGTTTCATGTGTGGTAAATTTAATAACTAGTACTATCCATTGCTTTCTAATATCCATTACAAAGATATGAAATAAATATAATACTATGCAATACCTAGTACTAAAAATTTATAACTATTTTTAGAAAAAATTCTTAAAATGCAGTAAATCAGGTAAATAAAATTGCAAAAAAATTCATTTATTTTTTGTTATTTTATAAATTCCTTTAAAAATGACAAAGATGAAGACTACAGGAACAATTTATAAAATGGAAACATCCATACAATTTGATGAGATAGCTATAGCAAATAAAGTACAATATCAATTACCCCTTGGTCAACAAAAAGTATATATGAATGATCTTATTGGGAGTGAAGTAACTCTGAATTACGAAGGTGAGATTCATTGCATTCATTGTGGTAGAAAAACCAAGACTTCCTTTTCGCAAGGTTATTGCTACCCATGTTTTATTTCTTTACCTCAAACAGATGCCTGTATCCTCCGTCCTGAGTTATGCGAAGCACATCATGGAGTCTCACGTGATATGGAATGGTCTGAACAAAATTGTCTTCAGGATCATTTCGTGTATTTGGCCAATTCAAGTGGTTTGAAAGTAGGGGTTACGCGCCACTCGCAGATTCC
>RCND010001391.1_pt1 | contig 13664 bp, 12 predicted proteins | sample 2041351 | NCBI WGS metagenome assembly RCND01 (sample SAMN09708230, study PRJNA481090) | Marine sediment metagenome, whole genome shotgun sequencing project. | biome: marine sediment; feature: ocean; material: sediment; isolation source: Sewage treatment plant 12B marine sediment (STP12B) ...
CCGTTCCCTCCGCTGCCCCGTAGCGCTCGTCTGCGCCTCCGGTAAAAGGGGTTCTAGTGTTAGATGACTAAGGCCGCAAGCAGATTATTCATCTAATCGCACTTTTTTCTGATTTTTCTTATTTTCAAGGAATTTCAAAGATTTAGCCTCAGGTGATTGCGCCAACAGGCTCTTTCACGCAGCTTTGTTGCGCAGCCCTTAGGTCAAACCCCACGGCCCCCAATCCACATCTGGTGTTATCCACAGACTTACCCACAAGCAGGCCCCTGTATCGCCTGTTTAGGCGACTCGTTTTGCCATTTTGCGCATCTGTTTGACGACTCGCAGAGACAACAGGCCCAGAATCACAGCCATGTAGGCAATCGGCTCAATCTGGATGCCCTTCACCAACCATAGATAGTGGATACCGCCCAACAGCACGGCCACATAGGTCAGCATATGGAGCTTACGCCATACAGCCGAACCCAACTTGCGCACTGAGAGATTGTTAGAGGTGACCGCCAAAGGCAGCAGCAGCACAAACCCCGCCATACCGATAGTGATATACGGACGCTTCCAGATGTCCGCCCACATCTGCCCCCAAAGCAGATTCATGTCCAAGACCACCCAGACGGCCAGATGCAGAGTAACATAGGTAAAGGCCAGTAGACCAAACACACGGCGGAACTTGATCATGTTCAGGCCGAAGTAATCGCGCAGTGGCGTTATGCACAAACCGATGACCAACAGCTGCAACGCGATCTCGCCCAACTCATGCTCCAACGCTTTGATCGGTTCACGCCCCAAGCCACCTGTTTGCGCGAGATATAGGAGCCACGGCACCGGCAGTAGGTACAGTATATAGACCGCCCATGTAGGCACGCGGCGCGTCGCGCCATTAATCCAGTCAACGATGCCACTCATTCTCACGCCCTCATCCCTACAACAGCAAAAGGCCGAAGCGTTTCAAACTCCGGCCTCTCTCAATACACTATACCTTAGATGTCTTTGCTAAGATCCATACCTGCATACATCGCAGCCACTTCGTCCTCGTATCCGTTCATCATCAGGGTCGGGATTCGCTTGGAGAACAACCCTCCACCCACCACGCGCTCAGATGCCTGGCTCCAGCGTGGATGATCCACCTCGGGGTTCACGTTACTATAGAAGCCGTATTCGCGCCCATTGGCCTTGTTCCAGCTTGTCGGTGGCTGCTTGTCCGTCAGCGTGACCCGCACAACCGACTTGATGGATTTGAAACCGTACTTCCACGGCACGACGAGGCGCAGGGGCGCGCCGTTCTGATTGGGAATATCTTTACCATAGATACCCGTCGCCATCATCGTCAGCGGATTCATGGCTTCGTCCAGTCGCAGACCCTCTACATAGGGCCACTCTAATACGGGATACTTCACTCCAGGCATTTCATCAGGGCGAAGTGCTGTCTCGAACGCCACATACTTCGCGCCGGACTGGACACCCGCCATCCCCAACAAGTCGGCAAGTTCAAACCCGTTCCAAGGGATCACCATCGACCACGCCTCGACACAGCGGAAGCGGTAGATGCGCTCCTCAATGGTCATGGCCTTCATAATATCCTCGAACGCGTACTCGCCTGGCTTGTCCACCATGCCGTCAATCTTCACACTCCATGGCTCAGTGGTCAGCGCCTTGGCATATTTGGCTGGATCATCCTTGCCCGTGCCAAACTCATAGTAGTTATTGTATTGTGTGATGTCCTCATAGCTGCTCGGCACCAATTCGTCAGTCTGCGCAAAGCTGGCAGTCGCCCCGATGGACGCAAGCCCGAGGCCCGCCGCAGCACCGCCCATCAACTGACGACGGTTCATGAATACCGCCTCATCCGTTACGTGGTGATCTTTGAGCGTATTTTTCCAGCGCATGGCCATGAGGTATCTCCTAATTTGTTACATCCTAGGTAGGGGGCGAGGGGCAAAGGACCAAACCTTTTGTCGTAACATTTCAGATTTCACACCCGAATGTCATTGTGTGCTACAGCCCCAAAAGGCCCGTGAGCTCAGCCATGTCGTCGAACAAGACCTCACAGTGGGGGGCCAGCTTCTCGCGTGGGCCGCCACGAGCAAACCCGAAAACGGTCATCTCTGCCGCCTGCCCCGACCGCGCACCTGTGGCACTGTCCTCAATCACGATACAGCGCGCAGGCGCAATTCCCGCCACCGCTGCAGCCTTAAGGTAGACATCCGGCGCGGGCTTGGACGCGGCACAGTCATGTGCACTATATACATGTCCGAAAAAACGCGACCACAGGCCGGTACGGCGTAGAGTCACATCCATTTTGGCCACAGGCCCGTTGGAGCAGACAGCATACGATATACCCGCAGCATCCAACGCATCCAGCACGCCATCAATCCCCGGCACTGGCACACACTCCGCGTCAAGCGCCGCAAAGACGAGGCGATTGATATGGTCCAGCCAAAGATCCGGCAAAGCTGCCCCCATTGTGCGCGAGGTCTTCATCACGCCCGCCATCGTACCACCCACAAACAGGGTGTCGATCTGCTCAACCGACAGGTTCAGACCGTGCCGCGCCAGATCATCGCGTATGACACGCGCTGTGATCGCCTCACTGTCCACCAGCACGCCGTCACAATCAAAAAGTACTAAGTCAGGTTTGTTCATACTGCCCACCCTACACGGCAAGGCCGCGGGATGAAATGTCGCAGGTTTCGAAAATATTCGCGCAATAATTTACCAATATCTCATATACTTGGCCGAAATTTGCCGAATTTTCATGTGTAGCTCAAACCGCGCTTTGGTCAAGGAAATATACTTGGCAATTCATCTGAACCAAACCCGATCTGCGGCGTATCTAATACAATGCAAACAGACGCATTGTTAACCCAGACAAGGATTACATCATGTTTCGTACAACACTTCTCTCCCTCACCGCAGCCGCCGCTCTGGCAACTTCCGCATTTGCGGCAGGTCATTCAAAAGACATCGTAGACACAGCAGCAGCAGCAGGCGACTTCGGCACACTTCTCGCCGCAGCGGAAGCCGCTGGTCTCGTAGAGACGCTGAAAAGCGAAGGCCCGTTCACAGTGTTCGCACCAACGGACGCCGCATTTGCAGCACTGCCAGAAGGCACTGTTGAGAATCTGCTGAAGCCAGAGAACAAAGAAGCGCTGGCCGCGATCCTCACATACCACGTGATTGCAGGCAAAGTGATGTCCACAGACCTCACCGATGACATGGAAGCCGCGACCGTAAACGGCGACACCGTGATGATCGATCTCGACAACGGCGTGATGGTGGACGGTGCGACAGTAACCGCAGCGGATATCGAAGCCAGCAATGGCGTGATCCACGTGATCGACATGGTGATCATGCCCGGCTCCTAACTCTCCTCCAGAGATTTAGGCTTAGAGAAGCCCGTCGACATCCCCCCGTCGGTGGGCTTCTTTTTTGGTAATACTCTTTGCGAGTAACCTCACAACCGCCGCGAATGGCTGCTGTTATGGTTGAGGCACAAACCTTCAACACCTACCTGAGTTTTGGGCAGGGTTTGTTGCAACGTCAAACGATGTGGTTTGCAGCTGTGCCCACAAAGAGGGCTTTAGGCACGGCTTCGAACTGTGGGCTAGCCAAGATACACGCTTATTGTCGCAAAAACGCCCACCAAAAGGCGGGCGTTTTCTTAGATTATTGCGCGACGGTTAGGCATCGGCGTCAAGCGTTCCGCTCTTAAACAGCAGTCCCGCAGCCACGGCACCAATGATTGGCGCTACGATGAACAACCATAATTGTATAATTGCTGTGCCGCCAACGAACAGAGCTGGACCAACAGATCGTGCAGGGTTCACAGACACACCCGTGATGTTGATGCCCACCAGATGGATCACTACAAGTGCAAGACCAATAGCGAGGCCAGCCATGGCCGCTGGTGCGCCTTTGCCAGTCGCGCCCAAGATCACAACCATGAACAAGAACGTTGCCACAACCTCAAACACAAATGCGGAGATCATGCTGTACTCACCAAAGTAGCCAGCGCCCCAACCGTTTTGGCCCAGACCAACTTCAGCGACAGAATAATCTGCTTTGCCGGACATGATCAGCAACAATACAAGCGAAGCGGCAACAGCACCGGCAATCTGCGCAATGATATATTTAATTGCCTCAGGCATGGTCATGCGACCCGCAGCGACGGCACCCAATGAAACTGCTGGGTTAATGTGACACCCTGATACGGGGCCAATTGCATAGGCCATCCCAACTAAAGCCAAACCAAATGCGAAGCTGATCCCTGTAAGGCCAATATCTGGGCCAGCTATTACCGCTGCTCCACAGCCAAAAAGTACCAACGTAAATGTACCAATAAATTCTGCGACTTGTTTCTTCATAGCATAGTTCCTTTTGAGGTTCTCTAAGCTTTAGGCGGTTAGCGTCCTTAAACAAGGGGAAACTCCAGCTACAGCATAGAGCTAAAACCGCCATTATTAGGAACGCCAAGAACGACCGCTTGTTGAACGGTCAGTTTCTCAAAGCAGTCATTGGCACAAATGCAGCGAATTCACACCTTGTCCGCACAACCGACATTCACCCAAAAATCTCAAAATCAAGAAGGCCGAAGCAAACGCCTCGGCCTTCTTCCTTGTCTAAGTAGCCCTTAATGCACCGTGGCATCATCCGGTTTGGGTTTGTTACTCGCCGCAATCCGATCACCAATGATCAACCCGTCGACGCCCGCACTAACAGGGATGGTGTCCCCGTCACTCACATCCCCTGCCAGCAGCATCTCGGCCAGCGGGTTTTGCAACGAGGACTGGATCACCCGCTTGAGCGGTCTCGCCCCGAATACAGGGTCATACCCCTCATCGGCGAGCCATTTGCGCGCACCGTCATCCAGTGCCAACTCGATCTTGCGCGAAGCGAGGCGTTTGAGCAGGCGTGCCATCTGGATCGTGACAATCCCATCCATGTTTTCACGGTTGAGACGGTCGAAAATGATTGTCTCGTCCAGACGGTTCAGGAACTCGGGACGGAAGTGTCCACGCACCGCATCCATTACATCACGCTTGGCATCGGCCATGTCGCTGCCCTCGGGTGCCATGCTCAGCGATTGCGCACCAAGGTTGGACGTCAGGATAATCAGCGTCTGCTTGAAATCCACCGTGCGGCCCTGACCGTCGGTCAGAACACCATCGTCCAGCACTTGCAACAGCACGTTGAACACATCAGGATGCGCTTTTTCGACCTCGTCGAACAACACCACCTGATACGGACGACGGCGCACGGCCTCAGTCAGAACACCACCTTCATCATAGCCGACATAGCCCGGAGGCGCACCGATCAGACGCGACACGGCGTGCTTCTCCATGAACTCCGACATATCAATGCGCACCATGGCATTGTCGTCGTCGAACATGAACTCGGCCAGCGCTTTGGTCAGCTCTGTTTTACCAACACCTGTAGGTCCAAGGAACAAAAACGAGCCCAGCGGGCGGTCCTCGTCACTCAGCCCGGCACGCGAACGGCGCACCGCATTGGCCACTGCTTTTACCGCAGCATCCTGACCAATAACACGGCTGTGCAACTGCTCTTCCATCTGCAGCAGCTTCTCACGCTCACCCTCCAGCATCTTGCCCGCCGGAATACCGGTCCACCGCTCTACCACGGACGCGATCTGGTCAGGGCGCACGGCCTCTTCGACCATCATCCCGTCTTCACGGCTTTCCGCCTCAAGCAGTTCACGCTCCAGATCAGGGATCACGCCATAAGACAGCTCACCCGCTTTCGCGAGGTTACCTTCGCGTTTTGCGATGTCCAACTCTGCACGCGCGTGATCCAGCTTTTCCTTGATATCGCGTGCACCTGCGAGTTTGTCACGCTCCGCCTGCCACGCGGCGGTCATCGCGCCACTGCGTTCCTGCAATCCGGCAAGATCCTTTTGCAGAGTCTCCAGACGGTCCTTACTCGCCTGATCATCCTCCGCCTTAAGCGCCTCTTCCTCAATCTGAAGCTGCAAAATCTGACGGTCCAGCGCGTCCAGCTCTTCTGGTTTGCTGTCGACTTCCATGCGCAGACGGCTGGCGGCCTCATCCATGAGGTCGATCGCCTTATCCGGCAGGAAGCGATCCGTGATATAACGGTGCGACAGCGTCGCAGCTGCGACCAGTGCGCTGTCGGAAATCCGCACACCGTGGTGCAGCTCGTACTTTTCCTTGATCCCGCGCAGAATACTCACCGTATCCTCCACCGTCGGCTCCAGAACCATCACGGGTTGGAAGCGCCGCGCCAAAGCCGCGTCTTTCTCGACGTATTTGCGGTATTCATTCAGCGTGGTTGCACCAATACAGTGCAGTTCACCGCGCGCCAATGCAGGTTTAATAAGGTTGGCCGCATCCATCGCGCCCTCGCCCGCACCCGCACCGACCAGCGTGTGCATCTCGTCAATAAACAGGATCACTTCGCCAGCGGCTTCGGTCACTTCGGTCAGAACCGCCTTCAGCCGCTCCTCAAATTCACCACGATATTTCGCGCCCGCAATCAGCGCACCCATATCCAGTGAGAGCAACTTTTTGTTGCGCAAACTCTCCGGCACGTCACCATTAATGATGCGCAGGGCAAGGCCTTCGGCAATCGCCGTCTTACCCACACCCGGTTCACCAATCAGCACCGGGTTATTCTTGGTCCGGCGACTCAACACCTGCATCGCACGGCGAATTTCCTCGTCGCGGCCAATGATCGGGTCAATCTTGCCCTCTTTGGCCCGCTCCGTCAGATCCTGAGCGTATTTCTTGAGCGCGTCATAACCGTCCTCGGCACTCGCACTGTCTGCTGTGCGCCCCTTGCGCAGATCGTTAATAGCAGAGTTCAACCCTTGGGCCGACACCTTCCCGGCCTCCAACGCAGTCTTAGCACCAGATTTTGTCATGCAAAGCGCCATCAAAACACGCTCAACAGGGACAAAGCTGTCGCCCGCCTTTTTGGCCAATGCTTCTGCTTCCGCCAAAACGCGGCTGGTGGCACCATCCAGATAGGTCTGCGCGGCATCGCCTGTTACCTTTGGCATCTTGCCAAGGGCAATATCAACGGCCTGCTTGACCGCAGCCGCATCACCACCTGACGCAGTAATTAGATTGCTCGCCAGCCCTTCTTCGTCGTCCATCAATGCTTTGAGGATATGCTCGGGCGCCAGCCGCTGGTGGCTGTCGCGTGTCGCAATCGTTTGGGCCGCCTGCACAAAGCCGCGCGACCGTTCCGTGAACTTACTCAGGTCCATGGTAGTCTCCTTTTATAAAAGCGTCCGCTGTTCGCTGCACCCGCTCGGCGGCATGCATAAGGTGCGGACCTTACTTACAGCATTTGGGGAACGAATTGGTTTGATCAAGGTCAAGAGCTGTCGAAAAGTTGCGCTCTTCTCTGCCTCGAGAGCATCACCTTCTGTCCTTAACATGCCCTGAACATAGATAGTCGGCCAAATTCAGCCTATTATAAGCAGCTGTAAAGCATGCATTTTACCGATTCGAGCAATTACTGATTATTGAGAGGGGAACCAATCTTCTTGTTACCAGTTATATTTTTACGAACCGTAACTAAGTTCTTGTTAGCGGTAAAAAAGCCTCACACAGAATGATGGGGGCAATTGAGGGTAAGAATATGACACAGACACAAGTTCAGCTGAGCAACGTGATTTATAATGCTGGCAGCCAGTGTTTTGAGGCACTCGTCACCGTCACCACACGATCGGCCACCAAAACGTATTCATGCGCGATTGAGGCACCCATAACCATGAGCTTCGAGCAAGCCGCCGAAGGTTTGAAGATACAAGCGTTGCGCCAAAACGCACATGGCACCGGAATGTATTCCCAGATGCGCCATCACGTAGCCCCTGCCCTTGCAGGTCGTACCAACTTTGACCCGCGCACTTGGTTGGCTCAGCTTGGTTTAGGCTATGTTATAAAAGCGGCTTAACCCGCGCTACCCTGTTCTCAAGTTTTGCGCTGGCCCAACGCCCTACTCATACACCTGTCCCCGTATGATTGGCGGCCGCGCAAACCCACAGATGTTTGCCTGCCTGCACACTCTGTGAAGCCTCAGCCCGGTCTGCCCTCGTGCGACCGGGCTCTTTTTTATGTACATCTCCCATCCCATCCCGTACTCCCCAAATCGTTTGTCCCCCAACCGTGATGGAGCCTATTCCTATGTCTGATGACCGCCTGATTGTCGCCCTCGATGTTCCCAATGCTGTCGCCGGACTGGAACTTGCAAACCGCATCGGGGACGCCGTGAACTTCTACAAAATCGGCCTTGGGATGCTGACAGGCGGCGGGCTGGCCTTGGCCAACGAGCTTAAGCAGGAACACGGCAAACGCATTTTCCTCGATATGAAGCTGTTCGACATTGGCGCCACCGTTGAATCCGCGGTGCGTGGTCTGGCCCAGTTTGATCTCGATTTCCTCACGGTCCACGGCGATCCCCATGTGGTCCGCGCTGCGAAAGAAGGGGCCGCAGGCACCGATCTCAAGATTCTCGGCGTGACCATCCTCACCTCGCTGGACCGTGCAGATCTGGATGCAAGCCTGATCCGCGCCGGTGATTTGCCCGAGCTGGTGGTCGCCCGCGCCTTACATGCCTTCGAGGCTGGAGCCGATGGCATCATCGCGTCTCCGCAAGAGGCCGCACTCATCCGTGCGCTGCCAGAAGCCGCAGGCCGCCTGATCGTCACCCCTGGTGTGCGCCCCGCAGGCGCTGCCTTGGGCGATCAAAAGCGCGTAGCGACACCCGCCCAAGCCATTGAAAACGGTTCAGATCACATCGTTGTTGGGCGCCCCATCTACCGCGCAGACGATCCAGCACAGGCGGCCCGTGACGTGCTCGCAGAGATCGCAAATGCAATCTAATCAACCTAACCGTGTGCTTTTTTGATCACATGGAAAAGTTTTGATCCCCCTACACGGGCCGCCGCGCTAGGTCAGAATCCGCAGCCGTGCTACGTTATATGTGGTGATACTCCCCGACGGGCTGGTTCTTCCTAATGTCCGTCACCTCCCCTCGCTGATCACAGCGGGGGGCTTTTCGTATAAGCTCCAACGCTTTTGCGCTCCGCATCCCGCTCTGACATCCAAATCGCCAGTCGATCCTGAAACGCAGGAACCGCCCTTGGGTGACGCAAAAACACATCTTCCCCCATCATGCGCCACTCTTGCCCCTCATCGCCGAACGACACATCGGCGATAGTGGCCTTTGGCATCTGCGCCACGAAAAACCATTTCACCTGCTCGCCCTCCAGAAAGGAACGCCCCCAGACAATCGCAGCAGCAGGCACCGATAGCCCCAACTCCTCCTGACACTCACGCAGCGCGCAGTCTTGGGGTGTTTCACCGTTCTCACGACCACCACCCGGAAAATCCCAGTGATCCGCAAAGATCAGACCCGGTGTCGCGTCCCGCAGGATCACCGCCAACAGGTCCCCCAGATAGAGCGCCAGCTTGGCCCCCCCAAACGGAGCACCATCATAGGGCTCAATGTCGATTGTCATGGCTCTCTCCTGCTCTGGCGTTTATGATCGGGTATCCAACAATAGATCACAATCCCCGCCATGCCCGCACTCTGCCGCGATTGCCTGACCCAATTCGACGATGCACGTCGCTGTCCCGCTTGCGCCAGTCCGCGTGTGACGCGGCACCCCGAGCTGTGGGACCTGAGCATCGCCCATATGGATTGCGATGCCTTCTATGCCTCGGTGGAAAAGCGTGATGATCCGTCATTGGAAGGAAAACCTGTCATTATCGGCGGCGGCCACCGCGGTGTTGTGTCCACCGCCTGCTATGTGGCGCGCATTCGGGGCGTGCGCTCCGCCATGCCGATGTTTCAGGCGCTCAAACTTTGCCCCGATGCGGTCGTGATCCGTCCCCGCATGGAGGAGTACGTCAAAGCCTCTCGCGCAATCCGTGAAATGATGGAGGAGCTTACACCCGCCATTGAGCCCCTCTCGCTGGATGAAGCTTTCCTCGACATGACCGGCACTACCCGTCTGCACGGCGCCCCGCCCGCCGTTATGCTCGCCCGCCTTGTCCGCCGCATGAAGACCGAGCTGGGTCTGACCGGCTCCATCGGCCTGAGCCACAATAAATTCCTCGCAAAGGTCGCCTCTGACTTGGACAAACCTCACGGGTTTTCCGTCATTGGTCAGGCCGAAACTATGGAGTTCCTGCACGACAAACCCGTGCGCATGATCTGGGGTGTGGGCGCCGCGGCCCAAGCATCGCTCGACAAAGCAGGGATTCGCACATTCTCCGACCTGCTGCGCTGGGAGCAGACCGATCTGGTCGCACGCTTTGGCGGCATGGGCGAACGTCTGTATCACCTCGCACGCGGGCAGGACCGCCGCCGCGTCTCTGCCCACACGCCCATGAAGTCGATCACCAACGAGACGACGTTTCACGATGATACCTCTGACCCCGATCTGCTCGACGGTCACATCTGGCGTATGGCCGAAAAGGTTTCAGACCGCGCAAAAGCCAAAAACCTCGCGGGCCGTGTCGTTACCCTCAAACTCAAACGCGCCGATCATACCTTGCTTTCGCGGCGTGTGGCGCTCACCGACCCGACGCAACTGGCCGATCGCATCTACCGCACCGCCCGCAGCCTGTTTGATCAGGTTGGCGAGAAAGGTCCTTACCGGCTGCTGGGCTGTGGGATAGCGGACCTAAGCGATGCATCTGGTGCCGATAAGCTGGGCGATCTTCTTGACCCCAACGCCGCGCGCCGCTCGGAAGCCGAGCGCGCAACCGATGCGATTCGTGATCGTTTCGGGGGAAAAGCCATTGTGAAGGGGCGCACATTGAGGTGAGCGTTTGGGGGCCAGCCCCTGTCTTCGCGGTGCGAAGCCTCCCCCGGAAGATTTATGGCCAAGTGAGACCTTTACGTCGCGCTATTCAGCAGCGAGCGGGATGCGGCCTTGGCCGATCAGGGCCACTTCCTTTACCACGTCGCGCAGGGCTGCTTGAACAGTCTCGAAATCACCGTTGGGGCGGATGAGCTTTTCATTCATGTAGAGCGAGCGATCAATTTCGACTTGAACCGCGTGTTGGCCCTTGGCAGGTTTCCCATAAGCTTGTGTAATATAGGCCCCTGCAAATGGCGCGTTACGGGTTACAACGAATCCCGCGCTCACAAACGCAGCCTCGATCCGGTCCACAACATCCCCGCTCGCCGCTGCGCCAAACCGGTCCCCCAGCACCACGTCCGGTCGCCGCATACCTGACCGCAGTACCCCATCCATCGCTTCATGGGGCATGGAGTGGCAATCAATCAACACCGTTTGGCCATGGCGATCATGGGCAACATCCAGCAATGCCTGTAACTTTTCGTGGTAAGGTTCCCAATAATCAGCGATCCGTTCGTGGGCCTCGTGCAAACTCATCTTACCACGGTAGATCGCGCGTCCGTTCGCCACCACACGGGGAATCACTCCAAGGCCGGAAGCCACCCTTGGATTATGTCTGATCCGGCGCACCCCTTCGATCAGCGCGGGGTCAAGCTCATCGCGCGCACGGTTCAGGTCCACAAAAGCACGCGGTGCCCCCGCTTTTAAGAAAGTCGCGCCGAACTGCGGCGCGCATTCAAACAGCTGATCGACAAAGGCATCCTCGGAAGAGCGGATCGCATGTTCGTTCAAAACCGTCTTACGCATAAACGACCACGTATAGTCCCGGCCCGAGTGGGGCGAGGCAAATACAACGCAAGAAGTTTGCGCAGCGGGCAGTAATACGTCAAAGGCGGCAACGGGCATATTTGTATCCTAACTGATAAAAGACATAGCGCAGAATATAACAAAGCCAAAACCCCTTGATCACTGTGGCGACTCCTTTTATAGCAGCCGGACGGCGCGTGGCTTGTCCGCCCCTTTTTCGTTTGGGGTATGGTCAGCGCGCTCATATAGTGGATGATTAGCTCAGCGGTAGAGCACTTCGTTGACATCGAAGGGGTCACTGGTTCGATCCCAGTATCGTCCACCATGTATTCTCTGGTGTGTTCACCTCTTGAACGCACTGCCCGTAACCCGGCGCTGGCCCGCGCCACAACTTGGAAGGATTGGACTTATGAAGGTTCGCAATTCACTCCGCTCGCTCAAGAACCGGCACCGTGACTGCCGTGTTGTGCGTCGCAAAGGCCGCGTTTACGTGATCAACAAAACCCAGCGGCGTTTCAAAGCCCGCCAGGGTTAAGCCTTACTCAGGCTGTTAGAACAAAGGCTGTTCCCTCGCGGGGACGGCCTTTTTTCATTCTGCGATTCGCACGGCGGGTTAACAATACCGCGCATGAACCTCGAAATAGCGCCCGCGTTGCCCCAAAAAAGTAGTGGCAAAGCCAATCTCATCGAGACTGAACGCCAACCATTCATACGGCAGCAACGCGGTCCGCTGACAGATCCGCACAGGTCCGTGTCCCAGCTGCGCTGCCTCCCCGGGGGCCGCTTGCCTCAAATCAATCAAATGGCCCGCCTTTACCCGCAGTCCTACAACTTCGAACGTGAGCGGATCTGGCATTTCAATCACTTGCGTCTCGCCGTGACGACCAAACATCGATTCCTCACCCTGCCATGTCACGCCAGAGGCAAACCGCACCGTAAACGTCCCCGGCGGAACCAACACTCTGAAAAACCGCCCCCCTACAATATACGCCGCCAAAACGTCGGCACCCGTCTGCGCATCCGACAGCAGCAGCACATAATCCTGACCAACGCGCGTCTTGACCTGAAGCGGGAACACCGCAGGCAAGCCCGTTCTGTTCCACATCAATCCCTGCCGCGGATGATCGGCCTTCGCCCACCCCCCTTGCGCGGCCAGAACCAATATCACCGCAATACATAACCAAACACGTCTGATTAGCATCCTGCACCTCTTGAACACTTGCGATACCACTCCACCAACCTACGCCGTATCGGCCGCCCCGCCAAACATAACCTCCCAGTACACGCCCTCTTGAACATGCTGGTACTTGCGCACCAATGCCCACACTATATCTGATCAAGTCAGGACACATGCAAAGGATTCCACCATGACCGATTACACTCCCCCCAAAGTCTGGACATGGGAGGCCGAGAGCGGCGGCAAATTTGCCTCGATCAACCGCCCCATCGCAGGCCCAACCCACGACAAAGAGCTGGAAGTCGGCAAACACCCAATCCAACTTCACTCCCTTGCGACCCCAAACGGCGTGAAGGTTACGATCCTACTCGAAGAGTTGTTGGCCGCTGGCCACAAAGGCGCCGAATATGACGCGTGGCTGATCAATATCGGTGAGGGTGATCAGTTCGGCTCTGGCTTCGTTGACGTAAACCCAAACTCAAAGATCCCCGCGCTCATGGATCATTCCGGCGACACACCACAGCGTGTCTTTGAGAGCGGTGCAATCATGCTCTACCTTGCCGAAAAGTTCGGAGATTTCATCCCCACCGACCCCGCACAAAAGGCAGAGATGATGAGCTGGCTTTTTTGGCAAATGGGCTCGGCCCCGTATCTTGGCGGCGGCTTTGGCCATTTCTACGCCTATGCGCCCGAGAAATTCCAATACCCTATCGACCGTTTTTCAATGGAGGCAAAACGCCAGCTTGATGTGATGGACCGCCACTTGGCCGACAACGAATGGTTCGCGGGCGAATACTCTATTGCCGACATCGCGATCTGGTCATGGTA
>RCND010001393.1_pt1 | contig 13656 bp, 13 predicted proteins | sample 2041351 | NCBI WGS metagenome assembly RCND01 (sample SAMN09708230, study PRJNA481090) | Marine sediment metagenome, whole genome shotgun sequencing project. | biome: marine sediment; feature: ocean; material: sediment; isolation source: Sewage treatment plant 12B marine sediment (STP12B) ...
CCGAATCAAGTACTATCTTGATTTGGTACTCTTTACATATCTGATTTACGATATCGAGCCCAACTCCAAATCCTCCATGCAAACTGTTACTTGATTTAAAGCGTTCAAATATACTATTTTGATCTTCTTTAGAAATACCAAGACCATTATCTTTGACAGCTAAATAGTCTTTTGTAAGTTCTATGTGTATCTCTCCACCTTTTTTAGAGAATTTTATGGCGTTTGAGAGAAGATTATCTATAAGCAGTATGAGTTTTCTTTTATCCATTTTTATATTTTTATGTTGCAAGTTGTAAGATATATGCAGTATTTTAAAATGTATGAGAGTATCCATATACTTTACTCTTTCCAGAACAACGTCTTTTACATCTATATCGGTGTCTTTATATTCTATATAGTCATGAAATGAAGCAAACGAAAGGTCATTATAAAGACTGGAGAGTGTTTTGCTTGCTATGTCAATACGGTTTAGTGAACGTTGCTGCTTTTTGTTGAGGTTTTCTTTATCCATATGTTCATAACTCATTAGAATTGTACTGATAGGTGTATTCATTTCATGGGTCACATCTTTCATAAAGTTTGTTAAAGATGATATGGTTTTTTTAATAGGATACAACATGATCTTAGCTAGAAGTAAAGCAATAAAAAGAAATAGTACAAAACCATAAAGAGCTATGATCATGATCTGATTGAGGATGTCATCGAGCTTGTTGATATCAAGTGATTTTTTTATTACAATATATTTTACACCAAGATATTCTTTGAGAAGTGAATCAACAAGGTAATAGTCATTTGACTTTACATAGAATAATTTCGAGAAATCAATCCTTTCCTTTGTAAATGTTGTTGCTATGGGTTCCCTGTTCCTGTCATATAAGGCAATATCATAACCTTCTTCAAAAAAAGTAAAAGTATCCTCTTGATTCTTATGATAATATTCCAGTTTTGCATTGATACTTTGTGTTTTATATCGCATTTTTAAGCGCATTTGGTCGATAAGGGATTTTTTTTGATCCAGATAATAGAGATAGCCAATTCCTCCACCCAAAATGCTAAGAGATCCTAGATAGACAATCATAAAAAAGATAACACTTTTAGTACTGGAACGCATTAGTTGGAAGCTTTCATTTTAAATCTGTATCCTACACCTCTGAGATTTTCTATCATATCTTGTGTAAGATGTTTGCGGAGATTTTTAATATGCGCCCTTAACGATTCTGATGAAACTGTTTCATCGTAATCCCACATTACTTTATACAGATTTTCAAATGTGATCACTTCATTAGGATGTTGTAAAAAATGTTTGAGTAACTTAAGTTCTTTTTGTGGTAAAGATATACTTTCATGTTGTATAGTGAGCAACTCAGTATCTAAATCAAAAGTGATATTGTCGTCTATTTGTATAATGGAAGAACGTTGTTGGGAAAAAGAGCGTTTTTGAATATTTTTAATGCGTAAAAGAAGTTCTGCAAGTTCAAAAGGTTTTTTAATATAGTCATCAGCACCGCTTTCAAAACCTTTTGAAATATCAGCGATATCGTTGAGTGATGTTACAAAGATAGTAGGTGTTTTATCACCATTCTCTCGTAATGTTTTTAGTAGATCAAAGCCTTTAATTATAGGGACATTAACATCAAATATATAGAGATCATATTTGGATTCATATGCATATGTAAGGGCTTCATCCCCATCATAAACAAGATCGAGGTCAAAACCGCTATCTTCTAAGTACTCAGATATGACATCGGCTAAAGCTATATCATCTTCTAATAATAAAACCTTCATAATGACTCCTACCTTTTATTATATCATACCGGCAAACAGATACGCATTTTATGTAGGCTAGAGTTTATTAACGTATTGAGCAACTGCATGCAGTTCTTCTTTACTGTGTTTACGTATAAAATCTTTTTTCATTTTTTTGATGAGTGACGTGGTTTTTCTTTCTCCTGATGCATAGCTTAACATGTCTTTTTCTATGGTGTCAACAGGCATGCCTTTAATGGCTTTTGATTTTCCCATAGCAAGTTTATCACCTTTTGCGCCATGGCAACTTTTACAATCTTTTTTATAGAGAGAAGATCCAGATGATGCTAGGAGCATCGTTCCAGTGAAAAGTGGTAAGAGTATCTTTGTAAGTGTCATTGTTTTCCTTTAGATCAGTAATTTATATATTTGTATAGTATAGAGTTTTATTTTGAAATTCATATTATTTAATTGTAAATTTCTTAGTAGAAATAACTCTAAATTTCTTTGCTTCCTCATTTTCCTCTAACTTAAGGTTTTTTAACATATGTGGGGGTACCAAAAAGTAACCAAATTTAGCAGTAATGATATCACCAGTTTTTAATTTGTGCGCATATGTGTATGTTTTTTTTGTATTTGGTGGGATACGTGTATCACGTATGATTTCAGTCGCTAACCACGGTGGAGCCATTTTCCCTTTTGCCCCAATCATTTTAAAGAGTTGTTGGGGTTCCATATTTATGATCTCATCCCCTCTTTGTATACTTACAGCAAGTTGTGAGAAACGTAATGGATTGAGTAGACTTGAATGTGGTGAGTCATGTTTCACAATGACATCAAATACTTTTTTGTCATCTTCAACAGTTATATCTAAGTTGACGTATTGAGAAAGATTTGTTAAATCCCCATGTAACCCTGGAAAGCCATGATAAGTATGTTCTGTCGCTTCACTCATAATTGAAGGTGCACCTTCTACCTTATGCATATGACACTCTATACAATTCTTTTTGCTTGCTTTTGGGTTGATATCTGTTATACAGACTTGAAAGGCATTTTTATTTCCTTTATGTGCGTGACACCCCAAACACACTTTGCCATCTTCAAAAATTGCTTTATTTGTTTTTAAACCATGGAAGGGAACTTCTTGTGGATTTTCTTTGCGTGTAAAATAGACTTTTTCTTCATCTGATGTGATACTCTTATCCATGAGCGCACCTTCTGTGACATCAGTGATTCTATGACAAAAAGCACATGATATGGCTTCATTTTGTGTTTCATTTTTAGGATCAGGTATCGTGCCATTCTTTGATGTAACTAGTGCGTCTAAATTATCTGCTGTTGGTGTGTGACAGTTTCCACAGATATAGCTGTCATTTGCTTTACTCGGATGTGCATTGTAGACTGCACCATGGATTGGATCTTTGAAAATGGTCGATTTATTATGTTGTGATGCTTCAAATTCTTCAGATATAGTTGGATGACATGCAACACATTCCTCATTTTTTGCAAAATGCATATTTGCAAAAGCAAAAGCACTTAAAATACTTAACGTTAATAATAATCTCATTATTTCCCTTTTATTATATATAATGGTGTAACTAACCATTAGTAATAATTATAATAGGTTTAAACTATTTATGCATCACCCTTTAGTATGATAAAGTAGAAAATCAAGAGTTAAAAGTACTTCATACTCCTTTCATACTTTTTAACTATAATAAAATAATATAAATTGAGAAAGGTGTCTTTATGAAATATATATATATGTTTATGATGTTTTATATCTTTAGCATGACATCGCTCAATGCTCAAAAGAATGAAATAAGTAATGTCCTCCAAAAATCAGAAAAGAAGAAAGTAATAGTCAAGCCCTTAGTGGAGAAAAGAGAATCTCAACAAGTGATGCGTTTTGTTTTTAAAGATACTGATGATGCAAATGAAATAGGCTTAGCGAATAAAAAACAATTTGATGATCCCAGAAAATCAAAAAGTTATAAGTATGATAATAAATCCAGGTTTAAATTTAGGTTTACTCCTGGAACGGGTGACAGTAACATAGTGGATGGAGAGAATTAAAAGCCTGAATCTTTCAGTTAACGATGTGTATTGAGTGTATTGTAAAGTTCGATTTTTGAATTGACATTATATTTAGCAAAAATATTTTTCATATGGGTTTTAAGTGTATTAATGGAAATATTAAATATTTTAGCTATTTCAGTATAAGACTTTCCGGAAAGTACTTTTTTTGTGATACGTTTTTCCTGATCTGTCAAAAGTGAAAAACTTTCATCGACCCGTACACATTTTTTATAGATGATACCATATTGTTTATCGTAAAGTGGTTGCAGTAGTGTTTGAAACAGTATTTTCATCTCTTCAAGTCTTTGAATATCAATTTCGACATTTCTACGAAAAAGAAAACATACTATACCTATAATTTCTTTGCCACTAAAATCATGAATAGCCATAAGCACAGTGTGTTTCATCTCTAATTCTTCCATAAATGAGGAAGCTTCTCTTCTTGTGAGTAACCCTTTAAATATATCATATATATCATCTGTTTTATAATATTTCTTATTTGAGATCAATGCCGGATAATGATTATGAACAAATATATCCCAAGCCAATGGCTTCTTACTAAAAAGATATTTTTGAAGAAGATGAGATAAAAGTCTGTGTTTTTCCATAATATATTCAGGATGTACTTTGTCCTGTTCCTTCATACAGATAGTAATGACATCAGCATGCGTTTTGTCAAGATAAAAATGTCTGTTTTTGTGGAGGATACCCTTGAGTTTTTTACCTTGAATAATACAGCTTTGAATATCTATAATTTTATTAAGGATATCTTTGTCTTGTATATGCATTAAATCCCTCTTTTAAGTTAAAGTAAATATGTATTATTATTCAATAATTTAGCTATTGTACAATAGCTATATGTCAAGGGTATGACATTCTATGTTTAGATACTTAGTTATATCAGTATATAATATATAAACATCACACAAAAGGGTGATGGCACCAATGTATGATTTAAGTTATAATATATATAAATAATTTAGGGATGGGTAGGGGAATGAATCAAAATAAAAGTTATAAAATAGCTCTAGGTAGTTTGATTGTAGTGGCAAGTTTAATGCAGAAGGTAGAAGCTATGCCGATGTTTGTTACACAAACAGGGTTGGATTGTGCTGCTTGTCACACACAAAGTATGCCAAAATTAAATAAACTAGGGCGTCAGTTTATGATCTCAGGTATGACTATGAGTCAAAATATTGATGAGATGAGTAAATATGATCAGGATATTAACCCTTCTTTATTGCTCAAAGCAAAATATGAAAAAACTTGGGATAAACCAACAAAACAAGGTAGGGTACAAGATGAATCTGGAACTACTAATGATGGTAAATGGACTTTCCCTAGAGTAGCAATGTTACATTTGGGGGGAAGAGTAACTGAAGATGTGGGTGCATTAATGCGCTTTTCTTATAGAAGTGAACATGATGAGTTTAGTATCTCAGGAAAAGCTGTTTATGTCAAAGAGCTAGAGGATGGGTACTTGGGAATGGCAGTATATTCGGCATCCAGCTTTGGTCCATTTTCTGGAATGGAAGTCTATAATACAGGACTATATAAGCCAATGAGAAGTTTTGAGACCAGAAAACTTGTTAGTGCAACACAAGCTTGTAACGTAGGTACCGGGGCAGCCACAGGTATTCAAGTTTATTATGACAAAGATAGTTTACTGAGTGAAGATGACCATGTTTTTGCTACGATCGGTATATATACACCTGCACAGGATAATCTTTATTTAAACATGGGCAGTAACTTGCTTCCTTTTGCAAGAGTGGCTTATGAATACCCTATAGGTGACTACAATCTTATTTTTGGTGCTTTTGCCCTTGTAGGGGGAGAAACAACATCTGAAAGAGATTCTCTTAGGGTTAAGAGAGAGACTTATGGAGTTGATTTTCAACTTGAAGGTGAAATCTATGAGAAAAGCCTTTCTATCATTGCTACCAATATTTTTAAAAATAGAGTTGAATATACAGGTATGGGTGCAGGTTCAAATGAAGATCTTGAAAGCAGTGAGAGTGATGCATTCTCCATAGAAGGTCAGGTTATGATGACTGATGATGTGGGTGTTAAACTGGCTTATCTCCAATATAATGACACTTATGATTATGAAAATAGAAAATGGATCAACGTACGAGATATAGATTATGCCATTACTGCAGGATTAGATTATAGTTTTATGGCGTATGTGCCTATGAAACTTGCCGTGGAGTATTCTTGGGTTGAACCAGGACTGGATAGAGTTGAAAATTATCAGAGCTTTCTTGTGACACTTACTTTACCATTTTAATATATTGATACATTGAAGATAATATAAAAGGAAAATATATGAAAAAAAATTTAATTAAATTAAGCCTTGCTATTGCGGCTATATCTACTTCGAGCTGTTTTGCAGGACAAATAATCTCTGACATGGGGCAGGGGTTTACTCCAAATAAACAGTATGCCTTTGGTGGATGGAACCTTGATAATGTAGATGTCAAAATCGTAGATCTGAATGATCCTCATTACAACATAGGAACATTTAATGATGATGGTACCTATAGTGCCATGGGCCTTGGTTTATCCTGTGAGTCAGACATTTCAGCAAATGGTACTGTGTTAGGTCGGTTGGTTGGTAAAGAGTGGCCTATCGGTGAACCTGCAGGAATGAAAATAATCAATGGGGATAAAGATGTCAAAAATGGAAAACCACAAAACTGTATTATGACAACTACCTATTTAGCAGGTGGTTACCTTAACTCTGCAGCACCCCAGCCAAATATTTGTTCAGGGCCGTTTCAGTCACATAAGAGATTTAAGATTGACATGTTGCAAACTACGTATACGGCAGAGGGTGCATTTGGTAAACCATTTGATATGGTTTTTAACCTTGTTGAGGGGGACAGTAGCAGTCAACGCTATCAGATTATTCAAAAAATAAACAATCATACCGGTAAGAGACTGGATGGATATAAAGTTGAAGTACTAGATGATGCTAAAATGGCAAACATGGCATTAACACTTTCACTAGGATATGGTGAAAATTCTGGTTCAAATATATGGGGAACCGATGAGATGGCAAATATGTCTCACGGGCTATGGGGACCTATAGATAGTCACTTTGGTGCAGAAGGATTTTTTGATAATAAAAGATCTTATTATCCTGTAGGGCTTTCTAATGGAAATACAGTTATATCATATATTGGACCAATACAGGGAGGAAATTATCAACAGCTTTTTGGTAATTGGTTGCCTTCTAAATGGCATCCTATGGGCATATTTATTGATAACGTGAACCCTAGTGGAGAGGATGAGTTACTTGCTTTTTGGGGTGACCCATTAAAAACTGGTGTAAATGGATGGCATAAAGGATTCTCTGATGGTTGGGTATCTCTTACAGAGGAAGAAGAAGCATTATGGACTGCTGGCGGTCAATATTATATAGCTGGGGTTGAAGATAGTGTTAACCTTGGACTTAATTTCATAGTTAATGTGGGAGACAATACAGCGATTGGTAGTACATTAACAGTTCGCATTACACCACATTTTGCACCTAGTGCAGAACAAGGTACACCATCTTATGTGAACGACGCCCCTGACCCAACTCACGAAGGAAGTGAGCGTCCTGATTCAAGTGATGGTAAAGGTGGTGTACCCGCTTATGATAATATAAGCCTTTTAGTTATGATCTTTGGTTTCCTTGGTATCGGTGCACTGATTGCCAGAAGAAAACTGATTTAAGAAGATACTTTGGAAGTCACGAAGCCTCAATCCATCAATCCGATGTGGGGGTTCGTACTTCGCTATGTATTTTGGGCTTCGTTACTTTACGCAGCTATCTATTTTGAAAACTTTTCTCCCCTTATTTTTATTAATACATTACAAACTGATCTAAGTATATACTTGACACAATTGTGGATCGATCTTTTTGATATGCCTATTCAAATGTCTGGAGCAACACTCATGTATGAACATGGTCTTCAGTTGGAAATTGTGAATGAGTGCAACGGACTGGCAGCATTTTTATTTTTTTTAGCAGCAGTACTTTCTTATCCGGCTGCAATAAAAGTTAAATTTATTTGGATAATCTTTTCTTACTTTATTCTGCTTATAGCAAATTCCATTAGACTGGACTGGATCCTTTATCATGTGATAGAACATCCAGAAGATTTTGAATTTATACATGAAGTTGTAGGACGATACGTCATTGCAGCGATACCATTGATACTGTTCTATTTTTTTAGTGACCGATACACAGAGGTGTCGTAAGATTAAATATGTAGAGCGTTTACGTATCTTTTTTATTCGCATAATGCTGTTATCTCACTATGCACAACATTGACTCAAAAAGATTAACATTATTTAGCTATAATTATTGACTTTTATGCAGATATAAAACAAAATCATTTGGGATCGATAATGAACAACTATATAGATGAAGACATAGATTGTTCCCAGTGTGAATAGGACAGTATTACCGTGTTAAGTGCAGTAGAGAGAAAAATAGAACAATTTATAGCTGATCTGGATGACCAAGAAGTTACCAGACTTTACCATCAACTTCCTCATGGAAAAAGACTTCGCGCGAAACTCATTTTGAAAATAGCAGGTTCTGGATTGGCAGTGGTCAAGACAGCTGCTGTTGTGGAGATGATCCATGCAGCAAGCCTTTTGCATGATGATGTCATTGATGATGCGTATACAAGACGTGCAAAACCTTCTATCAATGCACTTTACGGTAATAAAACAGCCATTATGTTAGGGGACATACTCTATTCAAAAGGTTTTTTAGAGTTAAATAATATTTCTGCTGAGGTTGCAAAGGTTGTTTCCAATTCGGTTACTCAACTCAGTCTTGGTGAACTTCATGATGTTTCACTCTCAAAAACATTTAACCTTGATAAAGAAACATATCTTAAGATGATCTATCAAAAAACTGCTTCACTTATGGAAGCAAGTGCTGGTGCTGCTGCACTTTTGGCGGGCAAAGACAAAGTACCTTACATGACCTATGGAAGAAATCTTGGTATAGCATTTCAAATGATAGATGATCTATTGGATATTACTGCAGATGCTACAACTTTGGGTAAACCTGCTTTACATGACTTTGTAGAAGGAAAGACAACACTACCGTATATTTACCTTTATGAAGTACTGGATGTAAGCAACAAAGAAAAATTAAGATCATTACATGCAAAAATTTTGACAAAAGAAGAGCAAAGTTGGATACTTGAACAGATGAGGATCCATCAGATCATAGAAAAGTCATTTTTTGAAGCTAGAGAACTTGTAGAAGAAGCTATTGAATTAATGAACCATTATGGCGAAGAGGCACTTTCCGGTATTGCCATACAAATGATAGACAGGGAGTTTTAATGTATTATCAAGTGATGAGTTTTTCACATAAGAACTGTGAACAAGGTATGAGAGAAAAGTTGGCATTTGCCAATAATGAAGAAAAAATAGAAATGCTCAATCAATTGGTTGAATTTGATTTTATTCATGAAGCATTTATCGTCTCTACATGTAACCGTGTTGAAATAATATTGGCTACACGAGACAACTTTTCGAGTTATCATACGATTTTGGGATTGATGAGTCAAAAGAGCGCATTGAATTTTTATGAGGTCAAATCAACCGGAGTACGCTATGATGATGAAGAAGCAGTACAGCATATTTTTTCTGTTGTCGCTTCCTTGGACTCTTTAGTTGTAGGTGAATCTCAGATCACAGGACAGGTGAAAGAAGCATTTATGCTTTCCCATAAGAATAGTACTGCCGGACGTAAACTTAACCGTATTATCTCTTATGCGGTAAGGTGTGCAGCAGAAGTGAGAAATGCCACTAATATTTCCCAAAACCCTATTTCTATATCTTCAGTGGCTGTTGCACAGGCGCATAAACTTTTGGGTGACAATATGGCTGGTACGACAGCGGTTGTTGTAGGTGCCGGTGAAATGGGTGTCCTTGCTGCGAAACATTTACTTAGAGCAGGGTGTGATGTGATCATGTTGGGAAGAGATCAGGAGAAGGTAGAACTTGTAGCCAATAACTTAGGTGAAAATGTAAAAGCAGCCACGATGGAAAAACTTCCGAAATATCTGAACCGTTATCGTTTAGTTTTTTCAGCTACTTCATCAAGAGAAGCAATTATTACAAAAGAAATGATAGAAAACGAAACGATACCAAGACTTTGGTTCGATATGGCTATTCCTCGTGATATTGAAGATATGGAAATAGACAAATTACAGATTTTTAGGATAGATGATCTTCGTGCCATCTCTCAGGATAATCACGCATTACGTGAAGAACATGCTGTGAGAGCTACTGAAATAGTAGAAAAATATAGAGATGAATTTTATACTTGGCTTAGAGCACTCTCTATAGAACCAGTGATTAAAGAGATGAGAGAACAAGTAAGTGAAGCTATAGAGCTAGAGATGCAAAGAGCCCTTAAAAAAGGTTTTGTACCTCTAGAAGCAGAAGACAATATGCGAAAAATGGCAGAACAAATGTTTAAACGTTTTTTACATCTACCAACACAAAACTTGAGACACTCTTCTGCAGAGAAAAAAAATGCAGACTCGATAGAGTCAGTGAAAAAAATGTTCAATATAGATACAGAAAATATTGATCTTAAACAGTATAAAAATGACCATCATACAAAAGGATACAACGCGTGAGATATTCAAAACTATTAATCCCAACAAGTAAAGAAGCACCGAGTGACGCTGTTTTAGCCTCTCACATCTACCTTATGCGTGCAGGGTACATACAATCCGTAGGCGGATCAGGACTCTATAATTATTTGCCACTGGGAAAAAAAGTACTTGATAGAGTAAGACAAGTGGTCAAAGAAGAGCTTGATAATGTAGGATGCCAGGAAGTAAGCCTCTCATTTGTGACACCAACTTCTCTATGGGAAGAGTCTGGGCGTGCAAGCGAGTATGGTAAAGAACTTTTACGTTTTAAGGACCGTAAAGAGAATGACTATTTACTAAGCCCGACCAACGAAGAAGCGATGGTGAATCTTGTGAGACAGACGGTAAAAAGTTACAAACAACTGCCACTTAACTTATACCAGATCAACCTCAAGTTCCGTGATGAGATACGTCCGCGTTTTGGTTTGATGAGAGGACGTGAGTTTCTGATGAAAGATGCTTATAGTTTTCATGCAACCTTTGAAGATATGCAGCGGGAGTTTACCGTAATGGAAGAGACCTATAAAAATATCTTTACCCGTCTTGGGCTGAACTTTAGAGTAGTTCAGGCAGACTCAGGACAAATAGGTGGTGATGGTTCTAAAGAATTTATGATACTTGCAGACTCGGGAGAAGATGACATCGTCGTCTGTGATACTTGTGATTATGGGGCGAATGTAGAAGTGGCAGAAGAGGTAAAAGAAGGTGATGTTTGTGAATGTGGAGCGCCACTGCGTATGACTAAAGGGATAGAAGCAGGGCATATCTTCCAACTTGGTAAGAAGTACTCTGAAGCACTTAATGCAACATTTCTTAATGATCAGGGTAAAGCCCAGGCATATGAAATGGGGACATACGGTATCGGTGTGAGTCGTCTGCTTGCAGGTATTATCGAACAGAATCATGATGATAAAGGGTGTGTCTGGACTAAAGAGTCTGCACCTTTTGATCTGTATATTTTAATTTCAAACATTAAAGATGAAGCACAAGTGGCTTTGGCTGAAAAGATCTATGAAGCGATGAAAGCACAAGGTGTGGATGTTCTTCTTGATGACAGGAAAGATCGTTTTGGTTCGAAAATGAAAGATTATGAACTTATTGGTATACCGCAGGCTGTGGTGATAGGTAAAAAACTTGTTGATGGACAGGTCGAGTTCATTACTAGAGCAGGAATGGTAAAAGAAGAAGTTGCTTCTGCAAATATCTTAAATGTATTAAAAGAGAGAATGTAGAAGATGATTGTTCTTATCATACCTTTCTTTCTCATAGAACTTTATCTCTCCCTAAAGACAGGTGAAAATATAGGGTTTCTGTGGTCAGTGATATGGATCATGGGAAGTTTTATGTTAGGTATGGGACTTTTGCAGAAATCATCACATACCATGATGGGAAATATGTACTCCATGAGACAAGGAAAGCTAGATCTCAGAGGGTTCCAAAATGCAAGTATGGCATATTTTGTAGGTGCAATACTGCTAATGATTCCTGGGGTATTTTCTGACCTTTTAGGTGTTTTTGCATTATGTTACACAGTATATTTACAATTTGTAGCTAAAATAACCCCTGAAAATACAAAGAAAAATTTTAAAAAACAAGGAGATGATAATGTCATTGATGTCGAAATTATTGATGAGTACGATCGCAGCGACCGTAGCTCTTAGTGCAAATGCACAACCGGATGAAAAAGTACTTTTAAAATATATTAAAAGAAATATCGTAAAAAATCCACAGGTTAAATTAAAAGGCATAACTGTTGTCGAGTCTAAAACGGATGAAAGACTTCCCGGTTGGACAATACTCTTAACTAATATGCAATTAGAATATCAGAAAAAAGAGATCAATGCTCCTGAAACCATGTTCATTAAAGATGGAATAATTACAGGACACCTTGTAAATATGAAAACAGGAAATGATTACCGTGATGAGATAAAACCCAGTGTACCAAACTCTTTTTATGATGATGCACATTTAGTATTTGGTAATAAAGATGCAAAACACAAGGTCCTCATATTCTCTGATCCTCAATGTCCTTTCTGTCAGGAATTAGTACCTGCAATATTTAAAGCAGCAAAAGAGAACCCTTCAACTTTGGCAGTGTACTACTATCATTTGCCGTTACTTCGTATCCATCCTGTGTCTGACATATTGACACGTATCATGCATGTGGCACAGCATGAAGGAAAAATGGACGTACTTGAAAAGATATACTCTCTTAAGATTGATCCAAAAGAGACAAATATGACAAAGATACTTGCTGCGGTAAAATCACATGCAGGGTATTCTGTGACAGCAGCACAAGTGAACCAAAAATCAGTCATAGATGCCTTGAAAAAAGATGCAGATGATGCTGGTAAAATGATGGTTTCAGGTACGCCGACTATTTATATAGACGGTGAATGGGATAAGATGCGCGATGGATACAAGAAGCTTGTTAAATAAATAGATAACAGGGACATTTCTGTTCATGTTCTCATAAAATAAAATAGTAAAGTAATATATTGAAAAAATTAATCATAGCAACCAGAGCCAGTAATTTGGCTCTTTGGCAGGCATACCATATCAAAGAAAGAATCGAGACATCATTTCCTGAAGTGACGGTAGAACTCAATGAGATCACTTCTAAAGGTGACAAGATATTGGACAAACCTCTTGCGCTTATAGGCGGGAAAGGGCACTTTACCAAAGAACTTGAAGATGAGATGATAGCAGGTAATGCACATTTGGCTGTACACTCACTCAAAGATGTACCTACGTACATCCCAGAAGGTTTAGAACTTTGTGCGATCACTACACGTCAGGACCAGAGTGATGTACTTCTTTCACATACCTATAAAAGTCTGAATGATCTTCCTCAAGGTGCAACGGTAGGAACGACAAGTCTTAGAAGACGTATGCAGCTTCTTGAAAAGCGTCCAGACCTCAAAGTAAAAGAGCTTAGGGGAAATGTCAACACAAGACTAAGAAAGCTTAAAGAGGGGCAATATGATGCTATTATACTGGCATATATAGGGCTTTATAGATTGGACCTTCTTAAAGATATTCCTTTTGTAGAAAAATTAGACTTTTTTATTCCTCCTATGGGACAGGCAGCACTTGGTATAGAGATCGTAAGTGTTGATGACCGGGTACGTGAAATAGCAATGAGTCTCAA
>RCND010001395.1_pt1 | contig 13638 bp, 8 predicted proteins | sample 2041351 | NCBI WGS metagenome assembly RCND01 (sample SAMN09708230, study PRJNA481090) | Marine sediment metagenome, whole genome shotgun sequencing project. | biome: marine sediment; feature: ocean; material: sediment; isolation source: Sewage treatment plant 12B marine sediment (STP12B) ...
GAGGTAACAGAGGCCGTCATTACTGTACCGGCTTATTTTAGCGATTCACAGCGCCAGGCCACCAAAGAGGCCGGAGAGATTGCCGGACTACAGGTAAAAAGGATCATCAACGAACCTACTGCCGCTTCTCTGGCATACGGACTTGACAAAAAGACTTCAGATCTGAAAATCGCTGTATTTGACCTGGGTGGAGGCACCTTCGATATTTCCATCCTCGAACTGGGTGATGGTGTTTTTGAGGTTAAATCCACCAATGGGGATACCCACCTGGGAGGTGACGATTTCGACCAGGTTATTATCGATTGGTTGGCCGATGAGTTTAAAAAAGATGAAGGACTCGATCTGAAAAAGGATCCCATGGCCCTCCAGCGTCTGAAAGAAGCTGCTGAAAAAGCAAAAATTGAGCTTTCCAGCGCCACACAGACCGAAATCAATTTGCCTTATATTATGCCGGTGGATGGTGTACCCAAGCACCTTGTAAAAACGTTGACCAGGGCCAAATTTGAGAGTCTGGCCGATAGCCTGATCCAGGCCGTCATCGGACCATGTAAGAAGGCACTGAAAGATTCAGGTCTCAAACATAGCGAAATCAACGAAGTGATTCTCGTAGGTGGTTCCACACGAATCCCTGCCATCCAGAAGGTTGTAAAAGATTTCTTCGGGAAAGCACCTTCAAAAGGTGTGAACCCTGATGAGGTAGTGGCCGTAGGAGCTGCCATCCAGGGTGGAGTACTCACCGGTGAGGTGAAAGACGTACTGCTTCTCGATGTTACTCCCCTGTCACTTGGTATCGAAACCATGGGCAGTGTCAACACCAAGCTCATCGAATCCAATACCACCATACCAACCAAGAAGACACAGACCTTTACCACTGCTGCAGATAATCAGCCTTCCGTAGAGATTCATGTCCTACAGGGCGAAAGGGCCTTGGCCAAAGATAACAAGACCATCGGACGCTTCCACCTGGATGGAATTCCGCCATCACACCGCGGCACTCCCCAGATCGAGGTAACATTCGATATCGATGCCAACGGAATCCTGAACGTAAGTGCAAAGGATAAGGGAACAGGAAAAGAGCAGAGCATCCGTATTGAAGCTTCTTCCGGACTCTCCGATAGTGAGATCGAAAAGATGAAGCAGGAGGCCAAAGAGAACGAGGAATCCGATAAGGGCGCCAAGGAGCGTATCGACAAACTCAACGGAGCCGACAGTCTGATATTCCAGTCTGAGAAGCAGTTGAAAGAATTTGGAGAAAAACTCCCTGACGATAAGAAAACTCCCATTGAAGAGGCCCTCAATGCTCTGAAAGAGGCACATAAGTCGGAAGACATTGCTGCCATCGACCAGGCCACTGAAACATTGAATGCTGCATGGCAGACAGCCTCACAGGATATGTACAATGCCCAGCAGCCCGGAGAGGCTGAAGGACAAGCCGGTGGAGAACAGGCAGGTGGAGAACCTTCCGCCGCGGCGGAACCTGAAAAGGGAAATGATGATGAGGTAACCGATGTGGATTTTGAAGAGGTAAAATAGAAATCCCATACACTAAATAAGAAGAGGCTATTCTCCGCCACGGCGGAGAATGGCCTCTTTTTCGTTATATTTGGATCTATGTATAGAGCACTGTTAATAGGTATATGGTTTTCCGGGGCTCTCGCCCTCCAGGGACAGAATCTACTGGATAATGAGGGACTAAAAACCGGACACTGGAAGGTAGAGTATCCCAATGGACATACCCGCTATGAAGGGGATTTTGTGGAGGGTCGCCCGGTAGGCGCTATGATTCACTATTATGAAAATGGGGCCGTTCGGGCCAAAATGGAGTTTGATACAGAGCTTGACCGCAGCTATGCAAAACTTTTCTATAAAAATGGAAAACTGGCAGCTGATGGATGGTATATAAAACAGATTAAAGATTCAGTATGGACCTACTATTCTGAGTATGACGGTTCAGTTAGGATAAGGGAGCCCTATGTGAATGGAAAGCTGGATGGAATGGCCCGGAGTTATTATAGCAGCGGATTGATATCAGAAGAGGTGGAATGGAAACAAGATAGTGAGGAAGGAGCATGGAATCAGTACTATGCAGGTGGTGTTCCAAGGCTTTCAGGTCACTATAAAAATGGTCTTCTTCATGGAACTTATGAGGTATATTTTCCCGACGGGGCCATTAAAATTAGGGGAACATACCTGGAGCATAAATCTCACGGTACATGGCATTTTTATGATGAAAACCAAGAAGAGGTCTATGCGCTGGAATATATACACGGGACTCCTGCCAACAGGGAGAAATACGACATGTGGATCCAGGACAGCCTGAAAAAATATGAGGTCATTACTGAACCTGAATCCTTTGAACAACGTTAATATGAGCATGAAAATAAGAGTGATCGCCATGTTGTTGCTGATATCATTGGGAACAGAGGCCCAGGAGATTGCCGATGGTGTATACTGGGTCTATTTTAAAGACAAAGCGGGAAACGGATACCAGACAGACCTGCCGGCCCAGTTTCTCTCCGATCGTTCAGTAAACAGAAGAGCCATGCAAGGATTAGCCGTAGATCAGACAGATCTGCCCCTTACACCTGCCTATGTTCAGGAACTCAGGGATATGGGAGTTGAGATAAAATATGTTTCACGGTGGTTAAACGGGGTTGTTATGACCCCTTTAGATGAACTAACCTTTCAGGAGGTGCTGGATAAAACCTTCACCGACACCCTGCCATGGATTGCCGGGACGGACAATCAGTTCTATCCCCAGAAAAGTGGAGAACCAAGATTTGACCTGCCCCTTGAGCCGGCTCCTGTCTTCGATTACGGTGTGGCAAGAGAGCAGGTAACTATGGTAAAAACAGAACAACTGCACAAACTTGGATATACCGGCAAAGGAGTCTGGATCGGGGTGCTGGATGCCGGCTTCTATAATGTGGACAGTCTTCCCTCCTTTGAAGTTCTCCTGGCAGATGAGAGAATCCTGGGAACCCGGAACTACGTCAATGATATCCCCTTGTTTCGTCAGAGTTCAACACATGGTATGTATGTCTTATCCATTATGGCAGGTGAATGGAACGAAAATATGGTGGGGACCGCTCCCCATGCCAGCTATTTGCTATGTATGACCGAGAATCCGGATCAGGAGACCCGTATCGAGGAGATCGCCTGGATCGAGGCTGCAGAGTATGCCGACAGCCTGGGCGTGGATGTGATAAATACATCTTTGGGTTACTCTAACTTCGATGGAGAACTATATGACTATACCTACCGGGATATGGACGGACTCAGCACCTATATCTCGAGGGCAGCATCACTGCTGGCATCAAGGGGAATGATTCTCTGCAACAGTGCTGGCAATGAGGGAAACGATGCGTGGTTCTATATCACCGCACCGGCCGATGCAAAAGATATTCTAACAGTTGGAGCAGCGGATAGTACCGGGCTAATTGCAAATTTCAGCTCCAGAGGCCCCACCTTCGATGCCCGTATCAAACCAGATGTCACCACCATGGGAAAGGCCACCGGCATACAGTATATGAACGGCGCACTGGCCAGGGGAAACGGGACCTCCTTCGCATCGCCGGTAATGGCCGGATCAGTGGCGAGCCTCTGGCAGGCTTTCCCTGAAATGCCGGCCCGTGAAATGATTCATATGGTCAGGCAAAGTGGCGACCGGTATATGAACCCGGATGCCACCTATGGATTTGGAATCCCAAACATGTTGCGCACCTACCATTCCATTACCAGGGTACCTCTTCATTTTACACCCGGTGAAATGGTAATCTGGCCCAACCCTGCCAGTGAAAGTGTGATGATCAAAATACCTGAAACAGGTAGGCAGGAGGTTCGTCTGTATGACCTGAGCGGAAGAATGGCCCATCTTATGCAAATGGAGCTGCCAGGTGAGATGGAACTTCCCGGAACACTGAACAGCGGCATCTACATCATAGAGATCCGTACTCCTGACTACTCCTATCGCAGCCGTTTAATCAAACTATAATGCCAGAAGAATCCCGCTCCCTGTCAGAGCTGCTCGGACTGGTTAAAGGGGCTATACAAAAAGAGCTGCCAGGCCACTACTGGGTCATCGCCGAGATCATGGAACTCCGCGAAAACCGGCATTGCTACCTGGAACTCATCGAAAAAAACGAAGAAAATGACTCCCTGGTGGCAAAGATCAGGGCCACTATCTGGTCGTCCCGTTACGCTATGCTCCGCCCCTTCTTTGAAGCTTCTACCGGAACTGTATTAAAAAGCGGAATCAAGATTCTGTGTAAAGCTTCCGTTGAATTTCATGCCCAGTACGGATTCAGCCTGAACATCACTGACATCGATCCTTCTTATACACTGGGAGACCTGGCGCGCAAGAAGCAGGAGGTGATCCTACGCCTCCGTAAGGAGGGTGTTTTTGACATGAACAAAGAGTTGCCCTTTCCCCTTGTCCCCCAGCGCATTGCTGTAATTTCTTCAGAATCTGCGGCAGGCTTTGGCGACTTCATGGATTCCCTTTTGAAGAACAGGCATAAGTTTTTATTTCATACCACGCTGTTTCCGGCAATCATGCAGGGAGATGAGGCCCCGGGCTCCATTAGTTCGGCCATGGAGCTTATTTTTGATTCGGAATCCGACTACGATTGCGTGGTTATTATCAGGGGAGGTGGTTCTAAAGCCGACCTGGAAAGTTTCAATCATTACGATCTGGCTTATTTCATTACCCAGTTTCCACTTCCTGTAATCACCGGTATCGGTCATGAAAGAGATGAATCGGTTGCCGACATGGTGGCTCAACATGGCTTAAAGACACCCACAGCGGTCGCCGAGTTCCTGGTGGACCATCTGCTGGCTTTTGAATTCAGGCTCTCTGCCCTGCTCGACCGTCTCTCCTCTTCGGTCAAAAACAGGGTACAGCACGAGTCTGGCCAACTTCAAAGGTGCCAGGGCGACTTGATGCACCTGAGCAGAGCCTTGCTGCAGAAACAAAGCGAACATCTCCTGCATACCGAACAACACCTGCAGCGGGAGCTGACCATGAACCTGGAGAAACTTAGGAATTATCTGGCCCTGCTGGATAAACGAAGAGAACTGGTTGATCCCCAAAATATCCTAAAAAGAGGATATTCAATGACCCTCATGGAAGGGAAATCTCTCTTATCAATCAAAGATATCAAACCTGGGAGCATTCTGGAAACCAGACTCCACCAGGGAAGTATTATAAGCAAAGTTGAACACAGCTCTGAAAACAATGACAAAAGAGAAGATTAGTTACAACGAGGCAGTTGCCGAAATAGAATTGATCCTTGAGAAGATTGAAGGAGGCAAACTCGACGTGGATGAACTGGCCGAAAAGGTAAATCGTGTCACAAATCTGCTGAAGATCTGCCGCGACAGACTGCATAAGACCGAAACCCAGATCAATAAGATATTGGAAGAAGGTTAATGGTCTAGGCACTAGCCACTAGGCACTAGCCACTACATATGCAGGGCAAGTGTATCAAGAAGCTCGCTGACCTTAATGGGCTTTGAAAGATAATTATCACAACCGGCATCACGGCTGATTTGCCTCTCTCCAGACATGGCATAGGCGGTCTGGGCAATGACTGGCAGAGTTGGACGTTCCAATTTAATCTCCCTGGTACATTCATAGCCATTCTTCAAGGGCATATTGATATCCATCAACACCAGGTTAATATCCTTATGTGCCCTGAACAGTTTCATGGTCTCCTCCCCGTCCTTGGACCAGAGGATCTCCACACCTGTATCTTTCAGAGCCTCAAAGAGAAAATAGTAGTTGGAATGATCATCTTCGGCAATCAGTATCTTCTTGTCCTCCCAGGATCTCAGGTTGTTGGATGGTGTCCGCAGGGCAGCCTCATACTTCAGGGGAACCTCGTTCCGGGGAAGAATGAACCAGAACTTTGATCCCTCCCCCGACTTGGAGTCTACTCCGATCCTTCCCCCAAGAATCTCAGTAAGGTTCTTCGAAATAGCCAGTCCTAGTCCTGTCCCGCCATACAATTTGGTCTTGGTCTCGTGACCCTGCATAAAACGGCGAAAAATTACTTTCTGTTTTTCCTCACGTATCCCTATTCCCGAATCCTTTACATAGAAGTATATTCCCTCCGGGTGCTCTTCCAGTCCCAGGACAATCTCCCCTTCATCCGTAAATTTCACTGCATTGCTTAAGAGGTTAATCAGTATCTGCTTCAGGCGGAAAGGATCGGTATAGATGGCCAGTTCATTCAGGGGCCAATCCCAACTCAATCTGATGGACACATTCTCTTTCCCGGTCCGTCTGATATTTTGAATAAACATCAGGTGCAGTTCCTTGAAAAGCTCCTTGATAAAACACTCCGAGATATGTACATTGACCTGTCCGGCCTCAATCTTGGCAATATCAATGATATCATCGATCAGTCGCATCAGGTCGTCGGCCCCCTGATTGATCTGGGCAATGAAATCTCTACGTTCTTCCGGACTCAGTTGTTCGTCCGATAATAGATCCGAAAATCCCACAATGGCATTCATGGGGGTCCTGATCTCATGTGACATGTTGGAGAGAAATGCCGTCTTCAGCTTGTCAGATTCCTCCGCCTTAAACTTGGCCTCCAATATTTTGCGTTCGCCCTCTTTCCTATCCGAAATATCCTTTAGGATCAACACCATGGATTCAGGTTTCCCATCGCTGGCGTAAATGGCACCGAGGGAGACCTCGGCATCGAATGAAATTCCGTCGGGACGAATCACCTCGTACTCCAGGTTCTTCAAATACCCATTTTCAAGGGTTTCATAAAAGTCCTTGATGGAGGTGCGCCAATGGGACTTATGGATAAAACTGAATATCTTCTTTCCTTTCACAAAATCAGCATCCACATTGAAAGTCTCCAGGAATGCACTGTTAAAGTCCAGGATCAAAGCACTGGGATCCACGACGATCATGGGGTCTGGGGAGGATTCAAAAACCCGTCGTTGCCGCTCCTGGTTTTGCCTGAGCCGGTCCTGGTGTGTGCGCCTGTCAATGGCCAGAGCAATTTGGTCACTGGCAAATTCCAGTAACTCGGCATCCGATTGGGTATAGATAATATCTTCTGTATAGGACTGAACCGCAAATACCCCAATGGTTTTTCCCTCATGTTTTAAGGGAACGCCCAGCCAGCTCACACAGGGAGCTCCCACGAGCTCTATTTCACCCTGCTTCGTCAATTCCTGTTCCCGTTCAGTATCCATCAGCTGGGCTTCTCCGGTCCTGATCACAAAACTGGTCATTGTTTTCCTGGCCGGAAACTCTGTAAATGCATCTTTCTCATCCTCCATAAAAGGAAGAGTGAGTGTATCTGAATCTTCGTTATAAAGAGCCAGAAAACAGTTGGTGGTATCCAACACCCTGCCCAGCGATTTCCGGATCAAGCCATAGAGCTCATCCAGGCTATGCGTACTGTTCACCGCATTGGATATATCAAAGAGCACCTGCCGGACCAGTTCTCCCTTTTTTCGCTCATTGATGTCCTCATGGATCCCCGTCAGACGAGTCGTGTTACCTTCCTCATCAAAGCTCACTGACTTCCCCATGCCTCTCACCCAAACGTAGGAGCCATTCTTATGCTTCAGTCTGAATTCTATTTCAAAGGAGCTTTCCCTGGTCCTGATCACTTCCTGAACCATAGCGAGCGATTTACCTCTGTCATCGGGATGCTGAAGGGAGCTCCATGTATTTAACTGCTGAGGTAATTCGTCCGGACCGTAGCCCAGCATGGAGAACCAGATGGGGGAAAAGTACACCTCGTCAGTAACGAGGTTCCAGTCCCACATTCCCAGATTGGTTGCTGTAAGTGCAAGCTTCAAGCGCTCCTCGCTTCTACTGAGCGCATCCTGCGAGCTCATGGTATCTGTAATATCCCTGGCCACAGCTATGACCGAATCGATGGCTTCAGAAGGACCAGTCTCGGGATAGAGCCTCCATTCGAAGGTGGTATTTTTCCCGGCCAGCTCTATATCAAATACAATGGTTTGAGATTTCCCACTCCTGAATACATCATTGAGAGCCTCCTCCCACTTCTTCACCATCTCTTCGGGAAAGATTCCCATTTCGCGGTGACTCTTGTTTATGAACTTCTCCTGGGAAATACCGGTCTGGGCCTCCACAACACCATTCACATACAGATGCCTGTGGTCCCGGTCGAAATGCATGATCAGGTCAGGAGAGTTTTCGGCCAGGGCCCTGAAATGTTCCTGGGATTCGATGAGAGACTTTTCCAACTTCTTCTGCTCATCAATATTCCTGGTTACCAGCAAAATATGGGGTCTGTTGTCGATCTTGACGATGGATATTGAATTAAGGGTCCAGAACTTCTCCCCTGATTTTTTAACATTTCGCCACTCAAATGTTTCTGGCTTTCCCTCAAGTGCTTTTCTAATTATTTCTCTTGCACGATCAACAGTATAGCCTTCATCAGCAGCTGAGTAGAGATCCATATCCAGAGACTTCATATTCTCTTCCGAAACCCCAAACAGCTCAAGTACCCGGGGATTGTAATCGCTGATCTTCTTGGTTTCAAAATCAAAAAGTAGGATGCCATCATGCACCGCTTTAAAAATGGACATATATCTGTCCCTCGATTCCTTCAATGCCTGCTCCGCTACCTTTCGCTGCCTGGCAACGCTGGCATACTTCTGGGAGGAGTATACGGAAGGAACCAGCTTGTACAACTGGTCTTTCTGTACAAAGTCCCATACACCAGCCTTCAGTGTATCAGCAGCCCTTCGGACATTTTTCTCCCCCACCAGGTAAATGAGTGGTATTTCGGAAAGGTAGGGGGCCATCACCTCCTCAATCATCATGCGTTGATGATCGGGAAGATCAAAATCAGCAATGACCAAATCAGGAGGATCATCTCTTAATTTCTTCTTTACCTTTTCACGCTCCTGGCAAAGACAATGATGTACATCATATTTTCCCTCTTTCAGGGTTGCCAGTACATCATCACTTACAAGAGGGTCCAGGTACCAAAAACAGGCACTTAATTTCAGACCGGCCATTAACTTCTGTTCATTCCATGGTTACAGCACGAAAAATAGATAAAAAATATTGAAACTCCATGATTTTTAATGCAATGAAATCAACTATTAGATTGTATTTTTGTGGCAGGAAAAAAACCATGAACCTTTCTGAACACCTGCATCATAAAATCTTTCAGATTATTGCATCGCAAGCCACGGAAGCGGGGACCCCTGCTTACGTGATCGGGGGATTTGTACGCGACCTGCTTATTTCAGATGCCGACAACACGCCCAAAGACATTGATATCGTGGTGCTTGGAAGCGGAATCGAAATGGCTCAAAAAGTGAAACACTTCATTAATGAGGATGTCCCGCTCTCCGTATTTCGAAATTTTGGGACCGCCATGTTAAAATGGGACGATACTGAAATTGAGTTTGTAGGCGCCCGAAAGGAATCCTACAGGCGCGATTCCAGGAAACCCCTTGTGGAGAACGGGAGCCTTGAGGATGATCAGAAGCGGCGCGACTTTACAATCAATGCCCTGGCGATCTCGCTGAATCAGGATAGTTTTGGAGAGTTACTGGATCCTTTCGAAGGGCTCAAACACCTGGGAGAGAAGCTTATTACCACACCTCTTGAGCCAGGGAAAACGTTTTCAGACGATCCCCTGAGGATGTTACGTGGGATCCGTTTTGCCACCAGGCTCGGTTTTAGCATTGAAACTGAAACGCTGAATGCGATGTACCAATATCGCGATCGGATTACTATTGTTTCCCAGGAACGGATTAGCGATGAACTCAATAAGATTATTGAAACTAAGCAACCGGGTAAAGGCTTTCTGCTCTTGGATCAAACCGGATTGCTCGAACTAATTCTTCCCGAACTACATCAGATGAAGGGCGTGGAAGAAATCAATGAACAGCATCATAAGGACAACTTTCTCCACACCCTGGAGGTACTTGATAACATTGCCCTGAAAACAGATGATCTGTGGCTCAGGTGGGCCGCCCTGCTCCATGATATTGCCAAACCCCGCACAAGGAAGTTTGAAGAGGGTACCGGATGGACTTTTCACGCGCATGAGTTTATCGGGGCCAAAATGATCCCGGGCATCTTCAGAAAACTGAAACTGCCACTCAACGAAAAGATGAAGTATGTGCAAAAACTGGTTCAGCTTCATCTTCGCCCCATTGTCCTGTCTCAGGAGATCGTCACCGATTCGGCCATAAGGCGACTGATTTTCGATGCCGGGGAGGACCTGGATGATCTGATGACTCTCTGTGAAGCTGATATAACCTCGAAGAATCCGCGGACGGTAAAGCGGCACCTGATGAATTTTCAGATTGTCAGGGAGAAGATCAATGAACTGGAAGAGCGGGATTCCATCCGCAACTTCCAGCCACCCATTTCGGGTGATGATATTCAAAAAGCATTCGACATTCCTCCTTCACGCCCGGTTGGCGACATCAAAAATGCCATCAAGGAAGCCATACTGGATGGTGAGATCCCCAATAATTTTGAAGCTGCCTATCAGTTTATGCTAAAGGAGGGGCTGGCGAAGGGCCTCACTGTCCACCAGGAACTGAAGAGCCAGAAGAATACAGATTTACCACCAGCGGAAGATGATCGCTGATCCCTCCCCTGTACATATAGCCCTCGTAGCATCTTCTGGGTTTTAGTCCTCCAAATTGCAGATCTTCGATCAATAAGGAAGAGAATTGTAGTGTTGCTACATGAATCGTGTATCGCTGTATTTTGTCTCTTAGCAGGATTTGATCAATGGAACTCCATCTGCCTCTGTATTTATAAGTTCCTCTCCCCGCGGACGACTTCAGCGAAGTAAGCGCTTTGTCCCCAAATACAGTCTTTCTTAAGGGTTCCATGGAGAAGCCCTCGTAGCTTTCATTGAAATCGCCGGCTGTCATAAGCAAGATCCGGCTCCTTTCATTATAAACCGAATCCATACAGTCTGCCAGTTGCTGCGCCTGCGTCCTTCTTAGCATAGCTGTTGCTCCTGAACCCCTATATTTGGAGATCAGGTGAACCATGAAGAGATCCAGGGTATCACTACCCAGCCGGAAGCTAATATGCATTATATCACGGGTGGCCTTTATCGGTGGGCTGAAGGCAATGTACTCCCATTGCAAGGTATCAATCCTCCCGCACCGGCATAGACAGGCTACCTCCATTCCGCGATGGTCTGATCCCTCCCTGTGGAGATAGCTGTACTGGTAAGGGGCCAGGATGGGATGAGCACACAGGTCTTCCAGCACCCGGGCACTCTCCACCTCGCAAAGACCTACCAGATCGGGAGGAACTCCCGCGCCCGATGCAATGATCACCTTGGCCAGAGCACTTAGTTTCGCACGGTACCTCGACCAGGTCCAGTGACGAAGTCCATCCGGAGTAAACTCATCGTCTCCCGGAAGAGAATCATTTTCAGGGTAAAACAGATTCTCGACATTATACCATACAAAGCAGAAATCACTCTGTATACCAGCCTGGGCCAACAGGGAGGTATAGGCATGGATACACACCAGGAGCATGCACAAACGACTTGGTTTCATATGGAATAGATGTAGGAAATCTTAAGAGATCAGCCTAAAGTCCGATTCTTTCAAAGGCCCCCAGGTCGGGAGCATCATCATCCAGCCTGTTGTTCCCGTTCAGGTCGAAGGGTAGCCCAACAGCATGAGCGGGCCATCCTGCATCGATGGCGGGCGAAAGAGTATCCAGCTCATAAACAATCGGTATGGAATCGAACAGTGGATTCTCATTATTGATGATATTGGTGATTAGCGGATCCTCCAGATAGCGGATGCTATCTTTATGGAGGCGGGTCAGACAGTGATCAAAAAGGTAATTGAGCTGCAGCCCATCATAACTTTCAATCAAAAGCTCCATGGAATGCTCACCGTAAATAATGGAGTTTCTGAAGGAGGCATTTTCAAATACACCGCCCGTATATACAATCAGGTTTCCATCATCATCGTAGGTGCCAAAATAGTCAGCCAGCATCAGGGCGGGTAGTTGACGTATGGAAAAGCCATTGGGCCAGTAATTGGCAAAGGTACAGTGGGTAAAGCTGTAATCCCCGCCATAGTTCAGGGCCAGGCAGCTGCCCCCGCAATCACCCACCACCAGATTGGTCCCGGTAATAGCAGCATTCAATGCGTAAATTCCACTGGAACTCATGCGGTTAATAATGGTGTTATTGATTTCCAGGTCGGGCATCAGTCCCGATTCAGGTGATGCAGTGATTAATACCCCGATGGTCCCGTTATGTATCTCCGCATAGGAAATCATGTTGCTGTGACTGCTCTCCGACAGGTAGATGAAACCCCACTGTCCCGGAATATGATCGTAGAATTCCTCCAGGCGGTCTCCTCCAAACCAGACAGGCTCCTCCCGTGTACCATTCACTTGCAAAGAGCCAGCAACATAAATACCTGCATTTTTATGAAGGTAAACCTTCACACCCGGATCGATGCTCAAAGAAGCCAGTGAATCCACGTAGAGATAATCTATGATCAGATATGGCTTTCCCGCCGGCCAGGTGGTACTTTGGTCTAATACCAGACCACCTATCATATGAACATCCTGTCCCCAGGCAACCAGATCGACATCCTGCAGGTTCCCGTTGGCCTGGAAAACAATGGAGTCCTGGATACGTAAAATGTCATCGGAGCCATTGGGATCGAGGCTTGCCTCCACGAAGACAAACATGCTGTCGTGGGGAGCAATCTCCAGGTCCGAAAAACGAAGTCCCGATTCTCCATCCACATTGATCCTGAATACCGATGAAGCACCACCGGCCAGGATGATGTCATCGATTCGGATAAACTGATTGTGGGGATTTTTGATCTTGAAGGCCTCAGTCACTGTTCCAACAGTGGTAAAGACTGTATCAAAAAAAAGGGTGTCGATGGTGAATTCGAGCCGTGCCTCTCTGTCCTCAATATAATTACGTTCCGGCTGACATGAAAAAAAGAGTGCTGCCGGAATTGTAAGTAGGAAAAAATAGTTACGAATACTCATCATCGTTTTGTTCTTAACGCAAAAATGGGAAAAATAATATGAGAATGCTATTTTTGTTGCAAAGCTACAAGCATGCGCACAATCATAATCATCGTCCCGGTCCTCCTTTTGATCCTACTCAGTTGCACTGCACAGAAACAAAAGGCCGACCTGATCCTGACCAATGGAATAGTCTATACCGTTGATGAAACATTTAGTAAGGCTGAAGCCATTGCTATCAGGGATCATAAAATAATAGCTGTTGGAAGCTCCGAAGAGATCGCAAGAGGATATACGGCCGAAGAGCTTCGCGATCTGCAGGGGGCCTTTGTTTACCCGGGACTTATTGATGCACACTGTCACTTCTTCGGATACGGAATGAACCTGAATGCTGTCGATGTGGCAGGAACAAGTTCAGTGGAGGAGATCATTGATATGATAAAGACACACCAGGAAAAAAATCCCGGGGCCTGGATCACTGGAAGAGGATGGGACCAGAACGACTGGGAGTCCAGGGAGTTCCCTGACAAAAGCATGCTGGATGCACATTTTCCCCATACTCCCATCCTGCTAAGGCGTATCGACGGACATGCCGCCTGGGCCAACTCCATGGCGCTGAAAATAGCCGGTGT
>RCND010001398.1_pt1 | contig 13610 bp, 10 predicted proteins | sample 2041351 | NCBI WGS metagenome assembly RCND01 (sample SAMN09708230, study PRJNA481090) | Marine sediment metagenome, whole genome shotgun sequencing project. | biome: marine sediment; feature: ocean; material: sediment; isolation source: Sewage treatment plant 12B marine sediment (STP12B) ...
AGTCACAATCCGCGCACAAACATTGCGTGAGAGGCTGGCCGCGCTCTCAGTGCTGAGACAACCTGCGGTGTGTAGGGCGGTTGGCCTTGGGGCGGTCTCGCAAGGAACGATGGTATTCTTGATGATCCCGACCCCGCTTGCCATGATCGGCTGTGGGTTGAGCGAGGCGGCGGCAGGGGATGTAATTCGCTGGCATGTGGTGGCGATGTTCGCGCCGAGTTTTTTCACCGGTTTTATCATAAAGCGGTTTGGTACGCAGCAGGTCGCCATGACGGGGCTTGTGCTGTTGACGGTATCGGCAGCGGTTGCAGCCAGCGGGCTTTTGGCGGCACATTTTTATGTCTCGCTGATTTTGCTGGGGATTGGGTGGAATTTCGGATTTATCGGCGCAACGACGATGTTGGCAGGTGCGGTGTCTGACGCAGAAAAACCGGTGGTGCAGGGGGCGAATGACACCGTGATCGCCCTTGCCTCGACGCTCTGTGCATTTGGTGCAGGTGCGATTGTTGCAGGGTTCGGCTGGACCGTGTTGGCGGGAATTGCGATTGTGGTGCTGCTGGCATCGGTCGTGGTATTTGGAATGACAGGCTCCACCCCGAGCGAGCCTGCGCCAAAGCCTTAAATGTACGAATAGTCGGCCCCTGATGCCTATCGTTTGACTGGTTCAGGGTGCTTTCACGAAAGGGCCACTTTCTTGTTTGCTCATGCCTGATTCACAAGGAACCAGAGGTGGTCGGATAAAGTTGCGTAAAGGGCAGAGTGGCTCTTGAGGCGCAGAGCTTGCGCTAAGCTGTGTGGCGCTAGCGTGAGTTCAGCCCCTGAAGAGCAGTTTCTGCCGCTTCCAGAGCACCCTCCGCATAGCCGCCAAATTCTGCGGCGACCTCTGTTCCTGCGAAATGCAGAACCCCATCCCAGAGGTGGTCCACCGCGGGTGGTAGGCCGTAGGTTGGATGGACGAAAAGTGGCTCGCTGTCTGCAGCAGTTGAGGTAAAGGGATCAAAAGCCCAGTCTTTGACGAATAGGTGCACGGGCGTAGCGGCATCTGGCCCGAACAGGCGCGTCAGCTGAGCGCAGAGATGTTGGCGCAGGAGTGCTGTATCTCGGCGACCCTCGGGCGGGATGCCGATGAAACCGAACAGCGCGAATGGACCACCTTCATCGGGGGAGGCGTCGTGGATTTCGACCATCGGACCACGGCGGCTTGTTGCGTCTCCGGACAGTCCTGCGTCACGCCAGAAAGGAGTGTCGTAGACAGCGACAGCTTTGGCTTGGCCCGCCATCCATGTGGGCACTGCGCGCATGGCGCTTAGAGCCCCGTCAGGGAGGGTAGGGGAATACATAATCTCTGCTGCGATCCGCGGCGGCAGTGCTAAAACAGCGCGGTCTGCTTTGATGTTTTCACCATCTGTGAGGCGTGCTGTGATGCCCTGAGCATCTTTCGTGAGGGTTTGAACCTGTGCACTGAGCCGCTTGCGGCTGTTTGGCACACGCGCGCCGAGGGATGAGGTCAGCGCGGCGAGCCCGCCTTTGAGCCGCCATGACCCCTGCATGGGGGACAACCCGCGCCCGTGCTGGACCTGTCCTTGTGCATCCTCGAAAGTTAGATTGCCTGTTGAGTGTTGTGCAAATGGCTCAAGCTTCATCCGCTCGATCAGCGCAGCGATGCGGGGCTGGCCAGACCAAAACCACGCAGGACCCATGTCGAAATATCCGCCCGCGTGATGCACGGTTTCGATCCTGCCGCCAAATCGGTCGCGGGCTTCCAGCAGGAGATAGTCATGGCCTTGGCGTTCAAGCACCTCGGCGAGGGCAAGGCCGGACAGCCCACCGCCGATGATCAGTGTTGTCATGTGCCGCCGCCAACAACGGGTGGTTTTGCGTGAGCGAGGTGGCCTGTTTTCATCCAGAGCTTTGCACCCTGTGGATTTGCGGTGAGGGTCAATGGTGCATCATTGGGCAAGCGCAGCCATGCGCCTTTTGCCAGCGTCTCGTCGCCGTGGTTCACCGCGCCCTCAAGGATCAGCACTTCGACCCCGCCTGCATCAGTGTTGGAGAGCGTGGCTCCTGCATCCAGCACGCTATAGGTGACGCTCTCAAGCGGATCATGGTGTAGCATTGCAGTCGCGATGCCATCCACCGGCGCGGACAGCGCGTCAGCCATCGTTGTACGGAATTGGTTGCGGTCGGCCATGTCGAATTGCCACAGCTTCACAAAGATCGTGCAGCCGTGATCGGACCTTGGCGTATGGGCGGTTGTCGGAGGATTCCGCACATAGGTTCCTGCGGGGTAGTCGCCATGCTCGTCCTGAAACACCCCTTCCAGCACGATAAATTCTTCGCCGCCTGTGTGGGTGTGCTCGGAAAATTGACTACCTGCTGCGTAGCGCACGATACTGGTGGCGCGGGCCACTTCGCCGCCAATCCGGTCGAGCATGCGACGGTCTACGCCTGGCATGGGGGAGGGGACCCAGTCGATTTGCTCCGAATGAACCGAGATGGGGGCGGTGAAATCGGCGTTGAGGTCCATGGGCGTGTCCTTTCGGTTTGGTGTCTAGGGTGCATAACGCAGTGATGCCTGCGGAGGCAATGTTGGGCACGTTGCAAAGAGCGCACGTCACAGGGTTGTGAGGCATGACCTACTCACTTGCTGCGCCGTTGGGTCGGGGATTGACCGGTTCGTACCAGTACTTCTGTTTCGCGCGCTAGAAATCTGAGTGGCACGATCAGAGCGCCGATGAGATGCCGCACTCCAAGTACGCTTTGTGCTCCATAACTTCCGGCTCAAGGCGGTTCTCTCGAAATGAAAATACTCAAACATTTAGAAGTTGTTTTGCGGGCTGAGCGATATCAGTCTGACTTTATCGTAGTCGTTCGCAACTATTGGAGATGCTTGTAATTTTGGCAATGCACGCTGTGCTGTCATTGTACAAAGGGGTGCGGATCAAGCCCACAATATGATCGATCAGACAATCTGTATGTTGCCCTGGACCAATGAGCTTTATCTAACCCGCCTCGGCATCTGGGTTTTGAACATTCTTATTGAAGCGTCCCACCAGCCAGCCCCAGTGCATCAATTAACGACGCCATCGCTATATGAACATATATATAGTGCAGGTTGACGTCACGCGGGCCAAGCCGCATCGCAAAGTTCAGCTGATCCATTGCTTCGCCGTAGCAGTCCGCGCCAGAATAACTCAGCACACTGGCCAGCGAGAAATATCCTCCAATATGCATGGGGTTAAGTTCAATGGCCGTTCTGGCCTGGCTTTCGGTCTCTTCCAATTGCCCGCTAATCCACAGCAAGAAGCTTAGATTGCTGCGTGCGGTCTCATCGGCGGCGTCAATCTCGACGGCCTTGCGCCCTGCCTCGATGCCTTCCTTGATGATGTCTGGAGGTGATCTGTCCCCCAATCGCCAAAGCACCTTCCATGCACAGGCAAAGGCTAACGCCGCATGAATGGACGCACTGCCGCCATTCGCCGCAATTTCCTGACGGCAAATCTCTTGTCCCTTATGGTTATGCTCGGTCGTCAGCTTGTTGATGTGCCAATAAGCTTTCACTAAACGCTCCCAAGCCTGAAGCTGCTCCACTGGTTCCGCCGCCACACGCCGGATATCGGCACTTCGGATTTCACTCCCCACGGCGCCTGCAACATTGATGGTAATCTCGTCCTGAACGTCGAAGATATCCTCGACCGGGCGATCATACTTTTCCGCCCAAACATGAGAACCGGTCTCTGCCTCGATCAACTGCGCGGTGATCCGCACCCGGTTGCCTGCGCGGCGCACACTGCCTTCAAGCAAAAATCGCACACCCAATTCACGCCCGACCTTGCGCACATCGACGGATTGGCCGCGATAGCTAAAGCTGCTGTTACGGGCGACGACAAACAAGCCTCTGCTGCGCGAAAGAGCGGTGATGATTTCTTCTGCGATACCATCGGCGAAATACTCCTGCTCTGGGTCACCCGACATATCGTTGAATGCCAAGACGGCGATCCACGGCTTCTTAGGTAGTTCAAGCGATGGCGGTTTTGCAAGGATCGGCTGTGAAGCATCGGCCACACCAGCACGCCACTGCCACGCCTGTACCAGCCTCTCGATATTCTTCAATTCCTGATCGCCCATGGGGTCGAAATTAGTGCTCAGACGATCCTTTAACTGATCATGCACTGCGCCCGAAATGCAGACCCCTCCGGGAGCCGCCAAGGCTTCCAATCGCGCTGCGACATTCACTCCGTCCCCATGAATGTAATCACCGTCAATTATGACATCACCAAGATTGATCCCGACCCAGAAAACGAATCGCGGCTCACCTGCGCGTTCGGCATGATGTGTTGCCATGCTTTTTTGAACTTCGACACCGCAAGAAACGGTGTCTACCACACTCGCGAACTCCACAAGCATGCCGTCGCCCATCAATTTGACGATGCGCCCTTTGTGTTGGGTTATCTTTGGATCAATCAAGGTTTCTCGAAGGTCGCGCAAAGCCAACAACGTGCCTTCTTCATCGGCCCTGATCATGCGAGAAAAACCAACAACGTCGGCGGCGAGTATTGCTGAAAGCCTGCGTTCCAAAGCCATTCTTTCCCAGAGACAACGCTAATGCCCTTGCTACACAAGAACTAGTCCGAAATTCAGTATTCGTAAGCGACTTTGCTGTCTGAAAACGGGCCTGGCCCGATTGAGACCTAGGCTGGTGGAGAAAAACCGATGTATGTCGACATGTACAGTTTTGCGGGACGGATTTTGCTATGGCTGCCGTTCGCTGCGGTCCGTTTGGAGGCCCTCCTTGGCCCGAGTTATCTCCCCACTAAATGCAGGTGTAGCGGGGGCGTCGGTTGTTGTCTCAGGAGGTGCTACAGGGCGAAAGCAAGTCGTAGCTCACGCCGCCAGCCCGGTACTCCCAGTCGTGACGCTTGTTGTCAGCAGTTGGCCCCGGCTGAAGGTGGTTCAATCGGCAGCACAGATTGTTGTGACAGCGGTGTCTGATGACCTCCCGCTGCAGCACGCGGCAAACGAAGCGAGCCGCTGACACCTGCCGCTACCCGGGAGTATTCCTGTCCACTACCACACTCGTCGAAGCCATCATGGTTTGTTATAAATCAATATATTATCGCTAGACCTAACCTTGCCAGACCACTCTCACAGAGAACATCTCGAACTTATTGGAAAACCCAACTTTGGCAGGAATTCGAAAGGTTTTGGCAGGAAGTAAAAAGCCTAGTCGTTCTTTAATCGCTATCCCATGCGTAAGAATTTTTAAAGCGACTAAATAGAAAATATTTTGAAAAGGATATATTGTGTTTTATAAGGATGAGCGGCTCGCGTTATTCATTGATGGGTCGAGCCTTTATGCAGCCTCAAAGTCGCTCGGCTTTGACATCGACTACAAGTTGCTGCGCGGGGAATTCATGAGTCGTGGAAAATTTTTGCGCGCATACTATTATACTACACTCCTTGTGAATGATGAATATTCGCCGATCAGACCGCTGGTGGATTGGCTGCATTATAATGGCTTCAATGTGGTCACTAAAACGGCCAAGGAGTACGCTGACAGCATGGGCCGGCGCAAAGTTAAAGGCAATATAGACATGGAATTGGCTGTTGATGCCATGGAGCTTGCGCCCCGTGTCGATCACATCGTGATCTTTTCCGGTGATGGCGACTTCCGCCCGTTGGTGGAGAGCATGCAACGTCAAGGAGTGCGTGTCTCGGTTGTGTCAACGACCCGCAGCCAGCCGCCGATGATGTCCGATGAGCTGCGCCGCCAGGCTGACAATTTCATTGAGCTTGATGACCTGAAGGATGTCATTGGTCGACCTTTGCGTGAAGTCGACGGCATCAGCGCAAAAGTGTAAATACAACCGCTCCCTAGCAATGTTCCTTCAGCTAATCCTGTTCTCGCCTTCTATGAGTAGTGGGACTGCAGCAGATTTGAATGCGACTGAGCGGTTTCGCATTTGCGTTACTTGCCACCTGAATATCTGGAGCAGTCCCAACCAAGGGATCAAGGTTTGGAATTTACGCCAAAAAAATTGGAATTTTTTGCAAACCGTAGAGATCGAGCAAGACCTTTTAAACCTGATATGTTTCACAAAGTTACTAGTATCTCTATCGCTTGAGACAGATGAGCCATTTGCAACGAATGCGTCAAAAGTGCACTATTGGCCATAAAATTCTTGTCTTTTTCAGCCACTGTGGTCTTGGATCGAACAGCTGTGGGAGGGAAGATTTGAAAATTGATGCATTTAGACTGAGACATCTGGCGGAATGCGTCGAGAACCAGTCTCAAAATCCGGAAGTGCTGGACGAAGTACTTCGTCGGGTAGGACTTTCACGCAAAGCGATTGAATCTCCAAAATCAATCGAAACGATTGTGGAGCTTAGGTTCGTAAATGAAGCCTGCTATGTCCTTGATGATCCAGCATTTGGCGCGAGAGCCGGGCTGCAATTTCGCGATGGCACCAACTTGACGAGCTACATCGCCAAATATTCTCCAAACCTCAGGGCAGCCATTGATAACTCTGCCCGTTACTACTCGCTTTTTGACCCTGCGTTCTCTTATTCACTTAGGGTTTCAGGCAATGCAGCGTCCTTCTCGTTTTCCTGCAAGGACCCAACGGTTTCTCAGTTCTATCAGTACAAAGAGTTCTTGTTGTTTGCAGCACTGGCGCGAGGACGGTCCCTCACTGGTAAAAACTATTACCCCCTTGAAATGCGTTTTGACCATGAAGCGAAATCAGAGGCCAAAGAAATCAGAAAGCTTGCCGGGTGCCCTGTGGTGTTTGGTGCGGAAAATATTGAGATAATACAGTCCCTGACGACACTGGACTTGCCTATTCCGACTTATGACCCGAACCTTCAAAAGCACCTAATTGAGTACGGTGAGCGATTGCTGGAGGATTTACCAGAGCACAATCCAAGCCTGCAGATTCAAGTTAAGGGAATTCTTGTCAACAGCCTTCCGGGCCGCATCCCAGCCGCTGATGATGTCGCTTTGAGCTTGGGTATGAGCAATCGAAATCTTGCAAGAAAGCTTGCTGAAGAAGGCACAAGTTTTCAAAAGATCGTCGATGAAGTCCGCTGCGATCTAGCTAAGGCGTATTTGAAAGACAGTGTTAGCATCTCTGAGATCGCTTTTTCCTTGGCTTATTCCGACCAAGCCGCCTTTTCGACAGCGTTTAGGAGGTGGATGGGGTGCAGTCCAAGGGATTATCGGACCAGCCTTATCCTGAAAGAACTTTGAAGCACTAGGCTCAGGACCCATCAATTCACTTGAGGCTGTCTGATCTGAACAACTCAAACTCCCGAATTGAGCGGGTTTTGTGAATGATCTTTGCTGGCCCAGTGAAGATCGAATGGGGCGGCAAAACACCTTGTGCTGTGCCGGGTTGAGAAGCGGCCACCGCGATTGGATTTGAACTTCTACCCTATCTTTCAAAGGCGGATGTCGGAACGACACGCCTATCCAGTTATATGAGCCTGATGGGAGGAACAGCGGCATGACTGACGCCCGTCAAATTTTTCTGCACTACCACCTCAAGAAGTTGCGTTTGCCAACCTTCTAAGGTGAGTACGCCAAACAGGCGCTTTGCTGGATAGCATGACCTACCACCTCCATATTCTTGAGATGGATGGCGGGAGTTACAGGCTCAAGCACAGCCGTAACAAACAACAATAATCAAAGCCAAACCAAGATCAGAACAATGTCGGCTAAAGGGCGCGATAAACGATACCTCAGTGAACCTATGCTATGCCGCGACTTGGCCCCCTTCTTGCGTAAGCGATTGACACACGAACGGCCCTAAGCGGCCTCTCACGCAAGCTTTCGACGTTGCGGAGAGCTTCGCCGAAGCGAACGGGTGTTAATGGCATTTGCGACACCTCGGCTCTGGTTATTTTTTTGAGAATCCCAGCGCAAAATAATTCACAACTTATGCCAATAATAGCTGAGCTTCATACGACTTCAAAGGCGAGCGCGCCGCTTTGTAAGCGTTCGAACTATTTGTCTGTGCCAGCTCAGGAAACAGCTCCACGATCTCGTTACGCTGCTCAAGTGCAACCCCACTCAAAGACCAGTCACTTAATTGGAAACTCTCGCTCCAAGCTCCGTTCGCCAAAACAACTTCATGCGAGTCAAACATGAAGTGTACATAGCTCACTGTGGAGGGGTGAACGCAATCGACCCCCGGCATTGTGATCATGTGCTTGGCCGCAATGAGGACTTCCGGCTCACCAAACAATATATTCGCTGAAGGATGCACGGAGAGCATACGGTGGTTGGGACTTACCATCATGTCTTGTGTCGGAAGGTTAGGCCCGAGTGAACCCGCACGGATCAAAATTGGACGCAATTTAGGACACGCCTTCAATTGATCTGCATTTAGATCACGACGTCCGACCCAACGTACGGGCTGACAGCCGTTGTCGCGCGTAATTACCTTGTCGCCAGGTAACAATGCTTCCACCGTTACACCACCTCGAATAGTAGCTATCAAAGTCCCCGGAGTGAAACAGATAACGCGCTCAATTTCACTATAGGTTAATGTATTGATGACGTTACCATCGCCATCCAAGAACTCTACCCTGCCTGATTCTGACTCCGGCCCGTCTCGAATGACTCTCCTGCTAGTTCCGCTCAGGTCAAGAACATCGATGTCCAAGCCGTTCGCGTCTTCGCCACCTACCACTACGTGATCGGCAACAGCCTCAAAAGTGAACGTATCGCTGTTTTCGCCACCATCTAGCACATCCGCACCAGATCCACCGATCAGCAGATCTTCTCCCCCCTGTCCTCTAACGATGTCTAATCCGTCGCCCCCTCGAAGGGTGTCGCTATCTCCACCGCCGAATATCTCATCATTTTCGTCCCCACCGGCAATCGTATCTTCGCCAGACCCGCCCTCTAGGGTGTCGCTGCCATCACCGCCATCGATAACGTCATTGCCGCCTTGGCCGAAAATTACATCATTCCCGTCCCCACCAGACAAGGTGTCATTACCCGCCTCCACCGGTACAATGATACCATCGTCGATTAGATCACCCGAGAACGTAAACCCGGATTGGGAACTCCGTGCTTCGAGCGTAAAATCAATAAATTCCCGATTTTCAAACTGGGTACTGAACCATGCGTCTTGGTCGGTGGGATCGTTCGCCTCAGTTCCAGCTGCGGTGATCACACCGCCACTATTGCTGATGTTCAGCGATGTATCTGTGGAAGTGCCGAAAGCTGAGAAGCTGCTGGAATCAATTGTGACCGATTCCTGATCTCCAATACTATTGCGGTCCAAATCGTTGAAGGTTGCCGTCGAATTAAGTGAAACTGGACTTCCAGTGGTCGGATCAAAAAACTCGAACCGAAAGGTAGCAGTATTTCCTGCGCCCAACTGACCGCTACCACTGTTTATAAGAATTTCGGCGCCATTGGGTCCGGATAAATCAATAGGAAGATCTGGATCTGAAACTGCCGTAATGGTCAATCTACCTGAAACCACGGTGCCGTCTTCAAGGGTTGCAACATTACTATAAATAGCGGAATCGCCAACGGTTGCGTTGTTATTTCCGGAGGCAGTTTCGCTTACAAAGTTAGCCCTGCTTAAGAGTATCGAACCTGCATCAACCCCTGGCGCCGTTCCAGTTCCTGCATCGCCATATATAACATCATTACCATCACCGCCGTTGATGACGTCATCTCTGTCTTCACCCGAGATCAGATCATCGCCACCTAGGCCATTGATGACATCGTTCTCGTCCGTGCCCTGAATTGTATCATCGTTTTCTGTACCAATAATATTAGCCATAATGAGAATTCTCCTTAGCCTTCATTAACTAAGCACCCGCAGCAGGCCTCAACAGTTTGATCAGGACACCGGGAATGGCATGACGCTTTCTTATTTGATTCTCAAGTAAAATGTTGGGGGACAAATTGTTTCCTAGCGTGAATCACACAGAAGACGAAGTGCTGCACCGTTCGCTGATTAGCGATTGCACAGGCATCCAATTTTCATAGCTCTGAATAATGCGCGCTTCCGGTTTGTCGTTGCTCTGTCAGAAGTGGACAAATACAAAGCTGACTTCGTTATCTGGCGCAGCGAATGACCGGTTTCCGCCCTTAGTTCCGATATGCGCTTGGTGCAGCATCGGACAGTCTGTGAGCTGCTGCCGGACGAAGTGTGATTTCGCTGCGGCTGCGCCGAGTCTGCTTCGGGGAAACCTAATGGTCGAAAACGGTCGTCTGGAACAATTTGGATTGTTTCCGTCACACTACCATACTCGGTGCATAGAGTACGGCTTGTTTACTTAGTTCAGGGCGCCAAAGATTTGCCAGGAATCCGTTATTCCTTTTAATTCATGCGAGCCACGATCCTCAAAGACGATGCCTGATCCAACGACCAAATCCTTGACCGTTCGCGATACAAGCACTTCGCTATTCTTCGCTAATGCAGAAACTCGGGCAGCAATATGAACTCCAATGCCCCTAACGTCATCTGATGCCATCTCTACCTCACCCGTATGCACGCCAGCCCGAATTTCAATTCCAATTGCTTGCACGGCGTCCCTAATTGCTTGAGCGCATTTGATCGCACGAGCGGGGCCGTCAAAAGTAGCAAGAAACCCATCGCCAAGAGATTTTATCTCGTTGCCTCTGTATCGCTTCAATTCATTTCGAACGATATTGTCATGCGCATCCAGTAGTTGACGCCAAGATGTGTCTCCCAGTTCGGCAGCTCGTGAAGTCGAATTTGCGATGTCTGTAAACATGACAGTTGCCAAAACCCTGTCAAATACGGGTTCCGACTTCACTCCGGTGATAAATTCTTCAATCGCATGCTCAATCTCTAGATGGTTCTCCCCCGCCGTAAAAAAGTGATCCGCACCGGAAAATTCCGTTAGTGTCGAGTTCGGGATGAGCTGCGCAAGTTCTCTGCCACCATCTACGTCGATTAGAGCGTCGTCAGTTCTGTGGATTATCCCTGTCGGGACTTGCACTGATGGTAGGATATCTGTGACATCAATTTGGCTGTTCAAACGCATTATTTTTTTGGCAGCACCAGGAGTTGCACCAAGGCGTTCAAATTTCCCAAACCAAGTCTGAAAAGCAACATTGCCTGCAAGAGATGGATTGAACATTGGGGCGCTGTTGCCGCTTCCCCAGTCAGAATCAATATAGGCGAATAATTGATTCAACGCTTCATCATTGGGGAACCAAGAAGAGAAACGGGCAAACGCGCTATAAAGTAACAAAGACTGGCATCGATTTGGGTGGTGCGCTGCGAACAGACAAGCCAAAGGACCGCCTTCGGATATTGCAAATATGGCAGCCCTATCAAAATTTACCGCGTCCATAACCGCGCGAATGTCGTCCATCCGCTCATCCATGGTCGGAGCATCGACTGGATCGGACAGACCAGTGCCTCGTTTGTCGAACATTGCCACACGGGCATAGGTTCCCATGTGTTCAAGAGCGCGAGCCATTTCTGGTTCGTCCCAATAGTTCTCGATATGGGAAATGAACCCCGGTACGAACACTAAGTTGACGGGACCTTCGCCAAACAACTGATAGGCAATGTGAACATCGCCGCTTTTAGCATAGCGTGTTGTTGGCAACATTTAGCGGCTCCTCTCATTCGCTCATCTTCAATACGAATACGATGAGTGTCCACAAAAATTCAGCTTGGCCATAAAATTGGTTGCGCGCAAGTTCCGTGCTGGCTCAATAGAATTGAGCTCTATGCAAACAAACCCCGTTCAAAACCCAAGCAGCTGTTGAGGGTTTTTGCCTCTACCTGTGATAGCAGATATTAGCTGCATTGCAGAAAGTCAGTCAAAATGGGCTCGAAGCAGCCGTTCCCTGCTCTCGCACAATCTCGCCCCGTTTAATGCCCGCTTGAGGCTTCGCACCGGTAGCGAATAGCCCGCTTTCCGCCCCTAATTCGGAAATGCGCTCAATGCAGCATCGGATATAATGGGCCCAGAACTGCAGTTCGTTCGGAGGCCCGCCTTGGCTCTATGTGTCCCCAGGCCACGTGAGGTAGCCCCACTGTGGAAACCGGGCTATCCAGTTAATGGACTGCGGGCACTGCAGTCAAACCTCACACACGAACGGCCTCAGTCTTCGAGGGCAGTCGGGAAAGGTGATCGCTTTGAATGTGTGGCAAGGTTTCCTACAACCCCAGCCACTTTCGCCTGAATAATTATGGCAAGAACCCTGACCACCCGCTCGCTAATCACCTTACTGTCTTGTCAATCCTCCTACAATCATCGATCGTAGCGCTTTGCTGACCCAATAGAACCCCACGAATTAGGAGTGAATGAATGCTAAAAGTTGTCGTCGCCATGATAGTAGTTGTGGGCACAGTCCTTCCAGCGTCCACTCAGACGATTGAGAGCATTCAAGATTCGGGTGAACTAACAATTGGCTTCAGAACGGATGCCGTTCCGCTGTCCTATATTGATAAAGATGATAAACCTGCCGGATATACTCCGATGGTTTGTGTTGAAGTTGCTAAGGGTATTGCGGCCAGCGTTCAGATGAAAAATATTGAGGTTTCATTTGTGCCGGTTGAAACTCATAACCAATTCGAAATGGTTGCCAATGGAACTGTTGATCTGCTGTGTGGAGCGTCAACGATCACGATGAGACGACGCGAAACTGTTGATTTTTCAATCCCCGTCTATGTGGATGGTGCCGGAATACTCGTTCCTAAAGACCCAGATAGCAAAGGATCTGACTCTGGTGCGCTAAAGGTAGGTGTGAGAGCAGGTACTACAACCGAGGAAGCCGCGGAAATTACATTAATTTCTGCAAACGTTGATGCAGAAGTGGTTTCCTTTGAAAGCCACGTCGCTGCAATTGATGCACTGCGTCAGTTTGAAATTGACGCATATCTTGCGGATAGATCGATTTTGTTTGGGCTCTTGGTCTCAAACGAGTTAACCAATTCTCATGTAATTTCAGACGATCTTCTAACCTTTGAAAAACACGGATTGGCGATGGCAAGAGGGGACACTGAATTTAAACACTTGGTGGATTCTATCCTGTCCAACCTGTTTACTACGGGCAAAATGCAGGAGCTCTTTGGCATCACTTTTCCGGGCTCGGAACCAGGATTGGCAATGCGTGCGATGTATCTGATGTCACCTACACTTCCATGAACATCAAGTACTAATTGTGCCAATTAACCATCGCGAAACTCGCTGGATATAATGAGCAGCCGCACTTGGGTGTTCCAGATTGAAAGTTAGTGCATGATTGGCCTTTGGTCCACCGGGACGATGGCTTCTGGCGCAGGTGGGCGGTAGCCCAGAGCACTGTGTGGCCGTTTGGTGTTGTAGTGGTTCCTCCATCTTTCGATAATGATTTGGGCCTCGCGGAGCGAGTAGAAGACTTCACCGTTCAGCAATTCATCCCGCATTTTCCCGTTGAGGCTTTCGCAGTATCCGTTCTCCCACGCACTGCCCGATAGGAGTTCAGCATCCACGATCAGTCGCGAAGTCAGACGATGAGAACAAGCGCGTCTCACACGAGACGATTTGCCGTAGCCGGTTCATCCAAACGCGCGGCGTACTTAAGAAGGAATTGCTTGCGCATCTGCGGACAACGCGGG
>RCND010001399.1_pt1 | contig 13607 bp, 12 predicted proteins | sample 2041351 | NCBI WGS metagenome assembly RCND01 (sample SAMN09708230, study PRJNA481090) | Marine sediment metagenome, whole genome shotgun sequencing project. | biome: marine sediment; feature: ocean; material: sediment; isolation source: Sewage treatment plant 12B marine sediment (STP12B) ...
AAGGCTAATATCGTGGCTGGTTGCCATGAATTTAACCTACTTACATTGTAGTAGAATGTTCCGATATTTGCACGGGTCCATCTATGAAAGGACCAAAAACGTCCCTCACCCCCATGACAGAAGTTTTTCAGACCAACTAGTCACTGATCAGTCAAGTCCACATCGGTATGAATTACCCGCCTTTGCGAGGCTAATCTTCCTTGGCTTCTCATTAGGTAGATTGGCCTCGCAAGCGTGGAGGCCGATGTGGTTTTGACAAGCAGAGACGGGAGCCACGAGCTTTTATAGGAGCTATAGTTTCAGCAGACCGTATTGGTTTTCGCTAGACCCGAGCTAAAACCAATATGGTTTGCTGTAACGGCAGCGCATATACCCACCAAAACCCTGCGTCAACTTAATCTTTGTCACCCAATACAGAAAAGGCTTTTATTTTTCATAAAAGCTGTGTTCGCCGTGCCGCCGTGGTTGCTTTTTCACCATTGATAAGCTACAATAAGCAAAGTTTCACAAGGAGGTTCCTATGTATAAACTTGATACCCATACCCATACAATATCCAGTGGTCATGCCTATAGTACCATTATTGAAAATGCACGGATTGCCAAAGAGAAAGGCATTGAAGTTCTTGGTATGACTGACCATGCACCACTTTTGCCTGGTAGTGCCTATATATTCCATTTTAGTAACCTTAGAGTACTGCCTGACTATATAGAGGGGGTTAGGGTGTTGAAAGGTGTAGAAGCTAACATCATAGACTTTCAGGGACGTATAGATATGATGGATGCTGAATTGAAGCATCTGGATTATGCCATTGCTAGCCTTCACATTCCATGCATCAATCCAGGCAGCAAAAAAGATAATACAGCGGCCATTATTGGGGCGATGGGTCAGCCAAAAGTTAAGATTATCGGTCATCCAGATGATAATCGGTACCCAAAAGACTTCAGCGAGATTGTAAAAGCAGCCAAATACCACAATGTTCTATTGGAAGTTAATAACGCATCATTGAACCCTAATGGCTTTAGACAGAATGGAAGAGATATTGTCCTTAAGTATTTGGAGCTCTGTGAGAAGGAACAGGTAAAAGTTGTTCTCGCTTCTGATGCTCATTTTGCCTACGATGTTGGTAATTTTAATTATTGTGAAGAAATAATTGAAGCTTCCGGATTCCCAGAAGAACTCATTATCAACCATAGACCAGAAGATTTTTTGGCGTACATAGGTGCGTAGAGGGTGCTTTGTGCAGGATTTTGGTCAATAGTGCCGTTTCGTAGAAAAATATAAGTTTTGGCCACACAATTGAAAATAGTTCTTTACTGTAGCAGTTCATCGTGGTAAAATCTATGTATCTTAAAGAGTATAACTATTGGGTTTTACAAAGGAGACTGACATGAGCAAAAACATTAAATCAGCTGAAGTAGATCGACTATTTGAAGCTGTTCTTAGTTTGAAAGATGAAAAGGAATGTTACGCATTCTTCGAAGATATTTGCACCGTTAATGAATTACACTCTTTGGCTCAACGACTACAAGTCGCAACGATGCTAAGAGACCAAAACACATACTTGGAGATTGCCGAGAAAACTGGCGCCTCTACAGCAACAATCTCAAGAGTTAACCGTTCCTTGAATTATGGAACAGATGGTTATGACATGGTTCTTGAAAGAATTAAATAAATAGAAGGCTAAAAAAACCGCCAATGGCGGTTTTTTTTAATGTTTCTCTTTATGCTTCTTAGTTTCAGTTTTGGGTTTTGCGCTTTCGGTACTCTGTTCTTTGCTTAAGTACTGATCAATTAATTGAGTCGCCATGTGTTTCTGTGCTGTGGCTTGTATGGTCAGTAAGTAGGCGGTGGTGAAGATGGAAAGTTTCTCAGAAGTTTCTGGGTCAAATTCTGAGAACAAGCTTTTACTTACATCCACTGTATGATTGACTTGGGTAGCCATACTATCATAGTGGGATGTTTGGATGTCCATAATCCTATCTAAGAAGTCTCCAGTACTCATTGGTGCATCCTCGGTAAGGAGCGTTTCTTTTATAGGCTCCAATAAGGCTTTGATGTCTGGGATAGACAGTATATTTTTGAAGTAATAGACAAATAATAGTAAGACCATATGATCATTGGTGTATTTCTTCCTATTCGTTGGAGGAAGTATACCGTTCTTTGAATAGTTGTTGATCATGGTTTTTGTAAGGATTTTTTCATCGTTTGAGCGTTTAAAAAGCCCTAGATGATCGTCCATAAATGTGGTTACTTGATCCATGTACAAGTCTATATTTGGAATGTCCTTTGAGTGGACATAGTCTCTAGTTTTAATGAATTCCAGTAGATCCTGAATGAATTTATCATAGCTTTTTTTACTCATAAGTCACCTCGTTTTATAACTATACCCTATTATATAGTATTGAATACTAGATGGCAAGACAATAAAGCGCAAGGGGGGCGAGTAGGGCAAGGGGTGAGGGGATAAAACATAGTAACCGCGACCTTGGTTTCCCACCGATTGCTCATCTTCTCCACTCAACTTTCTCGCAATTTATTTCCTGGCCAATACGCTAGAAATTAGGGGCTATCTATGCTATTATGTAACAAGGCCCACGGGCACATAAGTTCCTATTTTAGAGTGGAGATTACTATGAGTATTTATGATACGTTAAATGACAAACAACAAGAAGCTTGCTTTCATACTGAAGGAGCTCTTTTATTATTGGCTGGCGCTGGTTCAGGTAAGACTAGGGTGCTGACACATAGGGTTGCTTATATCATCGAAAAGAACCTTGCTAAGCCTTGGCAGATTATGGCCATTACCTTTACGAATAAAGCAGCTAAAGAGATGCGTGAACGTGTAGATAGTCTTATTGGCCATGGGGGTCAAGATGTATGGGTTAGCACATTCCACTCCTCTTGTGTACGGTTCCTTAGAAGAGATATAGATAAGATTGGGTACAACAAGAATTTCACCATCTATGATACAGATGACGGTAAGCGCATTATACGTGAGGCCATGAAACATCATAACGTTGATCCTAAGCAATTTAAGGAGAGTGGTATACTCTCAGCTATAAGTAGTGCTAAGAATCAGTTAATGGGTGTTGATGCTTTCAAACAAGATGCAGCCGGTGATTTTCGTAAAGAAAAGATTGCCAATTGTTTTGATTTCTATCAAGATCGTCTTAAGAAAAATAATGCTTTAGACTTTGATGATTTACTTTTTTATACCGTTGAACTTTTTCGTTTACGACCAGATGTGTTGGAATATTACCAGAGTAAGTTCAAATATGTCATGGTTGATGAGTACCAAGATACCAATGGTGTTCAATTTAAGCTGGTGAGTCAATTGGCTGGTGGTTATAAGAATCTATGTGTTGTAGGAGATGATGATCAATCTATCTACAAGTTTCGTGGTGCAGATATAAGGAATATTCTCGATTTTGAGAAAGTATACAAAGACGCTAAAGTCGTTAAGCTTGAACAGAATTACCGTTCAACGAAGACCATTTTAGATGCGGCGAATCATGTAATTAAGAACAATAGCCGTAGAAAAGAGAAACGTCTTTGGACAGATAATCCAACGGGTGATGGGATTCGATTTTACCGTACGAGTAGTGAGAAGCAAGAGGCTCAAATTGTTGTTGATGACATCTTGGGGAACATTAAAACCGCTGGAAGAGACTATAACAATCATGCCATCCTTTATAGAACCAATGCACAGTCGCGTATTTTAGAGGAACGTTTGGTGTATGAAAATGTACCTTATCGAATTTTTGGTGGTACGAATTTTTACCAGCGTAAAGAGATTAAAGACGTGTTGTGCTACCTACGTGTCATTAATAACAGTGTGGATGACCTAGCAGTCAAAAGGATTATTAACGTGCCTAGAAGAGGTATTGGTCAAACATCGATAGAGAAGATTAATAATTATGCGGCTATGTATAACATTAGCTTTTACGAGGCGGTTGCTCAGATAGATAGCATTCCAGGCATGGCGAGAGGTGCTACACGCATCAAAGAATTCCATCTATTAATGCGAGGACTTAAAACAGAGCTTGAGGTACAAGAGAGTCTGGCTAAGTTCTTTGAAGCGGTACTTGAAAGAACTGGATACACACGAGGTCTTGAAGTTGAGGGCACAGATGAAGCCAAAGGGCGCCTAGAAAACATTGGTGAATTGATATCGAAGTTGGTTGATTTTGAATTATCTAAGAAAGAAGAAGGTGAAGAACCAACCCTTGACGCATTCTTAGAAGAGGTTGCCCTTATTGCAGACATTGATAATCTAGAAGAGAATAATAACGTTGTTGTATTAATGACACTTCATAGTGCAAAAGGTCTTGAATTCCCTTTTGTCTACTTAACAGGTATGGAAGACGGTCTGTTTCCAAGCTTTATGAGTATTCAGACAAATAATCCTGAAGACATTGAAGAAGAGCGTCGTCTAGCCTATGTAGGCATTACAAGGGCCAAAGAATCCTTGATGATTCTAGCCTCTAAGACACGTATGACCCATGGCCGTACCATGGCCAACCCTGTCTCTAGATTTGTCAACGAGATACCTAAGGATCTTCTTGATGGTGAAACGCCATCAACAAGTGGTACAAACATAGGGATTTCCAATACATCTGCATTTCCTAAAAGAAGAGATAATAGTCTCTTCAGAGCAGCGCCATATCAAGTCAGACAACCAGTTAAACCATTACCGGTCAATGGTGATATAATACTTGATTACAAAGAAGGTGACTTGGTTAAACACGCAAAATTTGGTGTTGGACAAGTGGTTACCATCGCACCAGGAGGGGCAGATTATCAAGTGACAGTGAATTTTCCAAGTGTCGGAAAGAAGAAACTTTTGGCTATATTGTCCGGTTTGAAAAAAATGGGTTAATATATAGTACAATATAATAAAGAGTGATATAATGTAGTTAAAGAGAACCTTGAATTTATGATTATTTTACGGAAGGGCGTGAGTATATGTTTAGATTATTAATGCAAAGAGCAGAATTAGACAGATTACAGCCGGTATTAGATTACTTGCACAGCATCGATCCAAGACAACCTGAGGTTGTTGAAGTGAAGAAGAAAAGCTATACATGGTTGATTATTGTAGCATGTTTTGTAGGATTTGCAGCAGTTGGACTTGTTGTCTACAAGATGTTTTTTGAAGTAGGCGATGACTTTGACGAGTTCGATGACGAAGATTTTGAAGACATCGATTTTGATGGTGACTACGACGAAGAATTCGAAGAATTTGAAGAAGTTGTAGAAGAAGCAGTTGAAGATCAAAAAGAAGAAGTAGAAGAAGCAATTGAAGAAGAATAAAAACACTGAGAGCTGGTAACAGCTCTTTTTTTTGTCTAATTGCTGCTAAAGACATAAAAGGCGCAACGAGGTTAATTCATATCGTCATTCTGAGAAGGTGCACTTCACCGACGTGAGAATCTTCAGTAGTTTTTGCCACGAAGCCTTATGGTGTGCTATAATGTGTCAGCTTAGTTAATATGAATATATTTAGACGAAGGACTTATTATGAAAAAGAGTACAGAATTTGTTGGTGTTGTTTCAAAAGTTGTATTTCCAAACAAAGGGATTGTTGAAGTGGATGGTCATCGGGTGACTGTTAAGAATACACTTCCAGGACAGAAGGTTCGCGCTGTTGTGAATAAGAAACGACGTGACCGTATTGAGGCACGTTTGCTTGAAGTGGTTGAAAAATCCCCACTTGAGATCAGTGCACCTTGTGCTGTATTTGGCGTCTGTGGTGGATGTCTTTATCAGTCACTGCCTTATAAAGAACAATTGAAATTAAAGGAAGGTCAAGTGAAAGAACTACTTGCACCTCTTGGACTTGAAGCTCAATACCAAGGGATTACAGCAAGTCCGGAAGTCTATGGTTATAGAAATAAGATGGAGTTCTCTTTTGGCGATGAGTTCTTAGGTGGCCCATTAGCTTTAGGTCTTCATAAAAGAGGGACCATGTATGACATTGTTAATGCAACGGATTGTAAGCTTGTCCATGATGATTACAATAAAGTGGTTCAAAGCGCATTAGATTATTTCCAGAAATTAGAAGTGCCATTTTATCATAAAAGAAAACATGTTGGTTACCTCAGGTACTTGGTGGTACGGCGTGGGGTAAAGACCTCAGAATTGCAATTGAACTTAGTGACATCCTCCCAGCTACAGCTAGATCTGCAACCTTTTGTTGACATGATTTTAGCCCTTGAGTTAGATCATGAAATCAAAGGCATTATCCATACAATCAACGATCAGATGTCAGATGCTGTGAAAGTGGATGAACTTCATATTCTTCATGGGTCAGACTATTTTTACGAGCAGTTATTTGACCTGAAGTTTAAGATATCACCTTTCTCATTCTTCCAAACCAATACCCTTGGCGCTGAGAAGCTATATGAAGTGGTAAGAGAGTATGTGGGTGAAACCAAAGACAAAGTCATCTTTGACTTATACGCGGGTACTGGAACCATCACCCAATTGGTAGCACCTGTTGCTAAGAAAGCCTTTGGTGTTGAGATTGTTGAAGAAGCCGTTGAAGCTGCAAAGATTAATGCAGAGATTAATGGCTTAACAAATTGTGAATTCATTGCAGGCGATGTGTTGAAAGTCATTGATGATTTGGCAATCTCTGTGGATAAACCGGACATAATTATCCTGGACCCACCAAGAGAAGGTATTCATCCGAAGGCTATGCCAAAGATAATCAATTTTGGTGTGCATCATATCGTCTACGTATCCTGTAAACCAACGTCTTTGGCTAGAGATTTACGGTTGCTAATGGGTGCAGGTTATGAGGTAGAGAAGTGGGCATTAATTGATATGTTCCCTCATACGCCACATGTGGAGACGATTTGTTTGCTTAACAAATCATTACAATGATTAACCGAATATGATTTCAAGTTAAGAGCAGAGTTTTCTCTGTTCTTTTTTTTCTACAATTCCTTGAAAAGCAAGATATTCACAATGAAATAAGTGCAATGAGTTTGTTGATAGGGTATATAAATGTTAAAATATATAAGGTGTTACTTAACTGTGAAAATTTTACCTATACTGAAAAGGTTAAGAGCTAACAGATAGTGCAAATAATCAACATAAATAACTATACAGGGAGACTTATGATGAAAATTATTTACAAACGTATTAGCGATGATGAAAACGCACCGTTAACCTTAAAAGAGGCTCTAAAAACCCCATGCAAACATCGGGATATGAGCTTAGCATTAGAACCTATGGAAAATTTCAGCAGTACGCCTGGTGGAAAAAATGATACACCTCTGTCCTTCTGGGCATCATGGGAATTAGCTGATCGCCCTAGGAGGATTGCTTTGTTGTTAGATGACTGTATGGAAGAATATCGCGCTTATGCTGAGGATATTTTACCGAACTTGGTCAAATTGGTGGAGGTATTTAGAACAGCAAAGAATACCCATGAAGGCGTTTGTATTACATGGAGTGTTTGGAGTCGTCGATATGATGATGGTATTGCCAATGCCCAGGATCGTTGGTACGGATCAAAAGGATTGGACCCGGAATGTCCAGAAAATGCCGTCTACATTTTTGACGGCAATCCAGGTCTACAGATACTCTCTGAAATAGAACCCTACGATGAGGAAATGGCAGATGGTTGGTTCTACCATTCTGAACACCTCGATATGTTTTGGACATTCGATGAAGAGGGCGTCTCATACCTGGACAAAAAACTCAAAGCCCATGATATTGATACAATCATTATCTCAGGTTTGTGGACGGATGAGTGTATTCTTGCAACAGCTTATGCAGGTAGCTCACGTGGATATGATGTCATCATAGTCGGAGACGCTGTCGCAACAGCTACCGCCAATCAAGTAACGGCACTAGCAATTGCCAACGGAACTGTTGCAAAGGTTCTTACAACTGACGAGGTAATCAATTATATGCAAAACGACTATGAAGTTGGAAAACCAAGCGCAGTAAAGGGTAAGCATTATCCGGATGGTCGTAAAGAAGACTGATGACCAAATATAAATTTTCCTAGAAAGCATTTCCTATGGAGTGCTTTTTTTATGTATTTATGAAGGATTGGCATTGCTGAAACCACTATGAATAGTATTAATATCCTAGGAATATTGACAAAAAGGAAAAATGAGATTATAATTTGAATATACATTTTGAATGACTGTTCAAACGAAGGGAATACTATTATGCCTTATAAAAGATTTGATGAATTAGACCCTATAAAAAAGCAAAGTATTATTGATAAATCTATAGAAGCCTTTGCTGAAAATAGTTTTAAAGCAGCGTCTTTAAATGGTATTAGCCGTGAAGTAGGCATCAGTGCCGGGGCACTTTACTATTATTTTGAAGATAAAAAGGACTTGTTTTATACAATACTTGACTACGTTTCAGATGAAGTATGGCAGTACATTGGTGATCTGGAAGAGAATTTCAAGACCATTGGCTACTGGGAAGGTATTGCTGAAGTTGTAGAAAGAAGGGTTATGTTCTCTTTAGAGAATCCTTTGTATATGAAGTTATTTCATCGTGTGCTCCTTTCAGAAGAGGTTGTCGAAAGCGTTGGACGTCATAGGTTGCTAGCAGCTTTTGAACAAATATTTGATTATGGCTACACCAATGGTTATATTCGTAAAGATTTACCACGAAGCTTACTTTTTGATCTACACTTTAATATGACATTGACCATCAATCAATGGACCTTAAAGAAGCTTATGGATGAAGGTGAGGAGGCTGCTGACCTTGAAGCAATGTGTGTGCTGTCATCGAAAGCTGTAGAGATGATACGATTGGCCTTAGAACCAAACGAAAGTAGGTAATGTTTGTGGGAAAACTTAAAGAACTTAAAGAATTTAAAGAAAGATTACAGTTTACTGGTTGGTTACAATATATTATGACAGGTGTTATTGGTACGATTATTCTAATTTTGGGCTTGATTATGTGGTTGTTAGGAATTCATTTCTTGGCAGTACCTCTACTTATTATGTCGTCATTCATGTATGGTGTGGTTATACTAGATATTGTGACCATTAAGTATAAGTTACACTTTAAAGAATCATTGCCCAGTTCGAAAAATGACTTGGATGTGATTGAACTTATATTAAGTAGAAAATCATGTCGTTCATTTCAGACAAGAGCAATGAGAGAAGAAGATAGAACAAAATTGATATCTTTTATAGAGCTTGAGAGTAAAACTCCGAGGGCTAATATTCTAGAAGATACTGGTGTGCGATTTGAGTATATTAGAGCATCGCTGACGGTTTGGCCAGTGGTGAATGGCAGTGAATTTCTTGTGGCCATTGTACCTAAAAGTTACAATAGGCAAGCGATTATTGACGTTGGCTATTGTTTGCAGAGAATTGTCATTCAGGCGACGAGAATTGGTCTGGCTACATGTTGGATTGGCCCTGGTGCAGATCAAAAAAGTATTGGAGAGGCACTTGGTGATAGATTTGACGAAGCAAATGATCATGTTGTCTGTGTTTGTGCTGTTGGGTATGAATCGAAACACCTACCTTTTAGCACTCGTGTAATAGGACAGATACAACACCGTCGATTGCCTTTGGCGTCTTTGTTCTTTCAAGACACAAGTTTCACCCAACCTTTAGACATAGAGTCTGAGCTTAAGGGTGTGTCTGAGGCATGTAGATGGTCACCATCTGCTTTTAATGGTCAGACCACCAGATGTGTGGGGAATTCAGAGAAAGACATAGAGGATGACCCTCAATTGAGAATGGATTTTTATGCTACGACCAATTCACGTTACTATGCGCCGGTGGCTCTTGGCATATGGTGCGCCAATTGGGCATTAGGTTGTGAGTCATTAGGTTATGGTGGGCATTTTGTGAAGAACCCGACATTGGTTCAAGGTGATGATCCAACATCTGTAGGCATATTACCAAGATATGATGTCAGTTGGGAGATGCAAAACAAGTGATCGGTGACGGCATCGCCTATTACCTAATAGACAATCATGTCCAATGATTGGTGAACCCAAGAGGTGCTGAAGGTGAAAATAGTTGTTCGTTTTACTACTATTTCAGCATCTGACTATTATTAACAACCATTGTACTATACATAAATAATACATCTTGATTGTTGAAATCGACGAATTGATCCAAGACTTTATAACTTACATAGCGGGTGTCAATCAAGGTTATTTTGCTATATTCTTCAAGGAGTAGTGGGGCAAAACTACTTGCAAAAGAATCTCTGAAAATGATGAGTTCTTTTTCTGTGTCTGCATTCTGATGTGTCATCTCAATAATCGGCGATGCGCCCGATAAAAACACATCGTAGGCATCTATGGCGTCTAAACGTGATGTGTCGTAAACCATTAAGTCTTCATCATTTAGATATTGGTAGTTCTTGATAGTAACATTCATCATAGAATCACTCACCAGATAAGTTAATGTATCAGGTGGTAAATTCAGGGCGGATTGTCCATGATAGACACCATAAAAATCATTGAACCTATGGAAGGTGTAATCAATGGTGGTGAAATCTGTTGAAATGTCCATAGTTGTACCAATCAAATCTGCTACCTTTAGCAGATTTTCTTGTTTCCAATGGGTATCCGTTTTGTAGTAATCATCTAAGCTTAAACGATCAAAAAGATTGATGTAGGTAATGTCTTCAACATTTTCACTAACAGATAAGCTAAGAGCGTCGTAGTCAATCTTAGGGTATGTACCATCTTTTACATAATAAGCTTTGTCGGGAATAATGGTTAAATAACTATGGGCATCACCTAAATATTCTGACCTAATTGCATTGATGTAGTTATTGAAACGATCAATACTTTGTTCATTATAGGGGTATTCTAGTTTGACTAAATAATCATCGTAGAGAAAAATATCATTCACATCATTTTTATTTAAGACATTTAGATCAAAGGATGCACGAACAGATCTGAAAAATTCACGAAAAGCAAATTGATCCAACATATATTTTTCAAAGTCGGTCATGAATGCGCCAGTGAATAACCGTTCCACAGTAAAATCAGGCAATATTTTAAGTTGACGGCGTTCGCTGTCAGAAGTCAACCTATCTTTAGTGAAGATAGTAAAAGCTAACATAAGTGTTAAAAGGATTATCAAGGATGAGGTTGTTATTTTTTTTATCATATTAGAACCTAAAATACAAAAATGGATTAAAAGATGAATCCACCAAGTACCCTGTTATGACTAAGAGAATAGTGACATATAATAGGGGTGCACTGCCTTTGACAAAAAGATGTATCCGACTGCTTAGCAACTTGCCAGTCATAATCTTGACCATGGGTGTTGCACCAATAAAAGCAATGATGAAAACGACCATATAACTTTTTAAGTAATAGGTTGATTCAATAGAGTGAAGAGGAATATCTAACAAACCAAACATGCCTTTAAAATAATGAACCACCTTAGTGAGTGTATCATTGTTAAAAATGACAAAACTCATAAGAATAACAAAGATGACATATAAGTGTTGTAGTGCCTGTGGTAGTTTATTTAACGCTTTAAGTAAAACAAGTTTTTCTATGACGATAAACAACCCTAAATAAAGTCCCCAAGCAACAAAATTCCAACTAGCACCATGCCAAATACCTGTAAGCATCCATACGATCAGAATATTTCTAAACCAATAAAGCTTCCCTTTTCGGTTACCACCAAGAGGAATATACACATAATCTCTAAACCATTGACTTAAACTCATATGCCACCTGGTCCAAAATTCAGAAATACTTTTAGAAATGTAGGGGTAATTAAAGTTTTCTAGAAAATGAAATCCGAACATACGACCAAGTCCAATGGCCATATCACTATAACCAGAAAAATCAAAATAGATTTGTAATGAAAAAGCAATAGCACTCATCCAATAAAAGACAACAGAACTATCCGTGGTTGTGTTGATCATAACAGCAAGTTCGCCAAGGGAATTTGCTACTATAACCTTTTTAGCTAACCCTAAGGTGAATCGATGTATACCATAACTGAAATCATCTATTGAATGAGTTCTAGAAACCAGTTGTTTTGCTATGGTTTTATAACGAACAATTGGTCCAGCGATAAGTTGAGGAAATAAGGCAACATAGGTGCCTAAGCCTAAAGGACTTTTTTGAATCTCAGCATCATTGCGGTATATATCAATGGTGTAACTCATGGTTTGAAAAGTGAAAAAACTGATACCAATGGGTAAAGATAACCCAAGTAGTTCAATGTGACTGTTAAATAAAGTGTTGATATTGGCAATCAAAAAGTCGGAATACTTAAAGAATCCAAGCATGGATAAGTTAATAACAATACTTGAGATTAATGCAGCTTTTGCAACTTTCGTACCACGATTATTAACAATAATTAGACTATGTGAATAATCAACTAAAGTCGAAAATAAAAGTAATACCGTATACTTTGGTTCACCAGCAAAATAAAAAGCAAGACTTCCTATAAAAAGTGTCAAGTTTTTATATTTACAGGGGGTTAAATAATAAAGTAACAACATGATTGGCAAAAAGACAATTAAAAAGCTGATGCTTGAAAATAACATTTGGGACTCCTTCCTTAAGGCCAATCATAGGTGATGCTAATAATTATCAAAGGTGTTATGTGACTATATTAGCTGACGGTTGCTAAAAATGCTTCGTGAATCGTTGCAGCGTGATCATCCATAATAAGAATAATCATGTTATCTCTGCTATCAACAATAATATTTTCTGATTCAATGCCAACACAAATCCATTTATACCCATTAACGTTGGCTCTGATGTCTTCTTTAATCGCTTCAATATCTGAATCTTCTTCAACAGTTAAAAGAACAACTGAATGGGCTTGAGCGTTAATCATTGGTTCTGAAGCAAATCCTTCAATGAAATCAAAATTATCAACACCCAACATATAAGCTTGATTGTCTTTGGTCAAAGGTGATGTCATTAGCATTGGTAATTCCAGTCCAGTGGCAGTATAGATTGCATCAATCAGTGATTCTAGAGAGTCATCATTATTAGCATCGCTGTCTGGCACTTCATTGGCTTCAGAGTCACTCTCGTTATCAGCAATGGTCTCATCCTCAGATTCTGGGTCCGTGGAACTTTCATTGTCAGTGATTGTATCATCCTTAGATTCTGACTCTGAACTTGAACCATCTTCGGTGTCTGATTCAATGTCAGAGTCTTCGCCGTTATTGATTTCACTTTCTGTAGATGTATCATCACTGATTTCATTCTCTGTTGATGGACATGCCGTGAAAGTTAAAATCATGGTGCAAATGAATGTTGCTAATAATATTTTTTTCATTGTAGTCTCCTTTTGATTTTGCTTTTATTGTGTAGTGCTTATTCTAAGACGGAGCAACACCATGAAATGTTCCCGATACCATTCAATTAATTTGACATCAGTATCGTTGCTGGTGTTTTAGTTTTTTGACTCTGTTAGACTTTGGTGTTGTTTACTGAACTATAATTGTGAAGATAAAGATAAAATTGACGCGGTGTTTTGGTGGGTATATGCGCTGCCGTTACAGCAGGCCATATTGGTTTTAGCTGCCTTTCCCTCTCAAGTTCGGCTGGTCTAGCGAAAACCAATACGGTCTGCTGAAACTATAGCTCCTATAAAAGCTCGTGACTGCC
>RCND010001488.1_pt1 | contig 13599 bp, 11 predicted proteins | sample 2041351 | NCBI WGS metagenome assembly RCND01 (sample SAMN09708230, study PRJNA481090) | Marine sediment metagenome, whole genome shotgun sequencing project. | biome: marine sediment; feature: ocean; material: sediment; isolation source: Sewage treatment plant 12B marine sediment (STP12B) ...
TTTTTCCAATCTAGGCGCTTCTTCCTCTAAAAAATCAGCCTTTGAAATACCACATGACAAAAAACCGAGGCGTTTGGCTTCGGTTTTTAAAAGTTGTGTATGTTTTTGTTTGATGTTCATTTACGCTTCTCAAATAATTCCGATTACTATGAGTAGTGGTGAGACGCTAAAATACAAATCTCTTTTTGGAAGCTCATTAAAATGGAATGATGTCGTCTAAAAAGATGAATCTGTAAAGAAAAATGGGTTTGGATTTATTTAGGAATGTAATGTGGTTCGGTATATAGGTCAAATTTCAACGGTAACTACCGCATAACAAAAAAACCGAGGCGCTTGGCCTCGGTTTTTATTAATTTGCTATCAAATGTGCTAGCTGCTTTTATTTTACAGGTACAAAAACAGCAGCTGCTATATCCGCACACTCCGCACACTGTCCAATTTCGTCAGGATATGCAGTGAAAGGCGGAATTAAGAATGGTGTGTCACAACCACCACCATAAGAACTAATTTGTTCATTGACCAAACCAGGAACTTTTGGGCCATGGGTTCTTAGAACAATATGAACTTCTGCATCAAACGTATTCCCAACTGCCAAACCTCCGACAGAAGGAAATCCAAAACTTGTATTCATTGATTCTGGAGTGTCATCTCCTGCGTTTAAATGTGCTGAAAAATTGCCCTTCCCATTATTACCAACTACGTGTCCGCCTGCATACATTACTTCAACTCCCACATCTCCTGCTTTTCCAAAATCGGCCTCAACACATGGCTCGAGAATCTCGGGATCACCACATTCCATAGGATTATTCCAGATGACCCACCAAATGGTATAGGCCCCAGGCTTTAAGTTCTTTGCTTTAAAATTAACCGTAATACCGTTTTTATTTCTATGTAAAGTTGAAGTTCCGGTAATGCCATCAAGACCTCCTATTGGTGCCGTTTGTTTACTAGATGCTTTTGCCGAAACACCATCCAAATCAATAGGAAGTGGATCAAGCGTTGTTTCCTGGCTACAGGAAAATGCGAATAAAATTAAAAGCGTAAACAAGAATTTAATAGTTGTTTTCATAATAATTATATTAAGATTGTTAAAAAAATGGGGGAGGTCATGAAACGTTAATAGTCTCAGGTATATAATCCTTCTCACAAAAGAATCATAAGCTCTTAATTGAAGCTAAAAACTTTAAACGAAGTAGTTAAAAAAGTAATTTAAGATAAAGTTCAATTTACATGGATGCTAAAAGATCCAATTGAACCGATTAAGATATTCTATCGAGGGAAAGGCATGGGAGAAGTAATTGATATTGCCTTGTGTCAATTCTAAAGATACTAAATACCTCATAATGAGCATGTTAAAAACTCACAACTTCTTGTTAAAAAATATTTCTGCCTTTTAATTCCTTTAAAAATTATATTACCCTCCTAAGCAATAAAGATTAGGGTTTGGTACAAATTTCTTTGTGCAATTGTAGATAAATAGAACAATGTTGCAATAAAAAATCAACGTTCCATAAATTTGATAGGCACTACTCTAGGTTTCAATGAGATTAACGGATTGATTTCAACTTCGTTTAAATTGGTCTGTAAATTATACTTCTTTATAATTTCAGCCACGGTCAATACCATCTCATACATGGCAAAATTATTGCCTACACACATTCGGGGACCTGCCCCAAAAGGACTATAATAATCTTGTAACTCTTTTCTGTTATCGGCATTAAAACGCTCTGGAATAAATTCATTGGGTGATTCCCAAAAATCGGCATGTCTATGTAACTCGTAAACAGACATTAAGATCATTGTCTTTTTTGGAATAATCTGACCTTCAAATTCATCATCTTCGATAGCAACACGGTCAATTATATATGCAGGAGGATATAACCGCATGCCTTCCTCAATGCATTGTTTCGTAAACGTAAGTTGCGAGATATTCTCCATTATATCTCCATTCTCGAAGTCCAATTGCGACACTTCTTCAAAAGCCTTTTGCTGGGCATTTTGGTTTTTGGCCAATAAGTACAGTGTAAAGCTCAATGCGTTCGCAGTGGTCTCATGCCCTGCTGTAAATAAGATCAAAACTTCATCTATCAATTGTCTTCTGGGCATTGGAGTATTATCTTCATACCTTGCTCTGAGCAACATATCCAGCAAGTCATCTTTTTCTTCTACTGATTGTATGCGTTCTTCAATGATTTTATTCAATAGGTCGCGGCCTTCTTCAGAAAGGTCTAAATGCCTTTGGATCATGCCACTGAGATTAAACCACCATTTTAAATAGGGCTGGCGCATTTCCCTGATGAGCATTTTTTGGTTGCTCTCCGTAATATCCTGAAGTCTTGACATGTCTTCTTGAATATCGCTCCTACTAAATAGGGAATTGGCCACAACCTGAAAAGCCAAATCTCCCATTAACGGAAATATGTCTTGAACCTCATTAGGTTTGATTCTGCTTATTTCTTTTTGGATTGCACTCTTCATAATGTGCAGCAGTCCAATCAATTTCTTTTTATGAAATGCCGGCTGAACCATTCTGCGATGCGTACGCCAGTGTTCCCCATTGGAAGTTAATATACCATGCCCTATATACTTGGCCAGATCTACGGTCTGTAGTGGGGACTTCTGGTATTTTCTATGATGCCCTTGAAGTATGTGTTTAATTAACTTAGCGTTTCTGGTAAAGACAATAGACTTACTCAAACCTAATTTTACTCGAAAAATATCACCAAATTTTTCAAAATTTTCATTGTGGAAAGGCAAAGGGTTTTTGAGAATGCGTTTTCGATTCTTAAAAACTTGGTATTGTGAAATTGTAGGAAGGTTATTCATTGCTCCTCCATAAACCATTCAATGTGGCTACAGTTGGCACATATATAACAATAGGCACTCTTATTTGCCCAATCAAGATTCATAAAAGAAGCTGCTTTAGTGTTGAGTTGGGCTTTTCTTGGCTTAAAAACATCATGGCCACAAACCGTGCATGTCAACTTTCTACCTTTAACATTTACCTGTTGTGGTTCTTTATCTTCTGAAAACAATCCCATGGTATATTTCTTTAAAAAAGTCCAGGTGAGTTACCCCCTTTTATTCTACCTAAATGCTTATACGCCAATTCAGTAACTTCCCGTCCTCTTGGAGTACGCATTATAAAACCTTGCTGAATCAAAAAAGGCTCATACACTTCTTCAATAGTTTCGCCACTTTCAGAAACGGCTGTGGCCAATGTGGAAATACCTACTGGTCCGCCTTTGAATTTATCAATAATGGTGGTCAAAATTTTATTATCCATTTCATCCAAACCATGGGCATCTACATTTAGTGCCTTAAGGCTGTATCTCGATATTTCCATGTCTATATTACCATTGCCTTTGATCTGGGCAAAATCGCGAACCCTTCTTAAAAGGGCATTGCAAATTCTTGGTGTGCCCCTACTTCTGCCTGCAATTTCAATGGCCGCATCCTGGGTAATAGGCACTTTAAGAATTTCTGAACTTCGTTCAACAATGGTAGATAATAATTCTGTAGAATAGTATTGTAATCTGCTTTGAATACCAAAACGTGCCCGCATTGGCGATGTCAATAATCCAGACCGTGTAGTTGCCCCTATTAGGGTAAAAGGATTTAAATTAATCTGTACTGACCTAGCATTTGGCCCTGTCTCAATCATGATATCAATCTTATAATCCTCCATGGCCGAATACAAATATTCCTCAACAATAGGACTTAACCTATGGATCTCATCTATAAAAAGTACATCTCTTTCTTGAAGGTTCGTCAATAGTCCTGCTAAATCCCCTGGTTTATCAAGTACTGGTCCTGATGTAATTTTAATACCAACTCCTAATTCATTGGCCAAAATATGTGCCAAAGTGGTCTTACCCAATCCTGGAGGCCCATGAAACAAGGTATGATCCAATGCCTCATCTCTTTGATTGGCCGCTTCCACAAAAACCTTTAGATTGTCCAGTATCTGTTCTTGTCCTGTAAAATCATCAAAGGTAATAGGACGCAATGCTCTCTCAATATCGAGTTCGGCCTGGGAAATATTTTCGCCGGTAGGGTCTAAGTTTTCATTCATAATCTATCTGCGTACTGCTATAACAGATCCCGCTCTTCAGCGGGATTAATTTAACTTACACTTTTGGGGAAACACCATGGGCATATCACAAAAAGCGAGTTTCACTAACAAAGATAGCAAAAATCAAAAGTTAAAATTTTAGAAACGGTGCTATATATAACGTTATAGTAGATTTAACATCAACAACATGACATTTGTCATCTTTTTTGTGTTGAATAATCACATACTTTGCACAGAAATTAAAAAGAAGTAATTTTAACAATAACGTAAAACAAAAAAGCAATGTCAGCAACATTTAATCTGAAAAAATACGGAATTGAAACCGAGAAAATTTATAGAAACAGTAGTGTTCCCGTTCTTTATGAACTAGGCCTTCGGTTAGAAAAAGGAACCGCGATTTCTGATGTAGGTGCTCTTATGACCTATTCAGGGGAAAAAACAGGACGTAGTCCTAAAGATAAAAGAATTGTTCGTCATCCTGACTCTGAAAAAAACATAGATTGGGGCAATATTAACATAGGATTGGATGAGCATACTTATATGGTCAACCATGAACGTGCTTTGGATTATCTTAACGTTTGTGATCACTTATTTGTTGTTGACGCTTATGCTGGATGGGATCCTAAATATAGAATCAAAACAAGGATTGTTTGTACACGTGCCTATCATGCATTGTTCATGCAGAATATGCTCATCATGCCGACGAAAGAGGAATTGGCCAATTTTGGTGAGCCTGATTATGTAGTCCTCAATGCAGGTCAGTTCCCAGCTAACCGATACACTTCTGAAATGACATCAAAAACCAGTGTGGATCTTAACTTGGAACGAAAAGAAATCGTGATTTTAGGTTCTGAATATGCCGGGGAAATGAAAAAAGGTATTTTCTCTGTTATGAATTATTTGATGCCATTACAAGATGTACTACCAATGCATTGTTCTGCCAATGTCGGCGAAAAGGATGATGTTACCATTCTATTTGGACTGTCAGGAACTGGCAAAACAACCTTAAGTGCTGACCCTAAACGTAGATTAATCGGTGACGATGAGCATTGCTGGACCGATGAAGGTACTTTTAATATTGAAGGAGGTTGTTATGCTAAAGCCATAGATCTTTCAGCTGAAAAAGAACCGGACATCTTTAATGCCATCAGATTTGGTACCGTATTGGAGAATGTGGTTTATGACAAAAACACCAGAACTGTTGATTATACAGATACATCGATTACCCAAAACACCAGGGCTTCTTACCCAATAAAATTTATCGACAATATTCAGATGCCTTGTATTGCTGGTCATCCTGAAAATATAATTTTCTTGACTTGTGATGCTTTTGGAGTTTTGCCTCCTGTAAGTAAACTTACACCTGAGCAGGCTAGTTATCACTTTATTTCTGGTTATACTGCCAAGGTTGCAGGTACTGAAATGGGAGTTACTGAACCAACAGCCACTTTTAGTGCTTGTTTTGGTGCTGCCTTTATGATGTGGCATCCAAACAAATATGCTGAATTGTTAGCTGAAAAAATCAAGACGCACAAAGCAACTGCTTGGTTGGTTAATACGGGTTGGACAGGCACTGGTTCTCGAATGAAATTAAAATATACTAGAGCGATGATCGATGCCATTCATCATCATGATTTTGACAATGCTGAGTATGTAAAAGATGAAGAATTTGGATTCCAGATTCCTACAAGTTGTCCTAATGTTCCTTCCGAAGTTTTAATTCCTAGAAATACATGGGAAGACAAAGCAAAATATGAAGAAACTAAATTGAAACTTGTTAATCTTTTCAATGAGAACTTCAAGAAGTTCGCAGCTAATGTAAATCCAGAGATTGTAGAAGCCGGGCCTAAAGCCAGCGCTATGCAATCCTAACCAATACCTTGAGTAGAATTGATCCCCATTGCTAATTGGCAATGGGGATTTTTTTATCACATGAATACCCTACTGCGAAATTTTAATTTTCTTTATGCAATTGGGAGGTATCTAAAAAATCAAGTACAACAATCTTTGCGTTACCATACAAATACGTCTTTGAAGAACCTCTTGTCGATAGTTCTAAATTTTCATAGGCATTTAATCTAGCATTGGATGATTCTTCCAAATTGGCCTTTATAATAGCGGCCTCTAACTTAGAAGCTTTTAGATTTGAATTGCCAAAAAGATGTACGTTGAAAACGTCTGCCGATCCTTCCATCTTTGCACTTGCATTTTTGAACATTTGAACCGTATTGCTTGCCCCAACTGAGTAGATACGCGCATCAATCCTATCCTTTAAAGTAATGTTCAACGAATCACTGGCCAAATTAAAATCACCTGAACTCATTCCTTCCATATTAATATTCATTATTGGAGCGGTTGCATTCAATTCCAATCTTGAGGGGCCATAAATATTGACAACCAACTGATCCGAAGAAATAACATCTTTCATATTTATTTTACCATCTCGCATGGTTATAGCTTCCAGCTCAGTGTAATTAACTGTGATTTCTAATTTCTTTTTTGAGGTTATCTTATAAAATGAACTAATAATCAATGTACTGTCTACTACTTTGAGTTTTAGTACATCTATTAAATTATCATCGGCATTGATAGTATATCCCTCATTAGGTCCCTTCTGAAGTACGATTTCTAAATCATCAATCAATTCAATGGCTTTATACGCAGGAAGGTCTTCCCTAACCTCTATGACACTTTTATTCCCTTTTATTTTAGGTTTTCGTTGGGCGAATGTCTGAAAGCAAACTAGCAGAATAATGAGCGTGATAAGATTTTTCATTTCAATGTTTTTTGTTCTAAATCATCAGGGGTTATTAAATCCTTGAAATTTAATTTGATTAAATATATTACAAAAAAGATAAATCAACTTTTATATTAATATCAAAAAAAATGCCCAACTCATAAAGTTGGGCATTTTTTTGTATAAAACATTTCATCTAATGATGTAACTCTTCCTCATCATCTTGCATAGGAATGTTCTGTGGAACAAAATCCTGTCCCGGAATTATATATTCCCCATTCTCATCTGTCTTACTATAATCATAGGCCCAACGGTACACATGAGGTATGGCACCTGGCCAGTTACCATGCATATGTTCTTGTGGTGCCGTCCATTCCAAAGTATTCGATTTCCAAGGATTCTGAGATCCTTTCTTACCATAAAATATACTCGAGATAAAGTTGTACAAGAAAACCAATTGTGCAAGACCGGCAATCAATGCGAATACGGTCATTAAAACTTGAACATCGGTCAATTCATCGAACATAGGAAATGCGGTGTTTTCATAATATCGTCTAGGTACCCCGGCCATACCCACAAAATGCATCGGGAAGAAAACCCCATAAGCACAGACAGCGGTTATCCAAAAATGTATGTACCCTAAGTTTTTATTCAACATTTTCCCTTCAAACATTTTAGGGAACCAATGATAAACACCAGCAAATAAACCATAAAGCGCAGATATACCCATTACCAAGTGGAAGTGTGCAACAACGAAATAAGTATCATGAACATTAATATCCAAGGTACTATCCCCAAGGATGATACCCGTTAGACCCCCAGTAATAAATGTTGATACCAAACCAATTGAAAATAACATGGCAGGGTTTAACTGCAGGTTACCCTTCCATAACGTTGTGATCCAGTTAAAAGATTTAACAGCTGATGGAATTGCAATTAAAAGAGTAGTAAAGGTAAAAACCGATCCAAGAAACGGATTCATTCCTGATATAAACATATGGTGTCCCCAAACAATCGTGGACAAAAATGCAATTGCGATTATTGAAGCAATCATGGCACGATATCCAAAAATTGGTTTACGAGCATTGTTCGCCATAACTTCTGACACAATTCCCATGGCTGGTAAAATAACAATATATACTTCTGGATGACCTAGGAACCAAAACAAATGCTCATATAAAACTGGTGAACCACCTTGGTAATGTAAAACCTCTCCCTGAATAAAGATATCCGATAGGAAGAAAGAGGTGCCGAAACTTCTATCCATTATCAATAATAAGGCAGCAGACAGCAGCACTGGGAAAGAAACCACCCCAATTATTGCTGTAACAAAGAATGCCCAAATGGTCAAGGGCAACCTTGTCATCGACATTCCTTTAGTTCTTAAATTTATAACGGTTACAATGTAGTTCAATGAGCCCAATAAAGAAGAAGCAATGAATATAGCCATTGAAACTAACCATAAGGTCATACCCATACCAGAACCTGATTGCGCCATTGGCAAAGCACTCAATGGAGGGTAAATCGTCCACCCAGCAGATGCCGGTCCTGCCTCAACGAATAGTGATGAGACCATAATCACACTTGATAAAAAGAACAGCCAATATGACACCATGTTCAAAAAGCCAGAGGCCATATCCCGTGCACCAATCTGCAGTGGAATCAGTAAGTTACTGAACGTTCCACTTAGGCCAGCAGTAAGTACAAAGAAGACCATTATCGTACCATGAATGGTAACCAATGCCAAATAAATATCGGCATCCATAACACCATTAGGTGCCCAATCTCCCAGCAAAACCTCAAATATCGGGAAAGACTCACCAGGCCAAGCCAACTGCATTCTAAACATTAATGACATTGCGATACCTATGGTACCCATTATCAAACCAGTAATCAAATACTGCTTTGAAATCATCTTATGATCTTGACTAAAAATGTATTTGGTCACAAAAGTCTCCTTGTGATGATGCCCGTGATCATCCGCGTGGTCTTCTATATGTGCATGTGCTGTGGCCGACATAAATCTTTATTTTTTATTTTTTAATACACTTAATTATTGAACTGATGCCATTGTTTGAGCAAAGGTTTGCTGTTCAGCAATCCATTTATTGTACTCTTCTTCTTCTTCTACGATAATCTTCATTTGCATATTGTAATGCGATTTTCCGCATATTTTATTACATAGAAGTATATAGTCGAACTCCCAAGGATCGGAATTTTCGATACCTGCTGCAGCCTTCTCAGCTCTAATCGCATTTGTTCGCTTTACCTTATCAACTACATCAGGGTTATTTCTCATATCCGCTGTTGTAATAGTTGGTGTAAACGAAAATTGCGTTGTCATCCCTGGTACACAGTTCATCTGTGCCCTAAAATGCGGCATAAAAGCTGAATGCAAAACATCTTGTGAACGCATTTTGAAATTCACTTTTCTACCCACAGGCAAGTGTAATTCTTTAACAATGACATCATCTGAAGCGTAGGTATCAGACTCATCTAAACCTAAAACATTAGCCCTATCGATATCGATCATTCTAACATTGGCTCCTCCCAAAACATTGTCAGCACCCCCATATCGGGCTGTCCAGTTGAATTGTTGTGCGTACAGCTCGACAATCAACGGATTATCTTCATCATTGATATCCATAATGTTTGTCCACGTATATAATCCCCATAAAATCAAACCTGCTAAAGTAATAACAGGTATGATGGTCCATATAAACTCTAATCGGTCGTTGTCGGCAAAAAACAGCGCCTTTCTACCTTGTTTTCCTCTGTACTTAAAACCAAAAAAATGTAATAAGGCTTGGGTAATAGTCTGTACCGTAAAAATAATAGCATAAGAAACTAATTCTAACTGATCGTAAGAGGCTCCATGTGCAGAAGCTGCTTCTGGTAAAAGCATCTTACCGTATTTCCAAAAGCTAAAAATGGTTATCCCATAAATGAAAATCAAAAATAGGAACAATAAATACCCATTGTATTTATTATCCTGATCATTCGCAATTTGGGAGTCAATGGTTTTAATTTGTGACAATTCAAAAATCTTGGTCATTTGCCAAATTGCAATTGCCACTAAAACTAAAACAGCTAAAATCAATAATATAGTCATTGTATTATCTGATGTTATTCTTTAATACTTATTAATAATGGAAATGTCTACTCTCTTCGATAAATGGATTACGTTTAGGTTGAAGAGGTGCTTTTGTCAATGCCCTGAATACCCAGAAAATGAACAAGCCAGCAAAGAAAAGGATAGCCCCGATTTCAGGAATACCTATTGACCATTGGTCACCAACGGTTGATGGCATGATCATATTGAAAATATCCAAATAATGACCTGCTAAGATGATGATACCCGTCATGATAACAAACCAATTGATTCTTTTGTAGTCACTGTTCATTAACAATAATATAGGTAATACAAAGTTCATGGCCACCATTCCGAAGAAAGGAAGCTTGTAATCCTCAATTCGTGTTACGAAATATGTTACTTCTTCAGGAATATTCGCATACCATATCAGCATAAACTGAGAAAACCAAAGGTATGCCCAAAAGATGCTAAAACCGAACATGTATTTGGCCAAATCATGAATATGACTGTCATTTACATCTGGCAAATAATCCTTAGACTTTAAATATACCGCTACCATTGCAATTACTGTAATTCCCGAAACGATCATACTCGAAAAAACATACCATCCGAAAAGTGTACTGAACCAGTGTGGATCAACACTCATGATCCAATCCCAAGACATCATCGATTCTGAGATTAAATAAAACACTAAAAATGCTGCAGAAATTCTAAAGTTCAACTTAAAATTAGAATTATCATCTGCTTCGTCTTGCTTCAAAGAAAGCTTTCTAGAGTATTCTCTATATAATATCCATCCCCCTAAAAAGATAGCTGCCCTTACTAAAAAGAAAGTCGGGTTCAAGAAACCTGCTTTACCTTGTAAAAGTTTATCATTTGCCACAACATCGGCATCCATCCAAACAAAAAGATGATTCATGTGCATCACTGATAAAACCAAAATAACGAAGACGATGATACCACCTGGAACCAAATAAGAGGTAATACCTTCCATTACTCTAAACAATAATGGGGCCCAACCTGCTTGTGAGGCACGTTGTATAGCATAAAACGCCAATACTCCCAATGCTATCATAAAGAAGAAAAAAGCTGCCACATACAATGCTGCCCATGGTTTATTTTGCAGTTGGTGTAATAAATGTTCATCATGAGCTGCGTCGTGGCTTTCCCCTTGAGCCTCTTCACCATGGTCTTCAGCAACGGCATGAGTCGCCTCATCTGCAGTTGTATCACCATGACCATCTTCATGGCTGGCAACCATAGCCTTAGCCTCTTCAACGGTAGTAGGAGCTGACATAAAACCAACACCTATACCTAATGCACCAACAACCATTAAAATGATTGAAGTAATTTTTAGTCTATTTGAAAACGTGTACATATCTTAATCTATGTATTATTTTATAAATCTTGTTTCAATTTCATAACGTACTCGGCCACTTGCCAACGCTCTTCAGGGTTCAATTGTGACGCATGGGAACCCATTGCGTTTAATCCGTAATAAATTACATGATTTGTACTACCTACTGTTATATTGCGAGCAACATCGGCATAACTAGGTACACCAAGGATTTTTTCTCGTTTCACTAATGTCCCTTGGCCATCGCCTTTAGTACCATGGCAAATAGCGCAATAGATATTATAAAGTTCTTTACCTTTTGCCAAGTTAACTTCATTGTTCAAGGAATCCAATGGACTTGCTTTCAGTCTTGATAGTTCTTTGCCTTCCATTGTGTTTTCGATATCATAAGGCATAAACCCCCTTGGAATTGTATGCTCCGCTGGAGCCATTGCTTCCGAGCCATTTGGAAGAAATTCAACTTTTTGATAAACTTCATAGCTTACCGGTTCGTACATGTTGGGCATATACTGGTAGTTTGGTTTATCCTTATCTGCACAAGCTGCAACAAACAGTACCAAACCAAATACTATTCCTAATTTTATAATACTTTTCATCATCTTATGACTACTTTTCTGAAACATTAATCTCTACCGCTCCGGTATCCATCAATAAATTCTTTAATTCCTTTTCGTTATCATGAATTGCCAACTCCATTACAAAATGATCATCGGTGGTTCTAACATCGGGGTTCTCTGCTTTTTTAAATGGCCAAAGCCTACTTCTTAAATAGAAGGTAATTACCATTAAATGCGCGGCAAAAAATACCGTCATCTCGAACATAATGGGTACAAATGCCGGCATGTTTTCCAAATAGCTAAAACTTGGTTTACCACCAATGTTTTGAGGCCAATCCTGAATCATAATATAATTCATCATTACAATTGACACTATTAGACCTATACAACCATATATAAAAGAAGTAATGGCAATTCTTGTTGAGGCTAACCCCATAGCCTTGTCCAGACCGTGTACTGGAAATGGGCAATATACTTCCTCGATATGATGTTTGGCATCTTTCACCTTCTTGACGGCATGCATTAGCACGTCATCATCATTATAATAAGCATGTATAACTTTAGAAGCCATATCTATTATTTGTTATTTAATTTTTTTGCCTGTCCCGCCCAATCATCGCGCTGTGCCCTACCTGGGAACGATTTGGTAATTGAATCCAACAAGTTATATTCTTTCTCTGTCATACGACCAACCTGTGCAAAGGTAAAAATACCTATCTGGTTTAAGGTTTTCTCCATTTTGGGACCAATTCCTTTTACCTTTTTAAGATCATCGGCGGTATCCTTACTTGCATCAAATGTTCCTATGGAATCCAATAAACTAGAAACGTCTTTCTCTGCATCTTTTGTAGTCTCCTCCACAACTTCAGCAACAGTTTCCTTAACAGCGGTATTTCCACTAATTTGATACAACGGCTTACCTGCCTCCCTAAGTTTTTTGTATTTCTCCCCAGAGGATTTCAATATGGTTTTTACCTCCGCCTGTGCAATAACGGGGAAAGTTCTGGCATACAATAAGAATAGAACAAAAAAGAAACCAATAGTACCAATGAATATACCCACATCTATAAATGTTGGTGAGAACATAGTCCATGAGGAAGGTAAGTAGTCCCTATGCAATGAAGTGACAATAATCACGAACCTCTCAAACCACATACCAATGTTCACAACAATAGAAATAAAGAAAGAGAACATGATACTTGTACGTAGTTTTTTAAACCACATGAATTGTGGTGAAAATACGTTACAACTCATCATTGCCCAATAGGCCCACCAATAAGGGCCTGTAGCCCTGTTCAGGAAAGCATATTGTTCATACTCAACACCTGAATACCAAGCCATGAACAACTCAGTGATATAGGCACAACCAACAATCGAACCCGTAATCATTATCACAATGTTCATTAGTTCAATATGCTGTACTGTAATATAATCTTCAAGACTACACACTTTTCTCATTATGATCAACAAGGTGTTCACCATGGCGAATCCTGAGAAAACCGCACCAGCAACAAAATAAGGTGGGAAAATTGTGGTGTGCCATCCTGGAATTACCGCTGTCGCAAAATCCATAGATACAATGGTGTGCACAGAAAGCACTAATGGTGTTGCCAAACCTGCCAATACCAGAGAAACTTCCTCAAAACGTTGCCAGTCTTTTGCACGACCTGTCCAACCGAAACTTAAAAGACTATATATTTTCTTTTGAAATGGAAGTACCGCTCTATCACGAATCATTGCAAAATCGGGTAATAATCCTGTCCACCAGAATACCATGGA
>RCND010001643.1_pt1 | contig 13597 bp, 9 predicted proteins | sample 2041351 | NCBI WGS metagenome assembly RCND01 (sample SAMN09708230, study PRJNA481090) | Marine sediment metagenome, whole genome shotgun sequencing project. | biome: marine sediment; feature: ocean; material: sediment; isolation source: Sewage treatment plant 12B marine sediment (STP12B) ...
TATCGACCTCGAAACCAAAGCAGAACTCCCCTGAGGATCAAACAATTCCTCAATATTACAAAGAGGTAGCCTTAATAGGGGGTGTGGATACTAATCCGTTACGTTTTCTTATCAAATTAGAAGCTAGCGTATTACATCTTAAATGCTGGATACCTTATGGGATTAAAATAGTTAGAATAGGTGTGCAATAATGGTTGACCTAAGAGGGAAGATGTTTTTTCTATTATTGTGAGCAGGGGATGATTTTAGGTAAAGGTAGGGCTCAAGTGCAGTTATACACGAAACTACTACCTAGCGTTTAAATAGCACTGAGTTGTAATTATGTGTAGCTAAATATTCATTCTTAAGTAAGCGAAAATATTCTGATACAGTTTCCCGAGAAGGCGAATTAGTATGTAAACTATCGTTTTCACTATCGCTGTATACTTCAATGGCAATATACCAATTTCCTTTTCTGGTCTGGTAGTGATGCTCCATAGTCGGATCAATGTCAGCTTGTAGTAGAGCGACATCTACTGCTATCGGTAAAAGGTTGATGGTCTTATCTGGAATATCAACTTCATAGTAAGAAAAAAAATACTGTTCTCCTGCTATGGAGAACGGAACATCATCAAAGACATTTATATCCTGTAATTGAAATTTGGTGTTTACGTATTTGTAAAATTGATTTGCAGGTTTTGGATCTGCAAAGACGAACATTTGTCTTTTTGGTAGGCTTCTTTTAAATTTTTTCCCTTGGGTTAGTTTATAATCTTCGATATTGGGAGCGATACGTAGTGGAATACAAGAATGAATCAGCATAGTTAAGCTTAAAACAATGATGATTTTCTTCATGCTTGGACAGGTTTAGATTTGATAAGAGTTCAAAAATTATACCAATTTACTTTGCTAGATAGCATCATTGTAAGTAGTTGGCGTTTAGCGTAAAAACAGGATACAAAAAGACCCACAAATTTGTGGGTCTTTTCTATAATTTGGTATTGAATTCTGCTTAAACCCTAGGCAAATCCCCATCGCCTTTTACTGGCAAATTAGAGTTTCCCATTAAGTACATATCTACGTGATATGCCGCTTCTCGTCCTTCTGAAATTGCCCAAACAATCAAGGATTGTCCTCTACGTTGATCACCTGCGGCAAATACACCTGGCACGTTGGTTTTATAATCCTCCTCGGACGCTTTTATATTCGTTCTTTGGTCCATTTGTATTCCAAATTGTTCCGCTAAGGTTGTTTCGGATCCTGTGAAACCAAGGGCTAAAAGGACTAATTCACATTTCCATTCTTTTTCAGTTCCGGGTACTTCTTTTAGTTGAGGACGTTGGCCCGGCGTCTTTATCCATTCTACTTCTGCAGTAATTAATCCTTTTAAATTACCGTTAGTATCTCCGACAAAGCGTTTTGTAGAAATACTAAAGTAACGTTCCGCCCCTTCCTTGTGGGAAGAGCTGGTTCTTAGACGCATAGGCCAAAATGGCCAAGGTTGATCTTCTGGTCTATCAGCAGTGCCCATGGGCATAATTTCGAAATTCGAGACTGATGCTGCGCCATGCCGGAAGGAGGTACCTATACAATCTGAACCTGTATCACCGCCGCCAATAACAACAACGTTTTTATCGGTAGCTTTTAGTTCTACGCCTAGTTCTTCAATCCCGTCTACACGCTTATTATTTTGACCTAAAAAGTCCATCGCTTGTACAACTCCTTTAAGGTCTGAACCTTCTATGGGTAAATTTCGCCTGACCGTTGCGCCTCCTGAAAGTACTACCGCGTCAAAAGCCGTTTTCAAGTCCGCTGCTGTTTTGTCCACACCGATATGAACACCACATTCAAAAGTGATGCCCTCTTCTTCCAGTACAGCGAGCCTTCTGTCAATAACTTGTTTTTCCATTTTAAAATCTGGAATCCCATAGCGCAATAATCCGCCGGGTTTTTCATCTCGCTCAAACACGGTTACCGTATGCCCTGCGCGATTCAGTTGTTGTGCAGCTGCAAGGCCAGCAGGTCCCGAACCTACTACAGCAATAGTTTTTCCTGTTCTGGTAAGTGGTGGTTGTGCTGTTATCCATCCTTTTTCAAAAGCTGTTTCTACGATATTCTTTTCTATATTTTCTATGGAAACAGGATCTTCATTTATCCCTAAAACACAAGCTTCTTCACAAGGTGCAGGGCACAATCTACCGGTAAATTCTGGAAAGTTATTGGTAGAGTGCAAAATTTCGCTCGCTTTCTCCCATTTCCCACGGTATACGGCATCATTAAAATCAGGAATTAGGTTCCCTAAGGGGCAACCGCTATGGCAAAAAGGAATCCCGCAATCCATACAACGAGCACCTTGATCCTTTAAATCTTTTTCCGCTAAGGGGACGGTAAATTCTTTATAATTCTGAACACGCTCTTGAACGGGTTTATACGATTCCACTTTTCTATCGAATTCCAAAAATCCTGTTATCTTTCCCATGTTTCGATTTATATAGTTTGTAATTTTTCTTGTTCCAAACGAATTAAGGCCTGTCTATATTCTTCTGGTAATACCTTAACGAATTTAGGTAAATAGGCTTCCCAGTTTTCTAAAATACGTTGTGCTAAAGGACTAAGCGTAGCGTTGTAATGACTTTCAATCAAGTCTTTTAGTTGCTTAACGTCTTTGTCTTCTGTTACTTCCAAAAGGTTTAATGATTCTGCATTGCACCTCTTTTTAAAGGTCTTCTTGTCATCAAGAACATAAGCGATACCTCCGCTCATTCCTGCTCCGAAATTTCTGCCTACTTCTCCAAGAATAACCGCAATACCGCCGGTCATATATTCGCAGCCGTGATCTCCAATACCTTCAACTACAGCTTTGGCGCCCGAGTTCCGTACACAAAAGCGTTCTCCTGCCTTACCGTTTATATAAGCGCGTCCTGCGGTAGCGCCATAAAGCGTAACATTTCCGGTAATAACATTGTCTTCTGGAATAATCGTACAGCCTTCCGGTACTTTGATGACCAATTTGGCCCCTGAAAGTCCTTTACCCAAGTAATCGTTCGTATTTCCATTAACAGTCAAGGTTAAACCTCTGGTGGCGAATGCCCCAAAGCTTTGTCCCGCGGATCCTGTAAAATTGAGCTTTAGGGTGTTAATGGGCAGTCCCTGTGCGCCATATATTTTTGATATTTCATTACTGATAATGGCTCCAACAGCTCTATCTGTATTGCATATAGGAAAGTCTAAACTAGATTTTTCCTTTCTAAACAGGGAAGGATTTGCCTTGGCTATGATATCAAATTCGATAGATTTATCTATGTCGTGTTGTTGTTTTTGGGTATTGTAGAATTTTGTACCTGCTGGCACATCTACTTGGTGTAATATAGGTGTCAGATCTATTCCTGCTGCTTTATAGTGGCCTATTGCTTTGTTGCGATCTAATTTTTGAACCTGCCCAACCATTTCATTAACTGTTCTAAAACCAAGCTGGGCCATTATTTCTCTAAGTTCTTGAGCAACAAAGTACATGTAATTAACTACGTGTTCCGGTTTGCCTTTGAACTTTTTCCGTAGCTCTGGGTTTTGGGTGGCAATACCTACTGGACATGTATTTAGATGGCAAACCCGCATCATAATACAGCCGGAAGCTACTAGAGGTGCGGTTGCAAAACCAAACTCCTCTGCGCCTAACAAGCAGGCAATAGCTACATCTCTCCCGGTTTTTAACTGTCCGTCACATTCTAGCACAATCCTATTTCTTAGATCGTTCATGACCAGTGTTTGTTGTGCCTCGGCTATTCCTAGCTCCCACGGGAGGCCTGCATGCTTCAAGGAAGTAAGTGGAGATGCTCCTGTACCGCCATCAAAACCGGATATCAAAATAACATCTGCTTTGGCTTTTGCTACACCAGCGGCAACCGTTCCAACACCTACCTCCGATACCAATTTCACGTTGATTCTTGCTTTTCGGTTAGCGGATTTTAAATCATATATCAGTTGAGATAAATCTTCAATCGAATAAATATCGTGATGTGGTGGTGGTGAAATCAGCCCTACATAGGGCGTGGAATTTCGTGTTTTAGCGATAGCAGGATTTACCTTCGGACCGGGGAGTTGTCCTCCTTCTCCAGGTTTTGCGCCCTGTGCCATTTTTATCTGTATCTCTTTGGCATTAGTGAGGTAGTTCGATGTTACCCCGAATCTCCCAGATGCTACTTGTTTTATAGCACTGTTCTTCCAGTCGCCCGTAGCATTTTTATAAAAACGTTCCTCATCTTCTCCGCCCTCGCCAGAATTGCTCTTACCACCTATGCGATTCATAGCGATGGCCAAGTTTTCGTGTGCTTCCTGACTAATAGAGCCATAGGACATAGCGCCTGTCTTAAAACGCTTCACAATATCGGTCCATGGTTCTACCTCTTCCAAAGGAATTGGGTCATAGTTAGAAAACTCAAAGAGTCCTCTTATCGTCATTAGGTTTTTGGATTGTTCGTTCACCATTCCCGCGTACTCTTTGTACGTATTTGGCTCATTCCCTCGTACTGCTTTTTGTAATTTGGCGACGCTCAATGGATTGAACATATGCTTTTCACCATCTCTTCTCCAACGGTATTCTCCGCCTATTTCCAAATCTAGACTAGCAGCTACTTTCTTTGCTGAAAATGCATTCTGATGTCTTTTTGCAATTTCTTTCTCAATTTCATACAAACCGATTCCTTGAATACGGGTAGGTGTATTCGGAAAATACTGCTCTACAACCTTTGTGTTAATTCCGATACATTCAAAAAGTTGGGAGCCGCGGTAGGAGTTAAGGGTAGAAATGCCAATTTTATTCATGACTTTTAAAATCCCTTTCCCAACAGCCTTATTATAATTTTTTATAGCCTCATCAAAAGATAATTCTGTGATATCCAGTTCTGCTATTTGCTGGCCAATAATTTCATTAACTAAGTATGGGTTTACCGCACTCGCACCAAAACCGAATAACAAGGCAAAATGATGAACTTCCCTTGGTTCTGCGGATTCAATGATTAAGCTACATTTGGAGCGTTTGCCTAATTTTTGTAGACCACTGTTTACATAAGAACATGCTAATAATGCGGGAATGGGTGCATTCTCCTTATCAATATTTCTATCGGATAGAATAATAATATTAGCTCCGTTATCAACCTCTTTTGAAGCTTGTGATAAAATTGCCGCAAGGGCATCCTCAAGGCCATTATGCCCTTTTTCGACGTTATAAAGCATTGCTATCGAAACAACTTTATAATCGGGACTGGTATCGTAATTCTTTATTTTATCTAAATCTTCCTTAGATATAACTGGGTTTTGAATTTTTAGTTTCCTACAATGTAATTCTGAAAACTCAAATATGTTCTGGTCGCTACCCAATGTTAAACTTATATCCGTTATCAACTCCTCTCGGATACCATCCAACGGTGGGTTAGTAACTTGGGCGAAAAGTTGCTTGAAGTAATTGTATATCAATTGCGGACGCTGGGATAGTACCGCTATTGGCGTATCTGCACCCATAGAACCAATAGGTTCTTTGGCAGAAGATGCCATAGGTAGAATAATCGTGTTTATATCTTCTAAGGTATACCCAAAAATAGATTTCCGTTGATCTAATGGTGCCTCGCCTAAAAATAATGGGCAATCATTATATGGAATATCTTTTAGGTGAACCAAGTTAGTTTCTAGCCATGCTTTATAAGGATACTTTTTTGCAATATTTTCTTTTATTTCCTCGTCGTTTATAATCCGACCTTCTTCCATGTCTACCAAAAACATTTTTCCTGGCTCTAAACGACCATGAAACTGCACGTTCTCCGGGGCTATTTCAACCACACCTGTTTCAGATGACATGACAACATAATCATCTTTGGTTACAGAATAGCGCGAAGGGCGCAAACCGTTACGGTCTAATACGGCACCTATGTAGTTTCCGTCCGTAAAGGGGATGGATGCGGGTCCGTCCCAAGGTTCCATCATACAAGAATGATATTCGTAAAAGGCTTTTTTAGCTTCCGACATTTCATCATTTTTCTCCCAAGCTTCTGGCACCAATACCATCATTACTTCAGGTAGCGAGCGCCCGGTCATTAAGAGAAGTTCGACGACCATATCCATAGTAGCTGAATCTGATTTGCCAGGTAGGATAATGGGGAGTATATTTTTGATTTCATCTCCAAAGAGGTCACTTTTTAATAATTCCTCGCGGGATAGCATTCTAGAAACATTACCTCGTAGGGTGTTTATTTCTCCGTTATGGCACATGTACCTAAAAGGTTGTGCTAGATCCCATGTTGGGAATGTGTTTGTTGAAAAGCGTTGGTGTACCAATGCTAAACGGGTAACCACTCTCGAATCCAATAAATCAGTATAAAATAAACTGATATCATGAGGCATTAAAAGTCCCTTGAAAATAATAATTTTTGTGGATAGACTAGGAACATAAAAGAATTTACTTTCTGAAAGTTTGGAGTTGATAATGGTATGCTCTGTAACTTTTCTGGCAATAAATAGTTTTAGGTTAAAATCGAAATAAGTCTGCTTTGGATTTTCTTTGGCTACAAAAAGTTGCTTTACGAAAGGCTCGGTTTCTGCGGCAATTCTACCAGGAATAGAGCGGTTAACAGGTACATCGCGCCAACCTAAAAGTTTTAACCCTTGTTTTTTGATGTTCTCCTCAAAGACAGACTCACAGAAATCACGTTGATTTTCCTTTCTTGGAAAAAACACATTACTGACGGCATACTGGCCAGGTTCTGGTAATTCAAAGCTACATTCACTTTGGAAAAAATCATGGGGTATGTCGATTAAAATACCTGCTCCATCTCCTGTTTTTCCATCTGCACTAACTGCTCCCCTGTGCTCTAAACGGTCTAGGATTTCCAATGCCTTGTGAATAATGTCATTGGATTTTTTTCCTTTTAGACTACAAATAAAACCTGCGCCACAGTTATCATGTTCAAATTCCGGTAGGTAAAGCCCTTGTTTCTTCAGCGTCATATATTATGGTATTTTCTCAAAAATATCATTTTATATAAGTAAAATTCAATGATTTGTAAATTATGTTATAAATAATTCAACGTTTTTAAATAATCGTTAAAAAATATTGAATTACGTATTTTTACCTTGTTCAATTTGCCATATTCATAAAATGAGCTATATCTTTTACTGTGCTTTATGATTTTAATGGGGTTGAAGGCATGGGGAATTGATTTAAACAAAAATACCCCTTTTGAAAAAGGGGTATTTTTGTTTAAATACTATTTTATAGACACAAATACCCTATTAAAATTTAGGTGTTTGATAAGTTAGGACAATCAATCCTTTAGAATACTTCTGGAAATCACGATTTTTTGAATTTCTGAGGTGCCTTCATAAATCTGTGTGATTTTTGCATCCCTCATTAATCGTTCTACGTGGTAGTCTTTTACGAAACCATTTCCACCATGAATTTGAACTGCCTCTATTGTAGTGTCCATAGCTACTTGCGATGCATATAGCTTAGCCATAGCACCAGAAAGGTCATAATCTTCGTTGCTGTCTTTATCGCATGCTGCTTTGTACACTAAGAATCGTGCAGCTTCGATGTTCGTATGCATGTCTGCCAACTTAAACGCAATAGCTTGGTGGTTGCTAATCTCGGTTCCAAATGCTTTTCGTTCTTTGGAGTACTTTAGTGCTAATTCATAAGCGCCAGCCGCAATTCCTAAAGCTTGTGCAGCAATACCTATTCGGCCACCTGCTAGTGTTTTCATGGCAAATTTGAATCCAAAACCGTCTTCTCCTATTCTGTTTTCTTTTGGAACCTTTACATCGTTGAACATTAGGGAGTGCGTATCGCTTCCTCTAATTCCTAATTTATTCTCTTTAGGTCCCAATTCAAAACCTGCTGCGCCTTTCTCAACGATTAGGGCATTGATTCCTTTGTGTTTTTTGTCTTTATCTGTCTGTGCAATCACTAAGTAGACTTCTGCTGAACTGCCGTTGGTAATCCAGTTCTTGGTTCCGTTTAGGATGTAGTGATCTCCTTTGTCGATTGCAGTGGTTTTTTGCGAAGTAGCATCACTACCGGCTTCTGGTTCAGATAAGCAAAAAGCTCCAATGATTTCACCAGTTGCTAATCTTGTGAGGTATTTTTCTTTTTGAGCTTCAGTGCCAAAAGTTTCCAAACCCCAACATACCAATGAATTATTAACAGATACAATTACAGAAGACGATGCATCTATTTTGGATAGTTCTTCCATAACAAGTACGTAGGAAAGAGTGTCTAGCCCGCTTCCACCAAATTTCGGGTCCACCATCATACCAAGAAAACCTAACTCTCCCATTTTCCGTACTTCGTCGGTAGGAAATTTTTGAGCTTCGTCACGCTCAATTACCCCAGGAAGTAAATCGTTTTGTGCAAAATCCCGTGCAGCTGCTTGTATCAGCCTTTGTTCTTCTGTTAGCGTAAAATTCATAGGTTTTATCTTAAAATAATTGCCTTACAAAGATAAGGGTATCCCTTGTATTATTCTCTAAATATTCGTTATTCGGTATTGTTTTGTATTATGTTTTCGATGCCTTTGTGCTAATGCTTTTTGATAAGGTTAGTTTGTGTTAGTGCGCTAAAAGCAGTTTTGCTTGGTTTTTTGACAATATTTATGATATCCACGCAGCTTTGCACGATGAATATTGAGTATAGCTTAATTAATCTTTGGCAATAAGAGCTGAAAAGCTTGGATTTAGTATCAATTACATTGTTTTTAAACAAGAATTGACAATCGATCAAAAAATATAATTTTAATAGTTTGATTTTCAATTCAACCATTTTTAATCTATATTACAGCGCTGAAAAGAACAACATATCGAATATTTTTAATGTTCTTAATTTGTTTACGTTACTGAAAAATTATTTTACTATTCCATAATTAATCTAAACTAAACTAAAAACCAACTGAGTATGGAAACAATTATCATCATTGTATTTTTCGCAGGCTACCTTGCAATTACCCTTGAGCACAACCTTAAAATCGATAAATTGATACCGGCCTTGGCCATGATGGCCATTTTATGGGCGATAATCGCATTGGCCCATATGGATGTTTTTGAGGTAAACGCCGAATTGAGGGAGCTTGAACCGAGCCACATTGACGAAATTCTGTTGCATCATTTAGGTAAAACGGCAGAGATTCTGGTCTTCTTGTTAGGTGCGATGACGATTGTGGAGATTATCGACTACTTTGACGGTTTTGCCACAATAAAAGGGTTTATTCGGACTAAGAGCAAACGCAAATTACTTTGGTTATTCTCAATTTTAGCTTTCATATTATCTGCTATTATTGATAACCTCACCGCCACTATAGTGCTGATTACTATTTTGCAAAAAGTGATAAAAGATAGAGAAACGCGGTTGTGGTTTGCGGGTATGATAATAATTACGGCTAACGCAGGTGGTGCTTGGTCTCCGATTGGTGATGTAACTACTACGATGTTGTGGATAGCCAATAAAGTAACTGCATTACAATTGATAGAGCATGTTCTCTTACCTTCGATTGTTTGTATGGTTGTGCCCGTATTGGTTGCGAGTCGATTTAAGGCTTTTAGTGGCAATATTGAAAGCGATGAAGGCGCATTAGAAGTAGTAAAATCTAAATATGGTTCAACCATGCTATATCTTGGTTTAGGTGCTATTGTTTTTGTTCCTTTCTTCAAAACCGTAACACACTTGCCACCTTACGTGGGCATGATGTGGTCATTAGCGGTAGTGGCTGCATTTGCTGAGATTTACAGTAATTCAAAATTCAGTATTTCTAATGTAGAAGGGGATGGCCATGATACTGCTGGTCTCCATGGACCGGTTCATAGCTCTCTTTCTAAAATTGAGCTTCCTAGTATACTTTTCTTTTTAGGAATTCTATTGGCAGTTGCTGCTTTAGAATCGTTAGGTATGCTATTCCACTTTGCAGGAAGTTTAAATGAAGCCATACCAAATACCGATATTGTAGTGATGTTGTTCGGTGTAGGTTCGGCGATAATCGATAATGTACCATTGGTTGCTGCTAGTATAGGTATGTTTAGCGAGCCACTCGATAGTCCACTTTGGCATTTTATTGCATATTCCGCTGGTACTGGGGGTAGTATGCTGATTATCGGTTCTGCTGCGGGAGTAGTGGCTATGGGCATGGAGAAGATTGATTTCTTCTGGTATCTCAAGAATATTGCATGGTTGGCATTAATAGGTTTTTTAGCGGGTGCTGGAGCTTTTATTTTATTGAGAGATTTTGTCCTGAACGTATAATTTTATTTACAAAACACCGTTATTAAGGCAAATTCAATAATTTAACGAACCCTATGGTATTATTCCAAGATTTGGCTAAAGATGGAGCCGAAGAATTACTTTCTGAGGAAAAGACCTTATCTGTTATAGATTTGGTTTTTAATGGTGGTACAGGAAGTGTGGTTATTATTTCCGTACTTTTTCTAATGCTCGGCGTAGCGCTTTATATTTATTTCGAGCGTCTATTGGCTGTGAATGCTGCTTCTAAAATTGACAAGAACTTTATGAACCAGATACGGGACCATGTCACATCTGGTAAATTAGAGGCGGCAAAATTACTTTGTGCGCAAACCGATTCTCCTGTTGCTAGATTAACAGAAAAGGGAATATCTAGAATTGGGAAGCCTCTGGACGACATCAATACGGCTATTGAAAATGCAGGTACTTTAGAGGTATACAAATTGGAGAAAAACGTTAGTGTTTTGGCTACTGTAGCAGGTGCTGCGCCAATGATTGGTTTCTTAGGTACGGTAATCGGTATGATTTTAGCCTTTCATGAAATGGCAAGTAGCGGAGGCCAGGCAGAAATGGGGTCTCTGGCCTCGGGTATTTACACTGCAATGACTACTACGGTAGCAGGTTTGATTGTTGGTATCATTGCGTATATAGGGTATAATCATCTGGTGAATAGAACGGATAAGGTCATACATAAAATGGAAGCTAATGCCGTAGATTTTTTAGATCTTTTGAACGAACCACTTTAATTCTTCATTATGAAACTAAAAGGGAGGAATAAGGTGAGTCCGGATTTCAGTATGTCGTCTATGACGGATATTGTATTCCTTTTGTTAATATTCTTTATGTTAACGGCAAACTCGCCAAACGCGTTAGACTTATTATTACCAAAAGCAAAAGGAAAGTCTACCAACACACAGAACGTATCTGTAAGTATCGATAAGAACTTGCAATACTATGTGAACGACGAGAGAATTAACGGGGAGTATATTGAAATTGAACTAAAAAAAGCACTCGAAGGTCAAGACAAACCTACGATTATTCTACGGGCAGAGGAGAGCGTTGCCATCAAAGAGGCAGTAAACGTTATGGCCATTGCCAATAGAAATAATTACAAGGTTATTTTGGCAGTGAGGCCCAACTAATGGCGTTTCTAGACACTACACATAAAAAGAAATCTTTTACACTAACAACAGTACTTCTAAGTATACTCTTGTTGGTGCTCTTTTATATTGGTCTTACCTATATGGACCCCCCAATAGAGAACGGTATTTCTGTAAATTTTGGCACTACGGATTATGGTAGTGGTCAAGTGCAGCCTAAAGAAAAAATCCAGTCCGAACCATTAGATACGCCCCCGTTGGAGCCATCAAAACAAGAAGTGGCCGAGCAGGTTGAAGAAATTGAAGAGGAAATTCCTGAGGAAACCACTGCCGAACCTACGCCTTCTGAAAAGGTACTTACCCAAGAAAATGAGGAATCTATACGAATAAAAAAAGCGGAAGAAGCAAAACGAAAAGCAGAAAATGCAGCTGCCGATGCCAAGCGAAAGGCTGATAATGAAGCTAAAAAGATAAAAGCGGAAGCAGCACGTGTAGCCAAAGCAAAGCGTGATGCTGAAGCGCTCGCACTACGAGAGCAACAGGCAAAAAAGGATAAGTTAGACGCCCTTATGGGTGGCCTTAATAAATCCGATGGCACCGCTTCAGGTAGTGAAGGAGATGATAATAAAGCTGGTGATAAAGGAAGTCCGGACGGCGATCCCTACGCAACTAGTTATTATGGTAGCCCTGGTTCCGGTAGCGGAACGGGAGGGTATGGACTTAATGGAAGGTCTTTGGTCAATCAAGGTAAAGTTGCACAAGAATGCAACGAATCCGGTAGGGTAGTCGTTAAAATCGTAGTAGACAAAAATGGCCAGGTGATAACCGCTACGCCAGGTGTGCGCGGTACTACGAACAATAATCCCTGCTTATTGGAGCCTGCAAGAAAGACAGCTTTTATGCATAAATGGAATTTAGATTCTAATGCACCTAATCAGCAGGTTGGTTTTGTTGTGGTTAATTTTAAACTGGGAGAGTGACCTATACGGAAACTTTGGACTGGATGTTCGCCCAGCTTCCCATGTATCAGCAAAAAGGTAAAAAGGCGTTTAACTCCAAGTTAGATGGTATTATAACCTTATCCAATCACCTAGATAACCCACACAAGCAATTTAAAAGTATTCATGTAGCAGGAACCAACGGTAAAGGTTCCAGTAGCCATATGCTGGCCTCTATTCTGCAAGAAGCAGGCTATAGGGTAGGTTTGTATACATCGCCGCACTTAAAAGATTTTAGGGAGCGCATACGAATAAATGGAAAGCCTGTTAGTGAAATCCATGTTGTTGATTTTATTGCTGCGCACAAGAAATTTTATCCAAGCCCATAGCTTTTCTTTTTTTGAAATGACCGTAGGAATGGCGTTTGATTATTTTGCCAAAGAAAAGGTAGATATTGCTGTGATAGAAGTTGGGTTAGGGGGTAGGTTGGATTCTACGAATATCATAATTCCAGAGATTTCGCTCATTACCAATATTGGGTACGACCATATGGATCTGCTTGGGGATACTTTGGAGAAAATAGCTGCAGAGAAGGCTGGAATCATCAAACAAGATGTTCCGGTAGTTGTTAGTGAGTATCAACCTGAAATTGCTTGGGTGTTTCGAGAGAAAGCCAATGAAAAAAGGGCAAAACTTACCTTTGCGAGTCAAAAGAAGCTGCCTTCTTATACTACCTCTCTTTTGGGTGATTATCAAAAAAGAAACATAAAAGGTGTTCTGGTTACTTTGGATAAGCTAAAAAATTATAAGGTAGATGAAACCCATATCAAAAAAGGACTCCAAAACGTGGCTATAAATACGGGACTTCAAGGGCGGTGGCAACTATTAGGGGAGAACCCCAAGGTTATCTGTGATACGGCACATAACAAAGAAGGCCTCTCTTTGGTTTTAGCTCAGCTTCTAAAAGAGAATTATAAGACCTTACACTTCGTCTTGGGATTTGTGAAGGAAAAGGATTTGGATGCTATTCTGCCCTTGTTCCCAACAAATGCATCCTATTATTTTTGCAAACCAAATATTTCAAGAGGATTAAATGCAGAAATATTACTAGAAAAGGCAAAAAAATATAATTTGAAGGGTAGGGGCTATACTAGTGTTATGGAGGCGTATAAAGCTGTAAATGAGCAGGCTTCAAAAGCCGATTTGATTTTTGTTGGTGGTAGTAATTTTACGGTAGCCGAAGTTCTTTAAATTTTATTGATTTTTCTTTTGGAGTACACAAAACTATTCTATATTTGCACTCCTTT
>RCND010001400.1_pt1 | contig 13593 bp, 15 predicted proteins | sample 2041351 | NCBI WGS metagenome assembly RCND01 (sample SAMN09708230, study PRJNA481090) | Marine sediment metagenome, whole genome shotgun sequencing project. | biome: marine sediment; feature: ocean; material: sediment; isolation source: Sewage treatment plant 12B marine sediment (STP12B) ...
TTCAGAGTTCGGGTCTAGATGTGGAATACAAAATCAAACAAACAGATGAATCCTATGAAATACATATCAGTATTCCAATGGATCATAATAAATGATTTAATTATGGAGGCATTATGATAGACGGAGAATTTATTGTAGGTAGCAAAGGCCTAGATGCAACAGGGTATATCAGAAGTATTGTATTTACCGGCGAACAAGGTGTGGAACCAACCATAGAGCAAGATGCATATGATCATTTTGCCCATCACCTCATTGTTAAAGATGGTAATGAGAAGGTTGGTGTTGGTCGACTTATTTATAAAGATGGTCAATACCTTATTGGGCGTATTGCAGTGGTTAAAGAAGCCAGAGGTAATAACTACGGTGATCTGATTGTTAGAATGTTATGTACAAGAGCTTTTAGTGTTGGTGCAGAGGTTGTTATAGTTCATGCACAAATACAAGTAGAAGATTTCTACAGTAAAATTGGGTTCACGGTTATAAGTGACGTTTATAAAGAAGCCAATATCGATCATGTAACCATGGAAGTGACAGAACAGAAATTCACTCACCCTTGTAGCTGTGGTAATGGTGAATGCAGTAAGTCATAGATTTTAAAGATTAATGGCCGCTAAAAATACATAAATCGCTGAATTTAAGAGTGAAAAAGACAGCTTTTTTTATAGCTGTCTTTTTATTATATACTTTTACAAATGATCATGTTTTTAACCTTTGACTACCCTCACTGATAGTGTAAATCTCACTTACATCAATTCAACATTATTAGTAAAAGACATCCCATTAGGAATGTCTTTGCTGTTGTTAATGTAAATAGACGGATAAGATCTCAAGGACTGATTCTGGCTTTTCAAGATGTGGCATAGATTTGGTTCTATCTATGGTACTACATTCTATGGCTGGGTTGAGCACCTTGTAATCATTACACTTGCATTTTGGCTGTCCTTCACATCGAAGACCTTGAATGATGTAAATATTATTGTTGATCTCTGCAATGGCATCTGTGATGTTAACGTTGTTGAATAGACAATGCTCTGAGGCATAAATGAACTTAGATGCGCTGCCACTTAAATGAGCACTTTCATAACTAGTTTCAATGTATCGGTCTCGAATCTGACCACTGTTATAAATACGGTTATCAAATAGTGTTTGAATGTGTTTTTTTGAATACAATGCATTATACACAGAAGTACCAAGTAAGGGTAATTCAAGGGTGAATTTCATTAATTTTTCCCAATTGCCAGGATTCTTCTTTAGGGATTGAACCTTAGCAGGGTTAATGAAAATTAGATTCTTAAATTGTTCATGATTCTGATAACAAGCCATTGTTGCATAGGCGTTGCTTTTACCACTAGTTATAACGCTGGTCTGCTCGCGAATGATGTCTTTGCTAAAGTCGTTAATCAATTGAACAAACATGTATGCTGTATAAGTTAATTTAGGCTTATCTGACCGCCCATAACCTAGTAAATCAAGGGTATAAACACGGTATTTTTTAGCTAGTGTATTAACAATCCTTGTGAATTCGTAAGCAGATGCATCAGCTTCAGTGTGATGAATTAATAGAATTGCTGACCCTTTTCCTTGGACAGTGTAAAATATTTTACCGAATTTCCATTGATAGTAGTGTGCACGATTATGATTAAGGCGGTCTTTAGCGGTTGCAAGTTTGAAAATTAGTTGATTAATACCAACAGCAACAGTGGTTACAAAACCAGCTAGGAACAGCCATTTAGATGCTTTTTTCATATAAGTTGTCCTTTCTATAAGGTTATAACACTATTATGGCTGAATTTCTTCCATAATTCAATAGTAAGGTACAAATTTTGTACGTTATCCTTGTATACACACTTGTATTAATGATATAATTAACTATGTTATATGAGGAATAAATACTATGTACAAAAAGGAATTAGGTCGTTTAGACGAGATTATTGATAAGACCATCGATTCAATTAAGAATAGTGTGGATGAGATTAAAGATATCAGTGATTTTGCACGTTGTGATTATATGGAACTAGAAGAAGAGTTCCTAAAATTAAAAATTGAGGCGACAGATCTCATAAACAGGGTTGAGAGTTTAGAAATACACTATAAAGTATCCCAAAATAAACTTCTGGTGGTTAATAAGAATTTCGAAGACTACACAGAAGAACAGATGAGGGATACCTATGAGGAGACCGATCAGTTACGTTTACAGTTAGCCGTTGAGAAAGAACGAGAGACGAATCTAATTCGACGACGTAATGAATTGGTGCTACACCTTAAGTCTGTTCGTAAAATATCAGAAAAAGCCGATAAATTAAATAAGAATTTTGATTTTGCTTATAGTATATTGTCAGGGGATCTAAAACAGATGTCCAATAAGATGGGTGATAAGCAAACGAAAGAACTTTGGGGACTTAAGGTCATTCAAGCACAAGAGTTAGAGCGTAAAAGAATTGCCAGAGATATGCATGATGGCCCTGCTCAAAGTTTATCTAATTTGGTTATAAAAACAGAACTATGTATAAAGTTGCTTGATAAAGATATTGATAGAACAAAATTGGAACTACAGAATTTGAAGGCGAACATACGTTCTACAATTGATGAAACTCGACGTATGATTTATAATCTACGTCCAATGAGTATAGACGATTTTGGTCTTATTCCTACCCTTAATCGATTAATTGAAAAGCTTATAGATGAAGAAGGGCTACAGATAGAATTTTTGGTTGAAGAAACTAAAAATTATGATTCTAGTTCGATTAACTCAGTGATTAATTTGACTTTGTACCGAATTACCCAAGAAGCCCTAAATAATATTGTTAAATATGCAGATGCATCAACCGTAAGAATTGAGCTCACTTACGAGCCAGAAGCAATAAATTTGCTAATAAGTGATAATGGTGTTGGATTTGTTGTAGAAGAACAAAAGTTGAATTTGCAAGATAACAAAGGCTTTGGTTTATCTATGATGCGTGAGCGTGCTGATTTACTTAATGGTGAGATGAATATTATATCTGAAATTGACAAAGGTACATCCATACATACAAGAGTACCGCTTATTGATAAGGAGGAGAGTAATGAGTAAAATCCGAATACTGATCGCTGATGATCATGCTATGGTCAGAGAAGGTCTTAAACAACTAATAGAATTAGAAGATGATATTATTGTTGTAGCTCAAGCTGGGAACGGTAGCGAAGCTATAGAGAAAATTATCGAGTACAAACCTGATATTGTACTATTAGATATTAACATGCCAGAGTTGAATGGTTTAGAGGTTCTAGCTTATTTAAGAGATAATGAAATTAATGCCAACGTAATAATCTTAACAATACACAATGAGGTTGAATACTTATACAAAGCAGTTGATATAGGTGTTAAAGGTTATGTACTTAAAGATTCTGAATCTGATGTTTTAATCAGAGCGGTCCGGTCTGTACATGATGGTGAATCTTATATTCAACCTAATATGGCAGCACTACTGTTCAAGAAAATGAATAATGAAGATTCAAACAATTCTCATAATTCAAGGTTAACAAAACGTGAGATTGAAGTACTTAAACTAATCACTGAAGGTATGTTGAATAAAGAAATAGCGCATAAGTTATGTATTAGTGAAAAGACGGTTAAAAATCACGTTTCCAACATATTTAAGAAAATTGAAGTGTCAGATAGAACACAAGCAGCAGTTTTTGCAATAAAGAACCAAATTGTTGAATTATTCTAACAATAAAACAGAACAGGCCATCAGGCCTGTTTTTTTTATTGTTCCATTTTCAAGAAGTTGAATATAGATATTAGCTCTGTTAATCTTACTATTCTTACCTTAATTTGAATTTAGAGTCCAATACATAGCCATAGCCACAAAAAAGTAATGTCATAAAAAGCTGCAAAATTGCTGAATTATCAACGAAATGATCGGATGGTATCGGATATGTCTGTAACTACACTCTAGGGATATTGTTTGAAATAGTCCTATATTTATTCTGCTGGTGTGGTATTTTTTATGATAACAACTTTTTTGTGCGATTTTGTGTTTTTGTGGCTATGTTTTGTATTACAAGTTAATGTTTCACGTGAAACATTAACTTATTGGACTCTTCACTATGTTTCACGTGAAACATAGTGAAGGTGTCATATAAGTATGTTATAATAGAATTAATTACAACTCTAATTTTCCAAAATAAAGAACAAGTGAAGAAAACCAACAACTATTAGAAGTTGAACCTGTAAATGGCTGTTAACTAACCATTTGCTGCTTTGAACCTTTTCTTTTACTGACTCGATCATGGAAAAATTGGTGTACTAACTAACTGATTAAGGAATAGGTACATGAGATGGGCAGAATTATTGCAGTAGCAAATCAAAAAGGCGGCGTTGGTAAAACAACAACAGCGGTTAATCTATCTTCTTGTTTGGCGGAAAAAGGAAAAAAAGTATTAACCGTCGACATAGATCCCCAAGGAAATACAACCCGAGGCCTTGGTGTAAACAAATCAAAGCTTAAAACAACAACTTATGAAATGTTGCTTGGTATAGCTACCTTCGAAGAGACAGTGAAAAAAAATATTTACAAAAATCTTTCATTATTGCCTGCAGATGTAGATCTTGCAGGAGCAGAAGTGGAATTAATAGGTACTGAGGACAGTAGTTTTATAATGAAAAGGTTCATGGATGCTGTAAAGGATGATTATGATTTTGTTATAGTCGACTGTCCGCCATCACTAAGTATTCTCACAGTGAACGCATTATCTTCAGCAGACACAGTGTTGGTACCAATTCAATGTGAATTTTTTGCCTTAGAAGGACTTTCACAATTGATGCACACCATAGAATTAGTAAAGAAACGTCTCAATCCGAACCTCGAAATTGAAGGTGTTGTATTTACAATGTATGATGCGAGGACAAATCTGTCTATCCAGGTGGTTGATGAAGTTAAGAAAAAATTACGTCGAACCAACATATATCAAACAATCATCCCTAGAAACGTCCGATTGGCGGAAGCACCTAGTTATGGATTACCAATTAATCTGTATGATAGGCATTCAAAGGGTTCAGAAGCTTATATGCTATTAGCAGATGAGGTAATTGAAAGGGAGGTTTACTAGAATGACTGCAAGAAAAAGAGGTTTGGGTCAGGGATTAAATGCCTTAATCACGGATGAACTAGAAAGTAAAATCATAGAACAAAACAAACACGGTGTATTAAGCGTTTCGATTAACAAAGTTGAGCCTAATGTCAATCAACCCAGAAAAGCATTTGATGATGATGCTCTTGAAGATCTAGCGGATTCAATTAAGCAGTATGGAATTATCCAGCCATTGTTGGTTTCAGATAGAAAAACCCATTATGAGATTATTGCAGGTGAGCGACGTTGGCGTGCAGCCAAAAAAGCAGGAATTAAAGAAGTACCGGTTATTATCAAGAACTTTACAGCTGAAGTTCTTTTGGAAGTATCTCTTATTGAAAATATCCAACGTGAGAACCTAAATGCTATTGAAGAAGCAATGGCATATCAACGACTAATTGATGAGTTTAGTCTTAAGCAAGATGAGATTGCTGAGAAAGTTTCAAAAAGCCGCTCTGCTATTGCCAATACGATAAGACTTCTAAACCTGTCTAATGATGTGCAACAGATGGTGGTTGATGAAATGATTTCTAGTGGTCATGCAAGAACACTCCTTGCTGTGACAGATTCTACAGTACAGTTGGAAATTGCTACAAAAGTTTTTGATGAAAAATTAAGTGTTCGCGAGACGGAGAAATTAATCAAAGTAATTCTGAACCCAAAGAAAGACAAACCAAAGGTTAAGAAAAATACTGAATTGGACCCTGTTTATAAGCAGTTAGAAGAAGATGTGAAAAAAATACTTGGCACAAAAGTATCTATTCGTAAAAAGAATGATGATCTTGGAAAGATTGAAATTGAATATTATTCAAAATCAGAATTAGACCGAATTATCGAATTGTTACAAACAATAAACAGTAATATAATATAATAAAACGGAGAATATATGAAATATCAACTATTAGCTTTAGATCTTGATGACACATTACTGTCAGAAGATTTGACGATAAGTCATAAAAATATTGAGGCAATTCGGGCAATGGAAGCCATAGGGATTAAGATTATTTTGGTTTCAGGAAGACCATTTGAATCGATGGTTAAGTACATTGATGTGCTTGATATACATAATGAAGAGGATTATATTGTATCTTTTAATGGTGCATTGGTGAATAAAATATCGGGTGAAGAAGTGTTTAATGGGATTATTGAAGGGGATATACTTCATAAACTCATTGACATGGGGCGTGAAAGGAATATCTCTGTACAGCTTTATAACGATAAATTAACTGTGGAGAAGTACACAGATCGAACGAAAGAGTATGAGTATTTAACTGGAATGAAATCTCATATGGTTGAGGATCTTAAAGAGATACCAAGATCAATAAAAGTATTGTTTAACCACAGTGCTGGTCCTGATTTAGAACAGTTTCGACTTGATTTACTTGAGGCTTTTGGAGATGTTTTTAATATATTTTATTCTAAACCTAACTACATTGAGGTACTCAATAAAAAGAGCAGTAAAGGTCTAGCCGTTGCTTATATGGCAGAAAAATTAGGGATTAAGCAAGAAGCGGTTGTTGCTGTTGGTGATGGTTTTAATGATGCTTCTATGATTGAGTATGCAGGCGTTGGTATTGCTGTGGCAAACGCACCAGATGGCGTAAAGGAAATAGCTGATTATGTGACGACTGTGGACCACAACAACAGTGCAATCAATGAAGTCTATGAGAAATTTTTTAAATAAGAATTATTTCCCGGGGAATAGTTTCGCTTCTAGGTAATTTTCCTATGAAAGAACATAAGAGGCTCTGCCGCGCTATTCACTTCGTGAATATTTGTTTCAAAAACGTTAGACTTTCTTAGACAAAAAAAACACTTCCAAGTGGAAGTGTTTAGAGGTTCTGTAGACTATTGTTGACCATACATCTCAAAGATAATACGCTTAGCATCTTCGTTAACGACTTTGTATTTAATCTCAAGACCTTCTCTAGTACCTTCAATAATACCTGCTGATTTTAGTTTAGCAAGGTGTTGTGAAACAGTAGATTGTGGAATATTGAGACAGCTCTGCATATAAGAAACATTACAGCCTTCATTTCTTAGAAGACCATGAACGATACAAAGGCGAGCTGGGTGCCCTAATACTTTGAGTAATTCTGCAAAATCATTGTAGTTGTTAAGAACAAGTTGCTGATCCATATGACCTCCCGAAATACACTAACTGTATTTATATATTGCGATAATTAGAATACCTAATCATTGTATCAAAAAATTACCACTTTTGCAATATAGAAGCTTTTTAAATTATTGGTTTTGTTGGAACAATGGCAACATAAATATAAGTGTTAAAATATTCAGAACTTTGTTATAATAAAATTGACTGGTGGAGGTACTTATGAGCATTAAAGAGAGCTATAATATTGTACAACATAACATTCGTGTCAGTAAACTGGCAGAACGTATTGCTTATGCCATGGGACTAGATGAGGAAATCTGTCAGTGTGTTGCAGTGTCAGGTGTATTTATTGACATTGGTAAGATGGCAATGGATACAGAAGTGTTTAATAATTCTAGAGATCTGACAGAAGATGAGTTTGAGTATGTGAAACAACATACGACTAAAAGTACACAGATTTTGATGCAGGCAAATCATATTTCCAAAGATGTACTGATAAATATTATTCATCATCACGAAAATTATGATGGTACAGGGTATCCCAATGCACTCATTGGTGAGCAGATTCCTATTGGTTCTAGAATCATCAAAATATGTGATGTATTTTATGCTTTGGTTGAGAAACGACCATTTAGAGAAGATTATTCTAAAAAAGAGGCAATCCAGATTATGGGTAAACAGTTATCAGAATTTGATCCTGCTATTATGCCAATATTTAAAGATATTGTTACAAGTTCAAAGATATATATGTAAGATTAACTGTGCAGGAAAACGGAGAATGTCTCATGTACTGGTAGTGTCATTTTCTGCTTTTCTGTTTTTGTGTCTTGATTTAGAGAAAGGAAATTTTTATGATTCCACGTATTGCCAACTTTGCTAACACCAAAGCCATTATTGATAAATATGGTTTTTCATTTCAGAAGCGTTTCGGTCAGAACTTTCTAATAGATACCAACATTATTGAAAAGATTATTAGCGGAGCTAACATAACAAAAAAAGACACCATCCTTGAGATTGGTCCAGGGATTGGCAGTATGACCCAATTACTTGCTGAAGCAGCAGGCAAAGTCATTGCTGTTGAGATTGATAAGAAATTAATTCCGGTCCTTGAAGACACTTTGGAGGGCTATGATAATATACGTATTATTAATGAAGACATACTAAAACTTGACCTTCATCAAGTCATTAAAGAAGAAGGTATTAAAAGTCTTAAAGTTGTTGCGAACTTACCTTATTATATTACGACACCAATTATTATGGGTCTTCTTGAAAGAGACTTACCAATTGACTCTATTACAGTAATGATTCAAAAGGAAGTTGCTGAGAGAATGAATGCGGTACCAGGAACTAAATCATATGGTTCACTAACACTGGCAGTTAATTACTATTCAGAGACGGAAATAGTGACCCTTGTGGCACCAGGATGTTTTATTCCAAAACCTAAAGTAGGGTCTGCAGTCATTAAGCTGACAAAGCGTAAAAGCAGTGCGGTGCAAGCAACCGATGAGAGACTCATGTTTCAATTAATAAAAGGTGCTTTTGCTCAAAGGCGTAAGATGTTTATTAATAGTTTGATGAACAGTCAGCAGATGGCTTATGAGAAGGATGAAGTGTTGGGTGTCATCGAAGCAATGGGACTTGACCTAAGGATTCGTGGTGAACGACTTTCTTTAGAGCAGTTTTGTGAGTTGGCGAATCGATTGTCGGCGATTGAAAAGTAAAGCGCTGGAAGTTAGCGCCTAAAAAGGATGGTAGGTTTTTTTATTAGCGACGTTCCTAATGCTTAATGAAAAACCCTACCATCCTTTTCTTCTTTACTAAACAGAGATGGCAGCGCATGTAACAATTCAGCACTTTCCGAAATCATCTTATTCTAATGTTATTTTAATACATTTTTCCTTCTATACTTATAAACCCTTGTTATACTGATTACAGTTAGAACAGACGAAAGGAGCACGGTTATGGAAGAACATGATATGATAAAAAAGCCTATTGGCATTCGACTACTTCGCGGTATGATGATTGGATTTGGGCTCTTACTACTTAACTTAATTTTTGTACTTGGTCCTTATGTTGGAATATGGGGGATTATTGTTGGTATGGTAGCTGCAGGTTTTGCTTTAGTTATTTCAGGCCTGGCTATGATTATCACAACACTCATAACCCTACCATTTGCCATTACATTACCATTAGTTTTTATTGAACATCCGGCTCTAATGGGTATGTCAAGTGGTGTGATGATCGGGGTTGGCGGTATTCTGACACTGGTGTTTATATGGTTATCAAAATACATTGTTATTGGCACAGGGAAATATATTTTATGGCATGTGACTATAATTCGAGGTGATGAATATGAGCAATAAATTTGATAAATTTGTGAAAAAGGGATTGCTTGTATGTGTTGGTGTGGTTGCCATATCAGGACTACTTGCCCTAAGTTATATGGATAGCAAAGATTTGACATTTGAGGAAATATTTGAAGATGGCGGTTTTAATGTTAACTTAAACCGTGGCAGGATATTTGATGACCTTAACCTTGAAGCCAATATTTCTTCTAATTACAATCGTTACGAAACGAAAGATATTTATGAAGAAAATACTTTTGAAGTTCTTGATACCATTAAGATTACCTCATCAACAGAAGACATTCTATTTATAGAAGAAGACCGTGATAACATCAAAGTGACTTTTGAAAGAGAGGTACCTGATACAACCAGGTACACAGTACGTTATGATGCTAAAGCAACAGATGATAAAATCATTATTGATGTTGACCTTAGAACCAATGGCTATTATGCAGAGAAAGACTATAAAGGTCTTATAACGCTCTACGTACCAAATGATTATCATTGTGATAAATTGACCATTGATAGTCAGGTAGCTTCACATAATATTACCTTACCAAAAGATGTAGATGATGTTGATATTTCTGTGGACTTTGGTAGCATTGACTTGGTGGTAGAAGACTCATTAGACGTATTGGAACTCTCACTGAATGCTGGTGAATTGTATTTTAAAACCAATGCACCAGTAAAAGTTATAGATGTGTCGTTGGACACAGGTGAGTTAACCTTTGATATTAATGATCATGTTGGCAGTGTAGAGATTAAGAACAACGTTGGTGAGATTACTGGTGTATTGAATGAATCCCCAACAACCATGGAAGTTGATTGTGATTTGGGAGATGTAGAGATTGAATTCTTAGAACCCATTGTGACATTAGATGTAAGAATGAACATTGGTGACCTTAACATTAATGTGGCTAATGGTGATGAAGGTATTGTCTATATTGATAAAGATCTAGTCGACTTTAGCAGTGATCTTGAGACAACCAATAAAAAGGACAAAGCAAACATATTCTTGAACGTAGACTTAGGTGATGTCGAGATCTATTAGAATCAATATATAAGGAAGGTAGATGTTAGGGTAGGCAATTAATCCTAATATTCTACCTTCCTTTTCTTAGTACTTTAGTGAGGTCTAACTTCATTGATGTAGAATAACTTTCCTGCCGTAAAAAAATATCAGCAAAGCTCACAGGATGACGTAGTCGTTTTTGTTCTTTCATAGGAAAGAACAATTTGATTTAATGCTGTGCAGGAACAAAAGTGGCTTAGTTATAGAAGCCAAGAGTTTAAGCGAGACGACAGCATCTTTTGTTCTAGTCAAGGTTCTTAAGGGTCAAAAAAGAATCTTGACATTTTTCAATAAACTGATATACTTTGAATATCAAAGTATTCTAAAGTCAAAGCATTTTACTTTCAAAGGATACTTGAATTGACAGGAGTGCTTATGTATAACACAAAGATTGTAGGGTTAGGTCATTATGTCCCTGAATTAGCAGTAACCAATGATGATTTGGCTAAAATCTTAGATACAAGTGATGAATGGATTCACAGCAGAACAGGTATCCGAAACCGCTATATAGCCGTAGAAGAGACATCCTATGAATTGGCAGCAAAAGCAGGGCTAAAAGCCATTGAAGATAGTGGACTAACACCAATGGACATTGACATGATTGTGGTAGCGACTTTCTCATCGGAGTATGCAATGCCTTCTGTCGCCTGCTTAGTTCAAAAAGAAATTGGCGCTAAGAAAGCCATGTGTTTTGATGTGAACGCTGCTTGTTCAGGTTTTGTTTATGGCTTGGATGTGGCTGATCAATTTGTCAAAACAGGTAAGTACAGCAATGCTCTGGTTATAGGTAGTGAGAAATTATCACAGATCCTTGACTGGGAAGACCGTGGTACTTGTGTCTTATTCGGTGATGGTGCTGGCGCTGTGGTACTTCAAAGAACAGAAGATGATGGCATCATAGAAACCATCAACTATGCCATTGGTGAAGATTTTGATTGTCTTTATGCTAAGAATAAGGTGAATAAGACACCCTATTATGAAGGTAGTGATGAGCATGCTTTGTTGATGAACGGCCAGGAAGTGTTTCAGTTTGCTTGTACCAAAGTACCTGCAGTGATTAAAGAAATACTTGCTAAGAACAACCTGACAACAGAAGATATTGATGTTTTTGTATTACATCAAGCCAATGCAAGAATCATTAATAAGATAGCAAAACGAATGAAAGTGGATGTAAATAAGTTCTATATGAACATGGATAAGTATGGCAACACCTCAGCAGCATCTATACCAATTGCCTTATCTGAATTAGAAGCACAAGGTCTGCTAAAAGGTAAGAAAGTAGTGGTTGCCGGCTTTGGTGGAGGACTTACCTATGGATGTAGTTTGATACAATTTTAATAAGTACATTTACCACAGAGGACACAGAAGGTACAGAAATAGTGTCCATTATTTATTCCGTGACTTAAGTGGTCTCAGTGGTATATAAATAAACAACACAATAATCAATCTATTAAACAAATTTGGAGGAAATAAAAATGACATTTGAAGCCTTAAGAGATGTAATCGTGGAAGAATTGGACGTAGCAGCAGAGAAAGTAACTTTAGAAGCATCATTCATCGATGACCTTGGTGCAGATTCACTTGACCTTTTTGAAATGGTGATGAGCATTGAAGATGAATTCGGTGTTGCCATTCCTAACGAAGACCTTTCTAACGTTAAGACGGTTCAAGACGTGTTGAACTACGCTGCTAAGTAAGACAGAAGTACAATCCAGTAACGATTAGGGGTAATGGTCATTGGATCTGAGTAAAATATGAAGACAATCTTTATGGACCCATCCGAAAGGTGTCCAGGGTCCATAACCTTTGTCATTCTTCATATGTGTGGATTTAGAATCTGTCGCATCGCAACAAATATCCGCGAAGTGGATAGCTGGACAGAGTGTCTTTTCTTGGAATAAATCATTAGATATGATGAATGAGAACAAACCTAATATTTGGAGGTATAGAATGAGTAAAATTGCTTTTATCTACCCAGGACAAGGTGCACAAAGTCCTATGATGGGTAAAGAAATGGTGGAGACATTTAGTGAAGCCAAAGAGATGTTTGATAGTGCCAATGACCAATTAGACTTCAATTTGTATGACCTGTGTCATACAGATAATGACTTATTGAATGACACAGCTTACACACAACCTGCACTACTTGCTGTATCAATTGCTATTACAGAAGTCATTGAAAGTTATGGCATCAAACCGGATTATACAGCTGGTCTTAGTTTGGGTGAATATTCAGCACTTGTAGCATCTGGGGTTATGGATTATAAAGATGCTGTGGCAGTGGTGCGTAAAAGAGGTCAGCTTATGCAAAAAGCCGGCAGTGAAAAAGAAGGCGCAATGGCAGCCATTATAGGTTCCAGTGAAGAAGCAATTCAAGCAGTGCTGGATCAAATAGATGGTTACGTTGCTTTTGCTAATTTTAATAACCCAAAACAAATAGTGCTTTCAGGTGAAAAAAATGCCTTGGAGTTATGTTACCCACTTTTTGAGGCAGCAAAGATCAAAGCCATTCCACTGAAGGTCAGTGGTGCATTTCATTCAGAACTTATGAGCAGTGCTGCTGAAGGTTTAGCAGATGTCTTAGATACAATAGACTTAGATCAAGCGACGATTCCTTACCTGACCAATGTTACAGGTGGTGTTGTTGAAGATAGTGGTCAGACAAAAGAGCTTCTAGTTAAGCAACTGACAAGTCCAGTGTTGTGGGAACAGAACGTAAGAACACTGATTGATTTAGGTGTAGAGACTTTTGTTGAGATAGGACCTGGAAAAACACTTGCCGGACTCATCAAAAAAATAGATCGTAAGAAAAAGGTCATCAGTGTGTCATCACCTGAGACATTGGAACAGTTAAAAGCATATTTGGAGGTAAATTAAATGGCAGATTGTAAAGTAGCACTGATTACCGGTGCAAATTCAGGGATTGGTAGAATCATAGCATTGGACTT
>RCND010001402.1_pt1 | contig 13585 bp, 14 predicted proteins | sample 2041351 | NCBI WGS metagenome assembly RCND01 (sample SAMN09708230, study PRJNA481090) | Marine sediment metagenome, whole genome shotgun sequencing project. | biome: marine sediment; feature: ocean; material: sediment; isolation source: Sewage treatment plant 12B marine sediment (STP12B) ...
GACGGCTTCCAAGCAAAACGCATTATCGATAACTGGATCGGGTTCTACAACTCTGAGCGCCCTCACACCGCCCTTGATAAGCGCACGCCGGACACCGCATACTTCACCCAAGCAGAAATACGAAAAGCGGCATGAACATAAACCAGATGCATCTTAGCAGAGCCGCAAAACTGTCCTAAAAAGCAGGACCACTTTACTACAGCGAGTTGGACAAAGGCACGACAGTTAATCTTTACCTTCCCAGACACCAAGACATCTCTGCCGTATCAGAAAAACAAGAGACTGACCTGGCCCCCCCAAAGTCGGCTGGGGGAATTATTCTTGTGGTCGAAGATGACGAACGCGTCCGCCGACTGACGAGAGGACGGCTCGAAGTTCTGGGATATACCGTGCTGGAAGCCATTCATGGACCTGCTGCCATAGAAGTTCTTGCAGAACATGCTGACATCGATCTTGTGTTCACAGACCTTGTGATGCCCGGCGGCATGTCGGGATATGAGGTCGCAGAACATGTTCAGGATGCGCGGCCCGACATCAAAGTCCTGCTGACGTCTGGCTACGCTGAAGAGCTCATGAATGGTGACAAACTACCTGAGCGGAATTTGAAGCTGCTTCGAAAGCCATACCGCCAAGCCGCCTTAGCTAAGGCAATCAATGGCGCTCTTGAAGGGTAACTATTTGCCAACGGGCTTCACATCGATTGCAAGCATATAGCCGATACCGCGTACCGTTTTGATAAGAACGGGTGAGGCCGGATCGCGCTCAATCTTCTTGCGCAACTTGGCCACTTGATTGTCAATCGTGCGGTCTAAGGGCGACCATTCTGTGCCGTGCAGTAGGTCCATGATCCGGTCACGAGATAGCATTCTCTTTGGGCTTCGCAGAAAAACCGCCAACATTCGAAAATCGCCACTAGTCATCTCAACCTGTGCGCCGTTGCGATCCAAAAGCTCGAAACAATCCAGATACGCGCGGCAATCAGATAGCGATTGTCTCCAGCGTTCTATTCTGCGTCGTATCCGTGATACTCAGTTGCGTATAAACGGCTCCCATATCGATTCCTCCTGTTAGATAACACATTGTTTTATAACAGGAGTCGCAGTTGAAGGTAGCGCGCGCCAATACAATCGCAAAATAGTTGTAATAAGGGTTATGTTAAACTCCGGCGAAAACCGGATATCTACGCAGCTAGTTTTCAAGTCAAACAATGCGGGACAAGGCGTCATTCATAATTTCGAATATATTCCTATCCGCGACACGTCTGTCTGAGACAGTATTACGCCAGAACCTTCCTTTGGCCAATGGGCACTTCATTGCGTCCTAACAGCATAAATTTGAACGGGAGCCTGTCGCCCCTTCACGTGCTGTTTGGGCAGAGCTTGTACCAGAATTTCCGTGGGTAAGCGTTTTTGCACGGCGTCAGATATCAAAAAAGCTTCACCGACAGATTTGCACGTGTCCTGAATACGGCTGGCGACATTTACCGTATCGCCTATCACTGTGTACTCAAGTCGATCTTCAGTTCCGATATTGCCCGCGATCACCGAACCGAAGTGAATACCGATTCCATGTCGAATTTTTACCAAATTATCACGTTCACGTTCAACGTTGAGCTCGTCCAAGGCTGTATTCATTGCCAAGCCTGCTCTGACTGCGCGTTCAGCGTCGTCATCACGCGGGTCTGGCGTGCCGAAGGTAACCATGATGGCGTCACCGATGAATTTGTCGATCGTACCGCCGAAAGCGAAAATCACCTCGACCATGCGGGTATGATACTGGGATAGAAATTCAACCACTTCAGTTGGCGGCAATTTTTCCGTGATGGTGGTGAAGTCTCGAATGTCGCAGAATAGAACAGCCACCTCTTGAGTACGACCGCCGACGCCGAGCAACGTCTCTGCTTCGCTGGAAATTCGAGATACGACGCCCGGTGAGAAGTACCTGCCAAACTGGGTATTGGCGACTTCGAGCTGGACGCCCTGAATAATGGTCCGGCGCGCGATAAAAGTGAGATAGGCCATTGCCATTCCGACAACGGCGATGATCAAAATGCTGACCAGGACCAATTCCGGACTGAGCGCCGGACCCATTGCTGAATCGACGAAATTTGAAGAGACAATGGTTTCAGGTTGATTCAGCACATACACCAGTAGGGCAACGTGAACACAAATGCCGCCGGTGGCAACGACAAGCGGAAACAGAGGGCGAATTGCCAATGCGTTTAGGGCAATGATCCCGAGAGTGACGACCGTAATCTGTGTTTTCAACATATAGGCGGGTGGCACACTGCTGCCGCCGACTGAAAGGTACCAGATCACCGGGAACGCACACAAAACTATAATATCGATCATGCACCCCGTCAGCCCGATTGCAGTCAGTGCAGTTCGACGGACTAAAAATAGAAGTGAAACTGATATCACAATTAGTCCGAGCGCGGCGATTGCCGTTGTGGCGACCATCTCGAACAGACTGGCTCCAACAATCCAAACCGATACTACCGCGACCAGCAGAAACAAGCCGCGTACGATTGTCAGCGTTTGAATACCCCGACGTTCACGCTCAAAGAGCAGTTCTTCGGATCGAGTTGCTCGGTGTGGTTTTGCCATAGGACTTCGATAACTCTGTTTGGCTATTAACGCCATGCTATCCAGAACAGCAGCTATACTTCGGAATGCTCTGATCACGACACAACATCAATGGCGAGGCAGGGCTTATTGTGTTGAAAAACTCCAAAATCTGAAAATCGTAATTTTCCGATAATATCCGATGAAGCGGCGAAGTTGGATGAGACCTGTCATAGGACGCGGAGTGGCTGGGCCTGAGTCCCACAATGCGGATTTGGCCGACCCCCTCGGCAAATCGAATTGATCCGCCAGCATGGAAGGAAAAATCCTCTGCTGTGCCCAAAAACGGAGTTTTTCAACAGAATAGGCTCTCTATAGTCATTCGCTGCGTTCTGCGCCAATGTCTGCTGCGAACTCTGATGGAGGTCCCTGCCCCGTCACTCACGGCCCGGAGCCGCCGCTGGCCGATGTGTCCGATGCCGCGCCGCAGCTTTCGCATTGCCGCCATTCGTGCATCGCGCAGCATTTTTGAGGTGCGAGTGACCGACATGCGGGACAAAGGGGGCTTTCAAGTTGATTTGGTTCTACCGACCCAAGATCAGAAATATCAAAGGAAATGGCGCTACCGCAATCAATACGCTAAGCAGATAAGCCCAAAATTTGTAGAGACCTGATATGCCCGCCATGAAAGCGAGCCCACCTCCGCCACCGAGCACAGAGTTACCCGGCAAGTTAAGCAAGAGTGCAAGAACTACATACCGATTTTTGAACATCATATCGCCAAACCGGTTGTCGAGCTTTCCTGAAACAACGCTGGCTCGGTCTTGTGGAGGAGCATTCGCCAATTCGTCGACGAACTCAGCGATACGTTTAAGCCGTAGCCATTTTGCAAACTTTGATAGCATGGGAAGAGGCACGAAACTTGCGACTGTGAACGACAAAATAAGCGCTCCGACCATGCCGAAATATACTATCGGAGACGCCTTACCGCCGAATATTAGAAGCAAGGCGAACCCAATCTCGGCACCCGGCACGAAGGGTATAGCGGCGGCCAAAATGAAGACGATCAAGGAGCCTATCACAAGGCGATGGATCAAAGGTTCATTCATTGGGCGTAACTCGGGGATGGATATTTCCAGTAAGAACTCCCCAAAAATCCAACTTGCAGCAAGCAAAACAGAGTAAAGCGCAATCGCTCGCCTGGCAGTCCAAAGGCGGTCTAAAAACGTGAGCACAACGGGTTTTTCGCTGGATCGAAGTTCTGCATCTCCGTCCGAATTTGGACTAGAGATGGTTCTGAATCACGATATTCGGAGCCTTGGAAAGATATCTCTCTGCTGGACGTCCAGTACCAACGCTTGCGCTCCCACCGGATAGAAACGTCAATTGTCCCATCGTCCGACACCAAGCCATCGTACTCGAACTGCCCACGGCTCTCGCTTTCAAGCACGCCGATGAAGCGTATGCCATCTTCTGTTTGTTCGGATGAGTAGGGACCTGGCAGGAAGCCGCAGCGGGTGCATATATCGGACCAGAAATGCCCATCGTTGAATTGCAAGGTGTCGTCGAGGTCAGGGTTTTCAGAAGGACCAATCGTTCCTTCGAACGACTTCCCGTCGAGTAAGCCATCCGCATAGGCGAAGCTAATAAACAACAGCCCGCTCAGTAAGGCCGACGTAACAATTCGTACGAATGCTCTCACCGCTCCCCCCACGTCTCCTAAAAGATTACTGTAAGCTTTATCTACCTGCCAAGGAAGCGAAAGAGTTGGGGCAACGATTGGAAATCATATGCCGAGTGTGGATTACGGGACAAACCCGCCTTTTCTTGCTGCGATGAAGCTGATGGCTTCCGACAAATTCGTTGCTGCATCTGCGAGCGTTGGCGCTGAAGCACTTCCGCTCTGGGCTCTTCGGACACCTTCGCTGCATTTTGTATGAATGGCTGGTCTGAGATTTTGTGCCGTTCGCTGCGACTTGGCTGAACTCACACTTCGCGGACAAATTGACCCTTCGCTGCACCTGCGCCAATGGCCGCTTTCAGATGTGGTGACACGCGCAGGATTGGTTTTTAACAGTTTAGAAGTGATGTCTGCCAGTTTGGAATTCTTGGCTTCTTTATTCGATATGCGACAAGCTGCGCTTCAAGCGATTATTTGAACGTTCGATTATTTGCGCGGGAGGCCCAATTCCACTAGCTTTTCGAGATCAGCGCGGGATTTCTCAAACCACTCTGGCCACGCCGGGTGTCGTAAGGAGGTTCGGTAAAGTTCGACCGAAAGGTTGGGCAGCCGTTCTTGCGCCTTACCGAGATAGCCAGCCGCAGCATCGGTCATTCCCCGGTTGGCGCAACTGGTTGCAGTGGCAAGAAAAACAAACCAGTCTGCATTTTGATGGAGGCATGCTTCGCGGTAGGCTGCGAGAACACTGTCTGTTATTTGGAAATCAGCCTCGACCCATTCTCCAACGCCAGCCATAAAATGAAATAGAAATACCTGTGGGTCGCGCGGGCTGAGGAGGATTGCGGCGCGCTCACTCTTTGCCATTCGCGACCCATTCGGATTCATCAAGAACATGTTGACCATCGCCATCGCATGGTGACATGACGCATTGTTGGGATTGAGCGCAATCGCTCTTTCTGCACATGAAATGGCCTCTTCCTCGTTCCCGCCGACAAAAGCGAGAAGGACACCAAGCGCGAAATGCGCAAGCTCTTGGCGGTCGTCGATTTCGAGGGCTTTTCGTGCACTGGCCATTCCGGTTTTTATCATGCCTACTGGGTCACTGGCACGGCCAGTCCCGGCTATTGACCACGCAGAGCGGGCCAATGCAGCGTGCGCAAGAGCAAAGCCAGGGTCACGTTCGACAGCTTCGTTGAATAGCTCGATGGCCGCCGCAAAGCCTTGATCAGTGAATTTTACGTGTTCGGCAACCCCACGATGATAAAACTCCCAAGCGGTCAGGCTCTCAGGTGGGCGAGCACGTGCCAACTTGCGTTCATGCGCGCCCATTTCAGGTTCCACTGCGGTAACGATTGCGGCTGTTAATTCGTCTTGCACAGCGAAAAGATCATCCACGACCCGGTCCCATTTGTCCGCCCAGACATGACCACCCGTTTGTGCGTCGATAAGTTGCGCTGTCACCCGAATGCGATCGCCGCCGCGACGCACGGACCCTTCAACTATATAACGCACACCGAGGTCGTCGGCGATTTGGCGCACGTCCTTTGCAGCGCCTTTGAAAGCGAATGTGGAATTGCGGGCAATAACCAAAAGTGAGCGAAACCGACTGAGTTCAGTGATCACATCCTCGACAATACCGTCAGCAAAGAACGCCTGTTCAGGATCGCCCGACATGTTGTCAAACGGGAGTATAGCAATACCCGAAGGCTCGGATTTCGTGGCAACGACTGGAACGGCACCGGCGATATCTATGCGCCAAACTTCTATTGGCTGAGGAATATTCTTAACCATCTGCGGGCCAAGACTGCTCATTGGCCGATCAACTTTTCCACGCAACTGCTCATGGACAGCGCGGCTCACGCATATCCCGCCCGGCAAAGCGAGGCTCTCCAGCCGTGCAGCCACGTTTACGCCATCTCCAAGGATGTCGTCTCCATCCTCGACAACATCACCTAGGTTGATACCAACGCGGAACCGCAGGCGATCCCTCTCAGGACCTTTTTCGCGCTCAGCTATCTGCTCTTGCACCGCGATGACACAACGTACAGCCGCAACAGGTGATTGAAATTCGATCAACAATCCATCGCCCATAGACTTAACAATCCGACCCTCGTCCTTCGCAACTGCAGGGTCAATCACTTCTGTTCGTGCCGCCCTCAGGCGCTTTATTGTATCCTCTTCGTCCGCTGCCATGAGGCGGGAGTATCCCACAAGGTCTGCGGCGACGATGGTTGTTAAGCGACGGTTCATGAGGGATTGGTATAGGTCAGCAGGCCAATCTCAAACAGTTTTGTTTGAAGTTTATTCGTGTGGAACGTCGCGCTTCTTTGACACAATGCACAGCGGTTTTCTGAATCTTGCCCCCCCGTCAGGCAATTTTGACCCAAACGTCAAAAAAACTGACCTAATCTGGCCATTCGCTGCGCTCGACCTTAACTGACACAACGCGGACCAAGCAGACATTGGGTTTTCCTTCTTTGCTGACGCAGCATTCCCGAGCATGCGCAGCAAACGCTTCGCTGCGACGCAGCCCAAATTGCGGAAGCGGACATTCCCGTACGATCTCTGAGGCTTCAAACCCATTCAAAAATGCTGATTGAGCTGATAAACACCTCGATTGCGGAATTTGGGTTCGCCAATCCAATTCTAGTAGATCCAGACTATGTCGTGATCGCGGGACACGGACGGCTCAATGCGGCCATGGCACACGAGCTTGAAGCCGTCCCAACCATTATTTTGCCGGGGCTAGCGGGATGCTGCCGCCAGAATGTCGCTGAAAAACGCGCCTGTCTGATCGACGATCAGGTCTTTGTCATTGTCCAAGGTAGCGACGTGGTAAGAGTTTTCCATCCAGACCAATTGACGCCGGACCGAACTGATCCTCCGCATGATGCGATAGGCGTTGTCTGGATGCACCACGTGATCTTCGCGCGATTGCAGAACAAGTGTGGGGCAGGTCACTTTATGAAGCAGATCCCCAATCGCCGCCTGCGCGAGATAAACACTGTGGAGGCAGGCCAATGGCACCTCTGGATAGGCCAGTTCGGTGACACCCTCTGCCTTGATATCTGATCCGATACCCGGAATACGCGAGGGTGCATCATGGTTCAGAATAACGTCGGCCAGTCCGCCGTCATTGAAACCGGCAATCCCATTGATCGGAGCAATGCCAGCAACTTTTTCCGGAAATTGCGCTGCAAGTCCCAGTGTCAGCATGCCGCCCATCGATAACCCCGTGACAAAGACCGGATCACCCCGGTCGACCACCATTTGCAGGGCATCTGCCGCCGCACCCATCCAATCCAGAAAACCGGTTTTCTCCATGTCGTCAGGCGACGTGCCGTGGCCCGGCAAACAGGGGCCAGATACAAAAAACCCGAACTGCTTGTTCAGTTCTTCGCCCAAATACCGCATGCTCTGTGTTGTGCCGGTAAATCCATGGAGCACGAGAACGGAAGCACCCTTGCCCTCGAACTCGAAAGGCTCCGCGCCCTCAAGGTAATCTGCCATAGTTGTTTCTCCCTTTGCGGATGTGGGCGCACCAAGGTGCGCAGAGCAATGTATCAGGTATTTCGCCGCGAGGCATAGATCATGGCAGCACCTGCTATGATCGTGCCTTGTATCATCAGTTTGCCGGGTTCCCCCAGCCCTAGGCTTGTTAGCAAGTTAAAGCTGAAGGTGAGCATGAATGCCGCGACCGCAGGCCCCAGAACACCGCCCTTGCCAGCCCCGAATGTCACGCCCCCCAGAATGACGGCGGCGAGCGAAATTAAGGGTAGGTCACTGCCGATGTCCATGCTGCCGACGCCGACAAACCCAACAAGTAGCATCCCGCTGAACACGGCAAAAAGGCTGGACATGACATGTACGATTGTCACAACCCGCTTGTAAGGAATGCCTGAGGTCCAGGCGGCACTCGGGTTTCCGCCGATCGCATCCACGTATCGTCCAAAAACGGAATAGCGCAGGAACAGCGCCGCGGGGACCAGTAGACCGATCCAGACAAACAGTGCGATTGGCACTATGCCAATGCGCTTTTGCCCTATGTATTTCAGAATTTCAGGAGCATCTCCCGGCGCGTAGAACTGCCCAAGCGAGATGACAACGCCAGTCAGGATCATCGCCATCGCAAGCGTCACGATGACCGAAGAGGCCCGTAGGACACAGATGAAAAATGCATTTGTAAGGCCCACTGCCAAGCCTAAAAGGACGCAAGTTGCGATGAGCACAGGATCAGAAAACGGCAATGCGCCACTGGTCAGGATATAACTGACGGCAACGATGACACCCCCGATGGACAGGTCCAGCGACAGCACGCGCATGCAAAGGGCCTGACCGATCACGGCAATGCCCAAGGGTGCCGCTTGCCGGAGAATGAGCAAAAGCAAAAGTGGGGATAAAAGCGTGGGGCGCATGAAGTAGGCGAACAGCAAAAGAAGTGCCGTGCCGACATATGCAAAGGGCAAATTCAGTACGAATTTGCCAAGTGTCTTGAGGGACACGACCCTGTGGGTGCGGACTGGCTCTGTCGAAATCATACGCCAATTGTCCTGCGTGGTTGCAGACTAATCGCGGCCAGCAATAGAATTCCCGTTGCCGCAGCACGGATGAAGGGCGAAATGCCCAGCAAATTCATGCCATTTGCCATTAAGCCCAGTGATATTGTACCGGCGATCACGCCAAAGACGCTGCCCACGCCGCCTGCCAGCTGAACGCCGCCAAGGGCTATGGCCGTAACAGAATCCAGCCCAAAGGACGCGCCCAGTGTCGCATCGGCAGAGGCCACACGCGCAGACAGAAACAGCCCCGCCATGACACCGCCAAACGAACAAAGCACATAACATGCGATGCGGTTCAGATTGACGTTCACGCCATTGCGCGCGGCATTGTCCGAGTTCGCCCCGATTGCAAACAACCGCAGACCAAACCGCGTCTTAAGCATTAGTAAGCTGGCCATCGCCACGAAAAACAGGCACCAGAAAAACGCAGCAGGCAGGCCAAACAGCGAAAAATCAACCATCGCCTCAAGGTAGTCGGGGACTTTGCCACCTGGCACTGGTAAGATCAGCAATGCCAACCCTTGCAGAAAGGTCATTGTCGCCAATGTCATAACTAAAGGGTGAACAGCGAACTTTGTCACCCCGACGCCGTTGACCACCCCAACCAGCAGACCCGCCAGCACTGCCAAGGGGACGGCGATTGCAGGGTCTACCGAGACAATAATGGCGCTGGTCAAACTGACGACTGATCCCACTGAAAGGTCGATACCACCCGACACTGCGACAATCATTTGCCCCAATGACACGATCATAAGTGCTGCAATCTGTGCGTTCACGTTCGACAGGTTTTGGACGGTCAGGAAGTTTGGTGTGGCAAAGCTGATGGTCACGAACATGACAATTGGCAACCCGATTGCGACCAATCCTAATCCCGAGCGCCCGGGTACTCTAATCAAAGACCTGTAATTCATATCACCACTTCCTTTTGATCAGTGGGCGTTCCCGTCAGAGCAGCGTGCATGACGTCTTCTTCGGTTGCTGCATGTCCTGGCAATTGCGCGACCAGCGCACCTTCCCTCACGACCAAAATACGATCACAAAGGCCCAGAACTTCTGTCAACTCGCTTGATGTGATCAAAACCGCGCCGCCTTGATCGGCAAACTGGCGCAGCAGGCTGTATATTTCCGCTTTTGCCCCCACATCGACACCGCGTGTCGGCTCTTCGATCAGCAGGACGTCGACCTGCGATGCAAGCCAGCGGCCAATCATGACCTTTTGTTGATTGCCGCCAGACAGCGATCCGACGATCTGCTGCGGGCTTGTGGCGGCGATGCGCATGTTTTTCATCTGGATCTCAATTTCACCGATTTTGATCCGTGCGCGCGACCAGATGGATTGTTCGCGCAACATCCCCAAAGCAATATTTTTCTCGATGGACAGTGGCAGATAGAGGCCTTCGGTCTTTCTGTCCTCGGGAATAAACCCAACTCCCGCCATGGCAGAAGTCACCACGTTGCTATGGATAGCGCTTCCCTGCGCCGCGTTTTGACCTTCCTTCGAGACGCTGCCGCTGAGCGGTGGTTCCAGACCACAGATCGCCCGAATGATCGCGCGTTGGCCCTGACCTTCCAGACCGGCAAGCCCAAGAATTTCACCTTTATGCAACGCAAACGAAACGCTGGGGTCAAAATCGGTTGTTTGAATGTCAGTAATTCGAAGGATGACATCCTCTCTCTTGGTGCTGGGGTTCCGGGTCGGAAATAATTGTTCCAATTCACGACCAACCATCAGTGAAATTAGAGTGGTGCGGTCAATGTCCGCCACCGCATGCGTGCCAACAAGCTGCCCGTCCTTCAGAACAGTGACCGTATCGCAAAGCCCAAAAATCTCTTCCAATCTGTGGCTGATATAGAAAATCAGCTTTCCTTCGTCTCGGAGCGCGGCAATCAGCGTAGCAAGTTTTTCAACCTCGGGGCCGTTCAAAGCCGCTGTTGGCTCATCCAAGATAAAGATGTCGGCCTCGGCGACAATCCCTTTGGCAATTTCGACCATCTGCTGTTCGCCAACGGTGAGGTCGCTGCAATAGGTATCGACCGGGATATCCGTGCCTAGACGAACAAGCGCCGCTTTGGCACCTCTCTTCATAGCATTCCGATCCACCAACCCAAACCGGCGCAGCTCGCGCCCAAGATAGAGGTTTTCAGCAACTGTCAGGTTAGGAAGCAGCGTCAGTTCTTGAAAGATGGTAGAGACACCTTTGGTGCGCGCCACACTCGGATTGCCCAACCGCGCCTCTTTTCCCAACAGGTAAAGAGCGCCGTCATCTGGCCGGAGTACCCCGGCCAGAATGTTCATCAGCGTAGATTTTCCAGCGCCATTTTCACCCGTTACAGCGTGAATAGTACCGGCAAGCCCATCAAGCGAAATGTCTTCAAGGGCGATGTTGGCCCCAAAAACCTTGGTGACGCCCTGAAACGAAACAAGTGTCTTTTCTTGCTGCGTTCGGGGGCTGCTGGCCTTTGTGTGTGGTTGGGTTTCCATCCGACTGGCGCAATGTGAACCTAGCGCGCGAACCGCTTGATGATTTCATCTTCGGGCAGGGTCGACGTGACCCAGAACGCATCATTCAGATCTTCGCGGTAGAAGTCCTTAACTGTGTCGTTGCTGATCGCCGCCGGATCCGAGTAATAGCTCTTGTTCAACTGCTTACCTTCCAGCAAAGCGATCGTTGCGCGGACAAGAGCGGGGCCGATACCCGGCGTGAAGACTGGGGCGACACTATCCAGTTCATTCTCGACCCAAATGCGCAAAAAGCCGTTGTTGCCTTCGCCCGTCATTGGAACAAGTGGTTTGCCAATGTCTTTGAACACATCAACGCACGCGCGGGTCATGTCAGCACCCGAAAACCAGATTGCATCAACAGGCTGACCTGAAAGTACGAGGTTTTCGCAAAGCTGCTTGCCCTTGGTATAGTTCCAGTCACCAAACACTTCCGCACCAATTTCGATCTCTGTCCCTTCAAGTGCCTCAAGCAGACCTTCATAGCGCAGGGTTTCTTCATTGACCCCTGCAATGCCACGGAATGCCCAGATTGTACCTTTGCCATCCAGCTTGTTCTTGAGCCATTCGCCACCTTGGCGGCCGAATGTCTTACCCCCCAGATTAAGTTCAACCGTCGAGGGCAGGATACCTTCTGACGCGCCAAAGTTGATCACGGGGATACCAGCCGCAACCGCCGCTTCGACTTGCTTTTTAACAACCGCAGGCGCCATCGGAGCCACGATAATTGCGTCCACTTTACGGGCGATCAGGTCTTCGAGGTCAGCGACCTGTTTTGCGGGCTGCCAGCCGGCTTCGGTAAAGACGAACTCAACAATCTTGCCACTTTTGGCGGCTTCAAATTTCGTTTCCTCGATCATTTGCACGATCCAGGTATTGCCCAAACCAGGGAATGACATGCCCACTGTCCATGGACCTTCGGACTTGTATTTATCTGCTTCAGTCATCTCTTGGGTGGTCGGGTCCATCAATCCGGGGGCCAGCAACTCCTCGGCGGACGCCCTCGGCGCAGACATGGAAAAAACGGCCAACCCAACGGCTGCAACTGTACCGATAAATGCCTTTGATAGTTTCATTACACTCCCCTCCCAGGATGAATTCTGACGCACTTAGTTCTCACGATTTCGTGCTTTTGAACCTCTAGCTTTGTCCAGAAAGGAGAATAAGGCAAGAAATTTTGTTTACTTTCAATAGAACTAGACGATCAGTCTAATTTTTTGTACAGTGCCGCATGTCAAGCCAAGCTTTATCAACCAGAGACCAAATTCTAGCCTCCGGCAGGAAGATTGTTGCAGTTCGGGGATTTACCGGCATGGGGTTGAAAGAGCTTTTGTCCACCGCTTCGGTGCCCAAGGGATCGTTCTACCATTACTTCTCATCAAAAGAGGATTTTGGCTGCGCACTGCTCGAAAGATATCTGACGCAAAACCTGAAAAAGCTGAATAAGGAGCTCGGCACAGACGGGCCTGATGCAAAGGCACGCCTGATGCACTATTGGTCTCTTTGGGCCATGACGCAGGCCGCCGGTGATGTCCGTTCGCAATGCCTGATTGTGAAGATCGGTGCAGAAGTTTCGGACATTTCCAGCGAAATGCGGGCAATTATTGACGACGGCACCCACAGGATTACCGATCGGCTTTCACATGCGATTGCCGAAGGGCAGGCAGACGGTTCAATTTGCATGACCGTAAAGACGGTACTGCTGGGTCCGGCTCTCTATGAGATGTGGTTGGGTGCTACATTGATGGCAAAGCTGACAAACGCGCGTGACCCGTTTGATCGTGCTCTAAGAACTACCGAGCAGTTGCTTGCAAAGCCTGCCGGACCCTAAAGGTGAAAAACCAATACTATTACAGTCGGCATTTCCTCTTTGGAACGGTTGTGCTGGGCGGATTTTGTTGAAAACCTCCGTTTTGGGCACTGATCGATGCAAACTATGCACCGTACGGATCGTCGAGCTTTTTGTGGCTAGAGTTTCGGCCGAATTGACCTATACCGTGAATGCGCATATCTTCGATCATTCGCTGTCGTAGCGGCGTCATCTTCTCAGGTGTCATGGAAACGCTCTTGTCCGTTGATTGAGAAGACGCAATCGTCAGACAGTTTCGTCAGATCTCAAAATGCACGGCGTTCAGGGCAACCTAAGGCATCAGCCGCCAGTGCTGCGGCAGCGGCTCCGTCCTTGTCCTTGTCCGCAAATTGAACCTTGAGCATTTTGTTCTCGCTGCCGTGCCCTTGAATGACCGGTTCTCTCGCCGCTTAATGACGTCAGGTTCGACCC
>RCND010001403.1_pt1 | contig 13584 bp, 11 predicted proteins | sample 2041351 | NCBI WGS metagenome assembly RCND01 (sample SAMN09708230, study PRJNA481090) | Marine sediment metagenome, whole genome shotgun sequencing project. | biome: marine sediment; feature: ocean; material: sediment; isolation source: Sewage treatment plant 12B marine sediment (STP12B) ...
ATCCTCCCCAGAGGCTAATACATGGTCAACACCACCGTATCCTATATCGGAAGCCCAACCATCACCACCTAGAATCCATACTGCTTTCTTTCTTAGATATTGAGTAAGTTGATTTAGTTTAATGGCGTCATCGTCATTATCAATAGCCTTTAACGTTTTCTTGAGTGTATCTATATCAGATATTTTACTGGCCTTTTCGGTTTCTGTTACTTCAGGGTTGTTTAAAATAGCTTCAACAATCTCACTTCCAACTAGAAACTCCAACTTTTTCAATAAATCTACTGCAATCTCCTGTTTTTTAGAAAGCGCTAATTTCATTCCTAAACCAAATTCAGCATTGTCTTCGAATAAGGAATTAGCCCATGCAGGTCCTCTTCCGAATTCATTTTTCTTATAAGGGGTCGTGGGTAAATTACCGCCGTAAATGGACGAACAACCCGTGGCGTTTGCAATAAGCATACTATCGCCATAGAGCTGAGTTAATAACTTAATATATGGTGTTTCACCGCAACCTGAACATGCTCCTGAAAACTCAAATAAAGGTTCTAAGAATTGGGAGCCTTTCACATTGGTGATTTGTAATGCGGTTCTGTCATAATTAGGTAAATCGACAAAATAGTCCCAATTAACATTCTCTTCTACCTCTACATCAAGCTTTTTCGTCATATTAATTGACTTAAAATTGTCAATTTCTTTGCTTATAGCAGGACATACTGCCACACAAAGATCACAACCCGTGCAATCTTCAGGTGAAACTTGAAGCACATAAGATTCAGTTTCTTTGTCAAATGGTCTTCCTTTTGCAGCAACTGTTTTCAAGGATTGAGGCGCATCGACTAAAATGGAATTAGGTACTACCTTGGCTCTAATGGCAGCGTGAGGACAAATAGCAATACATTTATTACACTGTGTACAGAGGTGTTCATCATCCCAAACAGGGATGAAATCTGCAATCCCGCGTTTCTCATATTGCGTTGTTCCTGTTGGGAAAGTTCCGTCAATCGGGAAAGCACTCACAGGGAGTTCATCGCCTCGACCTGCTAATATTTTACCCAAAACTTCTTTTACGAAAGGATCTTCAGTACCAGTCATCATTTCCTGTAATTCTCTCGTATTAGTAATTTGATTTGGATAGTTCACCTTCTGAAGATTCTCCAAAGAAGTATCAACAGCATCAAAATTCATTTGTACTACATCATCTCCTTTATGGCTATACGATTTTACGATAGCAGCTTTAATTTTTTGAATGGCCTCATCCTTTGGTAATACACCCGAAATAGCAAAAAAGCAGGTTTGTAAAATGGTATTCGTTCTTTTACCTAATTTTGCTTTGAAGGCGACTTCGGTGGCATCAATTACATAAAATTCTAGTTCGTTTTCAACGATTTCCTCCTGCATTTTTCGAGGGAGTTTATCCCAAATTTCTTCATTTGAAAAAGGAGAATTTAATAAGAAAGTACCACCTTTTTTTATATTTTTTAAGATGTCATATTTTTCAATAAAGTTAAATTGGTGGCAAGCAATAAAGTTAGCTTTATGAATTAAATATGTCGAATAGATTGGTTTCGGGCCAAAACGTAAATGTGAAACTGTTTGAGCTCCAGCTTTTTTTGAGTCATATACAAAATAACCCTGAACATAATTATCGGTTGTTTCTCCAATAATTTTTATCGAATTTTTATTCGCGCCAACTGTCCCGTCGGAACCTAATCCATAGAACATACAATTAAATGTATTTTTTACGGTGTTTAATCGTTCACCTATTTCAAGACTTGTGTTTGAGACATCATCATTGATTCCTATTGTAAAGTGGTTTTTCGAATTTTCTTTATCCAATTCATCAAAAACAGCTTTTACCATGGCTGGATCAAATTCTTTTGATGACAACCCGTATCGACCACCTAGAATTTTCGACATGGATCTATTGCCTTCAGCTAAAGCTGAAACTATATCCATATAGAGGGGTTCACCGATACTTCCCGGCTCCTTAGTTCTGTCTAGAACAGCAATTTTTTTAACCGTGCTAGGCAGTGATTCAACAAAATGACTAATTGAAAATGGTCTAAACAACCTAACAATTATGGCACCTACTTTCTCTCCATTTTTAACCATAGTATCTACGGCTTCCATAACTGGTCCCTGAGCTGAACCCATAATAATCATAACTTTTTCCGCTTCTGGATGACCTATATAGTAGAATAAATTATACCTACGTCCGGTATAATTGTAAAATTCATCCATAGTGTTTTGTACAATTTCAGGCACTTTTTGATAATGCAAATTAGCTGCCTCTCTTGCTTGAAAGAAGACATCAGGATTTTGAGATGTACCTCTCACAACAGGATTGTCGGGATCTAAAGATCTATTCCTATGGTCGTCGATTCTTTCCTCCGGCATCATATCTTTTATTATTGAATCAGGAATCGCATCAATTTTTGAAATCTCATGTGAGGTTCTAAAACCATCGAACACATTTAAAAATGGAACTCTCGACTTCAAAGTAGCGACTTGAGAAATTAATGCAAAGTCTTGTGCTTCCTGAACAGAGCCTCCGAAAAGTGTGGCAAACCCCGTTGGTCTAGTTGCCATGACATCTGAATGGTCACAAAATATAGACAGCGCGTGCGTCGCAATTGTGCGGGCGGCTACGTGAATAACCGTCGGCAGTAATTCTCCAGCAATCTTATACATATTTGGAATCATCAATAATAATCCCTGAGATGCTGTAAAAGTAGTTGTTAACGCACCTGCCTGCAATGACCCATGCACGGCTCCGGCTGCGCCTCCTTCACTCTGCATTTCAATAATTCTGGGTATGTTGTTCCATATGTTTTTCTGGCCATCAGAACTGTAGACATCCACGTGTTCCCCCATGGGCGAAGCTGGTGTTATTGGATAAATAGCACAAACTTCATTGGTTTTATGAGCAACCCTTGCAACCGCTTCATTAGCATCGCAAATTAATTTTTCGAATTCTTTTTCCATGATACTTATGTTAAATGAATTTTTAGATTAGAATAAGTCAGGTGAAATTAGAGATTGAAATGTGCAAATTCTATGATTCTTATCAGTTATATGGATTTAAGGTTGTGATGTTTAGGGAAGAGTTTTGAAGTGTGATTTATATCACGTTTAAGTTACTACAATAAAAAAGCTATCTGGCTCGAATGGTGATGGCCAGATAACTTCTTTTCTAAAAAAAGGTATTTTTAATATATTATATGTTTATGAAGCTCTAATTATTCACCGTGCATCCATTCTTTTTTCTCTAATAGATACTCTTCAGTTTCAACGACATTCTCGTCAGGTATACAACAGTCCACAGGGCAAACTGAAGCACACTGTGGCTCATCATGAAATCCTTTACATTCGGTACATTTATCAGATACGATAAAATAGAATTCGTCAGATACCGGCTCATTTTGAGCATCTGCATCGACTTCACCACCATTTGGTATCGTAACCGTTCCTGTTAAAGATGTTTCATCTGAATAAGCCCATTCCTGATCAGGTTCGTAAATTGCATTGTTGGGACACTCAGCAACACAGGCATCGCAGTTTATACAATCATCAGTTATTATAATTGCCATAATTCAACGGTTTTAAATGATTAACGATGTAAAGTTATATTTCATTTTGATTATTAAATGTGATAAAAGTCATATTTGATGGACTGAAGAGAATCTATATTTGATGCTTATCGAGTAAATTAACAGAATCGCATACTTAATATAGTTCATTCAATTTATTAAAAGTTATGGTTACATCTAAATTAAATAAAGAGGTCGAAGTACTTGATGCCGTTATTATTAGGTTTGTTGGGGATTCGGGTGACGGTATGCAACTTACCGGTTCTCAGTTTTCAGATACTTCAGCAATGTTTGGGAATGATATAGCAACCTTTCCAAATTATCCAGCAGAAATTCGAGCGCCTCAAGGAAGTTTATATGGTGTATCGGGGTATCAAGTTCATATAGGTAGTGTTGAAATTAGCACTCCCGGCGATGAGGTAGACCTTTTAGTTGCTATGAATCCCGCGGGCCTAAAAACAAATTTGCACGCTGTAAAACCTGGACATACGATTATCGTAGATACCGATTCTTTTACTAAGAAAAACTTAGACAAAGCACTATATGAATCAAATCCGTTAGAAGATGGAAGCCTCGAAAACTATAGGGTTATTGAGGTAGCAATGACATCCCTTACTAAGGAGGCGTTAAAAGATATTGAAGGCTTGGATAATAAAAGTATTACCAGAACCAAAAATATGTTTGCTTTGGGAATGGTTTACTGGATGTACGATCGTTCGACAGATCACACGATTGCGTTTTTTAATAAAAAGTTCGAAGCCAGACCAAATATTATTGCAGCCAATACTAAAGTCTTGAATACGGGTTACTATTTTGCTGAAACACTTGAGTTAATCCCAAATTCATATACCATATCACCGGCCAAGATGGCTTCTGGGACCTATAGAATCGTTATGGGTAATACGGCGACAGCCTGGGGCTTTTTAGCAGCTGCTGAAAAATCTGGAGTGGAATTATTTTTAGGATCATATCCTATTACTCCAGCTTCAGATATTCTACATGAATTAGTTAAGCATCGTCATTTTGGAGTGAAATCCCTTCAGGCCGAAGATGAAATAGCAGGTATTAGTTCGGCTATAGGGGCTTCCTTCGCAGGTGATCTAGCAATTACAACGACTTCAGGACCCGGATTAGCTTTAAAAGGGGAAGCATTAGGTTTAGCCATGATGATCGAACTTCCACTAGTGATCGTTAATGTACAACGTGGTGGTCCATCTACAGGCTTACCAACAAAAACAGAACAATCGGATCTGTTACAAGCATTGTATGGAAGAAACGGGGAAAGCCCTGTCATTGTAATCGCTGCGAGTACACCTGCCAATTGTTTCGATATGGCATTTGAAGCTGCAAAACTTACACTTGAGCATATGACCCCTGTTATTTTATTGACGGACGGTTATATCGCAAATGGATCTGCCCCTTGGAAAATTAAATCTGTTAAAGATATGCCAGAAATAAAACATAACATTATGCAGAAGGCAGATGAAAATTGGCATGCATACGATAGAGATGAAAATACATTGGCACGTAGATGGCCTATCCCTGGAACTCCGGGGTTAGAGCATCGCGTCGGTGGATTGGAAAAAGATCGGGTTAGTGGAAACGTATCTTATGTTCCGGAAAACCATGAATATATGACGAAGATGAGAGCCGAAAAGGTTAAACGAGTTCAAAATTACATCCCCGATTTAACTACTGAATTTGCCGAAAGCGGAGATTTACTTGTTGTAGGCTGGGGAGGAACTTATGGATCATTACATTCGGCTGTGAAACATTTAAGCGATGAAGGCTACAATAATATAGGGTATGCCCATTTCAACTATATAAATCCGTTACCTAAGAATACGGAAGATGTTTTGAAAAAATTCAAGAAAATAATAGTTTGCGAATTGAATTCTGGACAGTTCGTGAAGGTTTTAAAAATGAATTTTGACGGACTGAACCTATTTCAGTTCAATAAAGTCCAGGGCTTGCCATTTGGAAATACAGAGCTAACCGAAAAATTTAAACAATTAGTAAAATAATATGGAAACTACAATTGATAAAAAGTATACCTATAAAGATTTCGAAAGTGATCAAGAGGTAAGATGGTGCCCAGGTTGTGATGACTATGTTATTTTGCGATCTATGCAAAAAGCATTGCCTGAAATGGGAGTAAAAAAAGAAGATGTAGTATTTATCTCTGGTATAGGCTGTTCTTCACGTTTTCCTTATTATATGGATACTTTTGGGATGCATGGAATTCACGGGAGAGCCCCAGCAATAGCAACTGGTGTAAAATTAGCGAACCCCAATTTAAGTGTCTGGGTAATTACTGGTGATGGAGATTCGATGGCCATAGGTGGAAATCATTTTATTCACGTTTTGCGAAGGAATATCAATTTGAATATCATCTTATTTAATAATGAGATTTATGGCTTGACAAAAGGTCAATTTTCTCCTACTTCATTACTCGGACAAAAAACAAAATCTTCGCCTTATGGAAATACGCAACCTCCTTTCTTACCTGGAGAATTAGCAATTGGAGCTCGAGCACGATTTTTCGCTCGGATTGGAGGAAATACACCTCGGGAGATGACGCAGATATTTATTCAATCTGAGAAATTTCAAGGAACATCTTTGATAGAAGTATTACAGAACTGTCCTATTTTTAATGATGGCTGTTATTCCGAATTTACTGATAAAAAGGTGCGTGAAGATAAACAGTTATTTGTTGAGCATGGAAAACCAATGATCTTCGGAAAAGAAAAAAACTTGGGATTAGTATTGAATCGCCTGAAACTTGATGTAGTAACTATAGGCGAAAATGGAATAACGGAAGAGGATCTTTTAGTACATGATGCCAAGGAAGAGGATCCTACATTGCATCAAATGTTGATGCGATTAAAGTATCCATTGGTTACTGGAATTATTAGAAGTTATGATGATGAAACCTTTGAGACAAGAGAAAAAGAGCAAACAGCCGAGGTTAAATCAAACTCAAATTTCGAGAAAATGGATGATTTGTTTTTCTCTGGAGATATTTACACTGTCAAATAAAAACTATATAAATGGGCTCTGAAGCTATCATTGTATTTTTACTTGCTGGAATTGTATTAGTGGCTGGAGCAAATTTCCTGTCCAATTTAATTTCTCATAAATCAGACAATCCACAAAAGCGGGAACCTTATGAAAGTGGTATGGTCACTAAAGGTCCAACCTGGGTTCAATTCAAAGTTGGGTATTATTTGTTTGCAATCTTATTTTTAATTTTTGACGTAGAGGTCGCTTTCCTAGTGCCCTGGGCCGTTGTAATGAAAGATTTTGGATCAGTGGGCTTTATTGAAATCTTAATTTTCCTTTTCATTTTAGGATTAGGATTAGCATATGCATGGAAAAAAGGAGCTTTAAAATGGGAATAGAATCAACAAATGAAAATACTGGGCAACCAGAAAAAGTCTCCGAAGATTTTCCCGGCAAGGTGATTCCGGCGGGGAACGGAGCAAATGTGATTGTGACCTCCCTCGATAAAATTATTAATTGGGGCCGATCTAATTCATTATGGTCTCTATATTTTGGTACTAGTTGTTGTGCAATAGAAATGATGCAAACTGGTGCTTCACGACATGACTACTCAAGATTTGGTTTCGAAGTTGCCAGACCTTCTCCCAGACAAGCAGATTTAATTATTATCGCCGGAACCATAGTCAATAAAATGGCACCGGTTTTACGAAGATTATACGATCAAATGGCAGAACCAAAATATGTTATTGCCATGGGGGCCTGCGCTATATCAGGAGGACCATTTTTTTACAACAGCTATTCTGTGGTAAAAGGCGCAGACCATGTGATTCCAGTGGATGTATATGTCCCAGGTTGTCCACCTCGACCAGAAGCACTTTTAGAAGGAATGCTGATGCTTCAGGATAAGATAAGAACCGAAAGCATGAAAAATAAGAAGAACCCGATCGACGGTTTCGACGAAGGTTTATAAATTAGAATGCGATGACTAACGAAGTTTTACAAAGTCTAATTGGAAGCTGGTTTCCAAATACCGAAGCAGAAATAGTTTCAGAAAATATTGATGTTTCTAAAACTGAAGAAGCTTCGGAAGAAAATGTTGAGCTTCAGAAACCAGTTAATTCAAGCCTTTTAGAGTTTTCCGAAGAGGGAAGTGAGTATTTAAATGTCTTAGTTCCTTCAAAGCTGCTTTATAACCTAATGTCACAATTAAAGAACAATGAGGAAACAAGATTCGACTATTTGTTCTGTCTTAGTGGCGTAGACTGGGAACCTGAATTAGGTGTCGTTTATCATTTAGAATCTACCCTGCACAGACATAGTATTGTTGTAAAGGTGAAAACTGACGACAGAGAGAATCCAACGTTTGATTCTGTATACGATATATGGGCCACAGCCGAATTTCATGAGCGTGAAGTATTTGATTTCTTCGGAATTAAATTCAATAATCACCCTAACCTAAAAAGACTTTTTCTAACAGAAGAATGGGAAGGATTCCCACTTCGGAAGGATTATGTAGACACTATAAATATGGTCATTAAATAAAGACAAATGGCAACGTCAACAATAAATAATAGCTTTAAGACTGAGGAGTACTTCATAAATATGGGGCCGCAGCACCCTGCAACTCATGGTGTTTTACGGCTTTTGCTTACGATTGATGGTGAAATTATTAAAAAAGTTGAGCCTGATCTAGGCTATATCCATCGCTCTATCGAAAAGATGTGTGAACGTGATAGCTATCAGCAGATTGTTCATTTAACTGACCGAATGGATTACCTGTCGTCTAATATTAATAATGAAGCTGTTTGCTTGACTGTTGAAAATGCTTTACAACTCGAGATCCCCGATCGCGTAAAAGTTATTAGAACTATTATTGGTGAACTCACGAGAATTTCTTCACATTGCCTCTGGTGGGGCGTTATGGGAATGGATGTAGGCGCGTTGACTACCTACTTCTATGGTTTTAGAGACCGTGAGATGATCAACGATATATTCGAAGAAACATGTGGTGCCAGACTAACGATGAACTATAACGTACCTGGAGGCTTGATGTACGACATACATCCAAATTTTGTAAAGCGGGTAAAAGATTTTGTCACTCACTTTAAGACCAAAATTCCGGAATATGACCGTTTATTAACGGGGAACATAATTTTTCAAAAGAGAACCCAAGGTGTTGGAATCTTAACGAAGGAAGACGCCATCTCGTTTGGAGCATCGGGGCCGGTTGGACGTGCTTCAGGTTATTCTTGTGATGTTAGAAAATACCACCCTTATAGTGCCTTGGACAAAGTAACTTTTAATGAAGCAATAAGAACTGAAGGTGATACCTACGCGCGTTACCTTGTGAGAATACAGGAGCTGTGGGAGTCTTTGTCGATCATTGAACAGTTGATTGATAATATTCCTGAAGGGGAAACCAGAGTAGCAACAAATGCTGTCATAAAACTACCCAAAGGTGAGTTTTATCAAAAAGTTGAAACGGCCAGGGGAGAGCTAGGAGTTTACATTATTAGTAGGGGAACTAAGAGCCCGTATCGACTTAAATTCAGGTCCCCGGGGTTCTCGAATTTATCATTACTAAATCATATTGCGGTTGGAGGTAAAATAGGGGATTTGGTAGCTACTATGGCAACCTTAGATCTCGTAATTCCAGATATTGATAGATAAAACGATAAAGATGAACAATGCTTTAAGCATAACGAAATTTATACACGACTGGCTTTTTAGTACGATGCCAGCAGCTACTGCTAGTATCGTTGAAATGGTACTTATTGCAGTTGTATATTTAGGAGTATTTGCTATAGCCGGGTTGTTTTTAGTGCTCTTGGAAAGAAGAGTAGCGGCTTGGTTTCAATTGCGTATTGGTCCGAATAGAGTAGGATTTCAAGGCCTTTTACAAACTATGGCAGATGCTTTAAAATTGGTTTCAAAAGAATTAACCGGAACAGAAAAGGCAGATAAGTTTTTATATAATTTAGCTCCATATTTTGTAATAATAGCAGCCTTAATGGCATTGGCAGTGATTCCTTTTTCTCAAGATTTTCAGGCCTTTGATATTAATATTGGAATCTTCTTTTTAATTGCTATTTCCTCCATTGGTGTTATTGGAATTTTATTGGCCGGTTGGAGTAGTAACAATAAGTTCGCATTAATTGGCGCGATGCGAAGCGGAGTACAAACGATTAGTTATGAGCTGTCCATCGGACTGTCATTGTTAACTATGATATTGCTCACGGGTTCACTACAACTTTCTGAAATTGTTGAAGTGCAAAAAAGTGGATGGCTTATTGTTCAGGGACACATACCAGCGATAATTGCTTTTATGATTTATATGATTGCAGGTACTGCCGAAACAAATCGTGCCCCCTTTGATATGGCTGAAGCCGAATCTGAGTTAGGAGCGGGATTTCACACCGAATACTCAGGAATGAAGTTCGCATACTTCTTCCTAGCCGAATTTATAAATATGTTTTTAATAGCATCAATAGCTACAACGGTATTTTTTGGGGCTTGGTTATCTCCATTTGGGATAACGGAATCAATCCCTTGGTTGGGTGTTATTTGGTTCTTATTGAAAGCATTTGTATTGGTGTTCCTAATGATGTGGTTTAGATGGACATTCCCAAGATTGAGAATAGATCAACTCTTGACATTAGAGTGGAAATATTTGTTACCTATTAATTTAGTAAATATTGTAGTCATGGCATTTTTAGTCTGGCAAAATTTAATAATTCAGTTTTAATAAGGATGAGCTATTTATCTAACATATACAACGGAATTAAAACATTACTCACCGGAATGAGTGTGACGGGTAAGTATTTTTTGAATTCAAGAAAAGGAGCGATAACGCAGCAGTATCCTGATAATAGAGCTACACTAAAAATGTTCGATCGCTTTAGAGGCGAAGTAATTATGCCTCACGATGAACAAAACGAACATACTTGTACTGGGTGTCAGAAATGTGAAATTGCTTGTCCAAACGGTACAATTGAAATTATATGGGATCGGGCAATAGTTGAAGAAACCGGTAAAAAGAAAAAAAAGATAGACCAGTTTGTATATCATCTAGGCTTATGTACTATGTGCGGTTTGTGTATTGACGTTTGCCCAACAGATGCGATTATTTGGGGTCAAAACTTTGAGAATTCTGTATACGATCGGACCAAATTGACGCGGGTATTAAACAAACCGGGGTCTGTAGTTAAAGCAGGAATTGAAGATTAACACTATGGAGAGAATAGTTTTTTATATTATCGCCTTTATTATCATCGCCTTTGCGGTTGCTTCTGTTAGTAGTCGTAAAATGCTTCGATCGGTAATTTATTTGTTATTTGTCCTTTGTGGAATAGCCGGAATTTACTTTCTGATTGATTATAACTTTTTGGCAGCTATCCAACTTACTGTCTATGCCGGAGGAATCGTGGTTCTGATTATTTTTTCAGTATTACTAGTTCATCATATAGAAATGGAACTGGAAGTGGCCAAGATTTCAAAACGACTCCTTACTGCCGTTGTTTGCTTGTTAGGTTTGTCGGTCTTTCTTGTAACAATTTATTCTCAGGATTTCTTGGTCATTGAAAATCGTATATCCACTACAACAGCCGACATAGGCGAAAAACTATTAAGTTATGAAGCAGGAGGGTTTATATTACCTTTTGAAGTAATAAGTGTACTGCTGTTGGCCGTGCTGATTGGAGCCATTGTAATTGCTAAAGGGAATAAGCTTGAGAGCGAAAATAAAGAAACAACATGATAGAAGGAATTGGCATATTCGAAATTCTCACGGTAACATCCATCTTGTTTTTCATTGGGATTTATGGGTTTATAACTCGGAAGAATTTAATTTCTGTTTTAATATCTATTGAATTGGTAATGAACGCATCGGTGGTGAATTTCGTGGTAATCAACAAATACTTGTATCCGGAAATGTTGCAGGGAGTGATATTCGCAATATTCATTATCGCAGTCACTGCCGCCGAAACTGCCTTGGCAGTTTCTATTATAATTAATCTTTACAGACAAATCAGTTCTGTTGAGGTTAAAGAAACTGAAACTATGAAATATTAATATTTTTCGATTATGAATATTGATTATATATTATTGATACCTCTGATTCCCTTAGTAGTTTTTTTACTGCTAGGAATCTTCAACCAAAAAATTAAACCTGCAGTATCAGGATATATTGGGGTGTTTGGACTGTTAGTATCGACTGTTTTGTCTTTAAATGCAGCCTATCAGTACTTTTTTATAAGTGGTAAGGTGGATGGCGTATATCAAACTTTGGTATCAAAAACCGTTTGGATGCGCTTCACAGAAACACTCCAAATTGACATGGGAATTTTGGTAGATCCAATATCTCTAATGATGCTCATCGTCGTTTCGGTAGTTTCTTTGATGGTACATATATATAGCCGCGGCTATATGAAAGGAGATGCTGGTTATACCAAGTTTTTTGCGTTCCTGTCGTTGTTCTCATTTTCGATGTATAGCCTAGTGCTAGCTACTAATTTATTCCAAATTTATATTTTTTGGGAACTAGTTGGGGTATCCTCATACTTGCTTATCGGTTATTACTACACGAAAGTTTCGGCGGTTGCGGCTGCGAAAAAAGCATTTATCGTAACTCGTTTTGCAGATTTGGGATTTCTTATTGGGATTCTAATTATGGGGTATTATACAGGGACCTATGATTTTGAAACTTTAAATAATCCTGAAGGAAGTGTAATTTTAAACTGGGCTTCAACTTCATTTATGGGTCTTTCAGTAATTACTTGGGCCTTAATTTTAATGTTTATTGGAGGCGCTGGTAAATCGGCAATGTTTCCTTTACATATTTGGCTTCCTGATGCCATGGAAGGACCAACGCCTGTTTCAGCATTAATTCACGCCGCTACTATGGTTGTGGCCGGTGTCTTTCTAGTAGCCCGTTTATTCCCGATGTATTATTTTGTAGAAGATGGTTTTGCGTTAAATATTGTGGCATATGTAGGAGCATTTTCGGCTTTATTTGCTGCGATTATTGCAATTACCCAAACAGATATTAAGCGTGTCTTAGCTTTCTCAACAATGTCTCAGATAGGATATATGATGCTCGCACTTGGTGTTTCTGGTTATGATGGGCACAATGGTTTAGGGTATATGGCTTCGATGTTTCATTTGTTTACGCATGCCATGTTTAAAGCCTTATTGTTCTTAGGAGCAGGGTCAATAATTCACGCGGTGCATAGTAATTTTTTAAAGGATATGGGCGGTCTGCGAAAGTATATGCCTATAACCCATATCACTTTCTTAATAGCGGCGATGGCTATAGCCGGAATTCCACCTTTCGCTGGTTTTTGGAGTAAGGATGAAATTTTAGTTGCAGCCTATGAACACAATCAACTAATCTATTATATTGGTGTCTTTGTCGCTGGCTTGACGGCCTTCTATATTTTCAGAATTTACTTCGGAATCTTCTGGGGGAAAGATAGAACCTACGAGCATAAACCTAAGGAGTCTCCGCTCTCGATGACAATTCCATTGATTTTCCTCGCTATTATGAGCGCGGGGGCTGGATTTATTCCGTTTTCAGAATTTATTAGCCCGGACCGATTAGGCTTTGAAGCTCACCTGAATTATCCATTGGCGCTAATCGCTACGGCTGTAGGTGTAATTGGAGTGTTACTCGCTTGGATATTCTATAAAAATGAAAACAGTTTAGCTGATAGATTTGCGATTACGTTCGGGCCTTTCTATAAATGGGCGTATCATAAATTTTACATTGATGAAATATATCTTTTCATAACGAAAAAAATATTGTTCAAGAGAGTGTCGGCTCCAATCGCAAAATTTGATAAAAAATATGTTGATGGTACTATGGTTGGAATTGGCAATAAGACAATGATTACTTCAGAAAAAATAAAAAGGTTACAATCTGGAAAGGTTCAGGACTATGCCTTTGCCTTTATTTCCGGAGCTGTAATATTAGCATCAACATATTTTTTATCAA
>RCND010001404.1_pt1 | contig 13581 bp, 11 predicted proteins | sample 2041351 | NCBI WGS metagenome assembly RCND01 (sample SAMN09708230, study PRJNA481090) | Marine sediment metagenome, whole genome shotgun sequencing project. | biome: marine sediment; feature: ocean; material: sediment; isolation source: Sewage treatment plant 12B marine sediment (STP12B) ...
GAAAATCCTCAATGACTCCTGGGATTTAAGGCCTTCTTATCGACATAGAGGTTATCAGCATATACAGGAAGTAAAAAAAGCTCTTGCCAGTCAAAACAACTGAAGTTTCCTTAACCAGTGATCCAATTTTGGGGAATATTATCACAGATGATATTCCTTTAAGGTTGGTGAAACTTAAATGATGAAAAACGTATATTTGAGAGATAATCATATCTCTATGAAGACACAGCTATTGGCACTATTGGTTTTATCCTCCCTTTTTTCCTGCAATTCAACACCATCTAATCCAGTTATTGAATCGGAACTTATTGTTTACCAGGCTAGTGACAAAGAGATATTGAAACAGGTTCTGGACCTCTATTCAGCAGAAAAGGATGCAACTATTTCAGATTTGATGCTAAAAGTAGGAAGCTTTTTTCTGGAAACACCTTATGTTGCTCATACCCTGGAAATCGGAGAAGAGCAGCTGGTCATAAATTTAAGGGAAATGGACTGCACTACATTTGCTGAATACTGCCTGGCCATCTCCCGAACCATTAAAAGTGATAAGCAAACCTTCGATCAATTTGCTTCTGAATTACAACTCATAAGATACCGTAATGGTCATATTGACGGCTACCCATCGCGGCTGCACTATTTTTGCGACTGGATCTTTAACAATGCTCAGGCGAACCTGGTTAAAGATATGTCTGAAGAGATTGCACAGACCCCTTTCCCCAAACAGATCAATTTTATGAGTAAGCACCCTGATAGTTACAGACAGTTAAAAAATAGTATTCCATTGGTAGAAGCGATTGCTGCACAGGAAAAGCTTATATCTGCAAGGAAGATGTTCTTCATTCCCGAAACTAAGATAGCTGAGCTCGAAAGTAAACTTATGGATGGCGATATAGTAGGTATTACCACCGGAATAGAAGGTATCGCCATTCAGCATGTTGTGATCCTGGTCCGGAAAGAAGGCCGTATCCATTTAATGCACGCCTCATCGAAGGCTGAAAAAGTAGTGGTTTCAGATTTTACATTGGAAGAGTATCTCCTGAACAGCAACACAGCAAGCGGAATAATGCTGGCCCGCCCAATATAGTAACTAGTACTCAGTAACTAGTTACTAACTCTCCTCGTGCTCAGTACGCCGGATGATCTCCTCCTGCAGTTCCGGACCCAGGTCATTGAAGTAGTCGCTGTATCCGGCTACTCTTACGATCAGGTCCTGGTACTTCTCAGGGTGCTTCTGGGCATCCCGGAGCGTATCGGCCGAAACCACATTAAACTGGATATGATGCCCATCCATGCGGAAATAGGATCTGATCAGGTGAGTTACCTTGCGTATGCTCCGCTCATCCTTGAAAAAATCGGGTGTGAACTTCTGGTTAAGCAGAGTCCCCCCGGTCTTCAGATGATCGATCTTCAGCGCCGAATTAAGCACTGCTGTTGGTCCCTTTCTGTCCATTCCCTGGAAGGGTGAGATCCCTTCAGAAAGTGGCTCCCGGGCCAGACGGCCATCCGGAGTGGCACCTGTTACCTTTCCAAAGTATACATGACTGGTTGTGGGAAGCATATTGATCCTATAGGTAGCACCGCGAGGACTCTTTCTGCCGTTCACCGTCTCATAGAATGCATCAAAAACCCAGCGTGCATGCTGGTCGGCCAGCTCATCATCATTGCCATACTTGGGAGTATCATAGATCAAGGCGGCCCTAAACTCATCGTGGCCCTCAAAATTATCTGCCAGAACTTTTAGATAGGTTTCCATGCTAATGGTAGCCTTATCAAATACATGCTGCTTGATGGCTGTGAAAATATCCGTGATGGAACCAAGTCCCACTCCCTGGATGTAATTGGTGTTATAACGGGACCCACCTGCATTGTAGTCCACTCCATTGCTGATGCAATCATCGATCATCAGCGACAGAAAGGGTGCAGGAAGATGCTGAGTAAAGATCCGCTCAATCATATTGCTCCCCGCAATCTTAATATCTATAAAGTACTTCAACTGCTTCCTGAAAGCGACTTCCAGTTCTTCAAAACGTTCAAATGATGCAGGAGTGCCCGATTCGATACCGATTTGCTTTCCTGTCTGCGGATCGATCCCGTTGTTCAGGGTCAGCTCCAACACCTTTACGAGATTAAAATAGCCCGTAAGGATATAGGCCTCAGTACCAAAAGCTCCGCTTTCCACACAACCGGAGGCTCCACCGTTTCGCGCGTCCTCCAGGCTTTTTCCCTGCCTCACCAGCTCCTGCACAATGGCATCCGTATTGAAGATAGATGGCTGGCCGAATCCGGTTTTGACAATCTTCACAGCCCGGTCCACAAAACTATCGGGATTCTTCTTGCTTACCTGCACCATGGAAGAGGGCTGCAGCAGGCGCATCTCCTCGATTACATCCAGCAGGATGTAGCTCATTTCGTTCACTGCGTTGGAACCATCCGCCTTCAGTCCGCCTGTATTGATCAGGCAGAAATCGGTATAGGTATTGCTCTCTTCGGCAGTCACACCAACCTTGGGGGGAGAGGGGTGGTTGTTGAATTTGATCCAGAAGGACTGCAGTATTTCGACGGCCGAGTCCTTATCCAGTAAGCCCGATTCCAGATCGGCTTTGTAAAAAGGCAGTAGATGCTGGTCCAGTCTGCCGGGATTAAAGGAGTCCCATGGATTGAGCTCTGTAATCACCCCCAGGTGAACAAACCAGTAGTATTGCAACGCTTCATGCATGGTCCGGGGCGCCTGCGCCGGTACCCGACGACAGATCTCTGCCATCTGCTTCAATTCAGTCTTTCGCTCCTTATTTCCCTCCTCATTGGCAAGCAGCTCAAGGGCTTCGGTATGTCGATCCGCAAACATAATCAGAGCCCGGGCAGAAATTTCCATGGCCCTTAACTCTTCACGCTTTTCATAGGCTGCAGGATCGTTAAAAAGATCGAGTTGCTCCAAAGCACTCTTCACCTCTTTAATCAGGTCTTCCATACCCTGACTGTAAATCTTATTACCCAGAACGGTATGTCCGGGTGCGCGCTGTTCCTGAAATTCTGTAAAGATCCCGGCTTCGTAGGCTTCAATCCAGGCCGGTTCCATGTTCCTGAATACCCGTTCCCGGTTGGTTCTTCCCGTCCAGTAAGGGATGATTTCCTCCTCAAAGGCCCGGCGAGTCTCCGCATCCACCTTGAATGAGACCTTCTCCCTGCCATTCAGGATCTCCAGATCCTTAAGAGAGTGCAGGTTAATCTCGGGATAGGTGGGTGTGGCCTTGGGAGCAGGTCCCCTCTCTCCCACTATAAGTTCACCATCATTTATGCAGACAGACTTGTGACGGAGTATATATTCAAAGGCCTTTGCCCGCTGAACAGGAACCGCATCCTCGGCTGCACTAAGCTCCTTATAAAACTTTGTTACCAGCAATCCGCGTTCGGCCGACAGACGGTTCACTGCCTGAAGTGTCTCTTCTCTTAATTTCTTTATTCTGCTATTCATTATCTTATATCTTTCTTAGCTGTAGCCCTGGTGATCAACCACCAATAATCACCTTCAGGCCTGTATGCTTAAATTCTTCTTTTAAATAACGCATCATACGCTCATCAGGTTCAGCAACATCAGCGAGATCTTGCTCCATCTTTAAGTTTCTGTACTTGTTCTCAGCAATGCGGTGATAAGGCAGGAGGTGGACTTCTGTCATCTTTTCTGCCCGCTCTTTCAGGAAACTAACCATGCCTGCTACCTCTGAATCGGTGGTGTTGACTCCTGGTATTACAGGGATCCTGAAAACAAGCCTGGCTCCCACCTTCAGGAGCTTATCTGCATTGGCAAGAATTGCACTGTTGTCCATTCCGGTATATTGCTTATGGAGCTCAGGGTCCATATTCTTCAGATCGAAAAGGAATAGATCTGTCAGAGGCATTATCCTTTCAAATTGTTCCCAGCTGGCATAGCCGGAAGTATCAACAGTGGTATGAATACCATGCATTTTACATGCCTCCAGCAACTGAACGAGTCCTTCAGGCTGCATCAGTGGCTCTCCACCTGAGAATGTTACTCCTCCATTCGATTCTTCATAGAAGTGCAAATCTTTGATCAGGGTCTCCACCACCTGATCTACTTCCATGCGCTCTCCGTATACCTTTTCTCCCGGAACACTCCTTCCATTCAGCTTTCTAACTATATCTACGCTAACAGGCTCCCGCTCCTGACTCTCCGGGTTATGGCACCAGGCACAACGAAGAGGACATCCCTTCAGGAAGACCGTTGTCCGGATTCCGGGTCCGTCGTGGACAGCAAAACGCTTTATATCGAAGATTGTCACCAAAATAGTAAGTGCTTAAATAATGCTTGTTGTAGGAAGAGAAAGGGGATTGTTGATAGGGAACAGAGGGGCGCTCCCGGATCAATGATAGAACATCCAGCACTCATAAAGGGCCTTACCATAGTTATGGTAAAGATTGGTATATGCAAGAGATCCGTTCATATCTCCCCAAAGCTACAAAAATTCCTACACTTCTTTGAGTTTCCATTTCCCCCTCCGGAACACAGCCAGTGCAATCAGGGTCAGAGCAGTATCTGCGATCAGGATAGAATAACATACACCTTGTATATGCAGGCCCATTACCTTGGTAAAAAGAAAAGCAAGGGGGATCTCGAGCACCCAGAAGGCAATGAAATTAATCCAAATGGGAGTAGCTGTATCACCGGCTCCGTTGATTGCATTTACCATCACCTGTCCCAGTGCATAAACAAAGAATCCAAAACTAATCACTCGCAGGCAGGTAACCCCGCTTTGCATGACCACAGGATCCTTTACACTATCGATAAAAAATCCGATAAAGGCATCCGGTATGGCAATGAAAATGATAGATACAAGACCCAGGAATATCATATTGGAAATCCCCACCACCCAGGCAGATCGTTCAGCCCTGTCGGGTTTATTGGCTCCCAGGTTCTGTCCCACCAGCGTGGCTGCAGCATTGGATAAACCCCAGGCTGGCAATAGTGCGAATAGGAGAATGCGGATGGCAATGGTATAACCGGCTACCACATCCTCACCCAGGCTGGTCACTACCCATACCAGGACAACCCAGGAAGAGGTGGCAATGATATACTGTCCGATGGCTCCCAGTGATAGTTTTATCAGTTGCATCATCTCCTTTACCCTGATTACAATCTGCTTAGCCCTTACCTTCACCCGATGGTTCCCTTTCCCAAGCAGGTAGAGCTGGTAGAGTACCGCCATGCCTCTTCCTATATTGGTGGCCACAGCTGCACCTTTGATTCCCAGTTCAGGAAAGGGTCCTATCCCGAAAATCAGCAGTGGGTCAAGAATAATATTCAGGATATTGGCAAACCAGAGTACCCGCATGGAGAGGGCAGCATCACCACTGCTACGAAAAACAGCATTGATAATGAAGAGGAGCATGATCACCATGTTCCCGCCCAGCATAATGGCCGGGTACATATATCCCATTTGAACAGTCTCTTCCGAGGCACCCATTAGTCGGAGCAGATCCTTGGCAAAAAAGATCCCTACAAGGGAGAATGCCAAAGAAACAACGATCCCTATGATAATAGCCTGCACCGCTGCCACAGAGGCATCCTCAGGACGCTTCTCCCCTATTCTCCTGGCAACCAGCGCTGTAGTCCCCACACTGAGTCCGATCCCGACAGCATAGATAATGGTCATCAGGGACTCGGTGATCCCCACTGTTGCAACTGCCTCAGCTCCCAGGCGTGAGACAAAAAAGATATCCACCAGGGCAAATACCGACTCCATGATCATCTCCAAAACCATGGGAATACTGAGTAGGATGATGGCCTTGCTCAGGGGGATCTTGGTGAAATCGCGTTCCGAACCAGCCAGGGACTCACGCAAATCACTATATAATTCACGGAAAAAAGTCTTTGAAAAAAGTGTTTTGAAGATTGTGAGTAACATGGATTAAAGATTATTGGTTGGAAAAAAGGATAGCTGTGACGGGCCCGCTTTATGAAAAGAGCGAGTTCAGGGTCACGGTTGTATTTCCAATAATCCTCATGTAAGCCTTTGAATAAGCTTCAAAAGTACAGGAATCCTTTAATTAATCAAAATCTGGGCTGGAATTTAATATTCTGCATCCCTGTAATCGTCAGGATACCAGATCTTCATTGCAGCGGCAACTCGCTTTGCAATAGCCTTCCTCCCCTTTTCAGCATAATGTTCTGTGGTCCAGGACTGATCTATAAAGAGCTGATCTTCCACGCTGGATAGATTGTCAACCACCAGCACTCCTTTCGCCTGGTAATAGTTAAGCAGCAGCTCCCTGTTCTGATTCATCAGAAAGATCAGATCGTCTCCAACCAGCTGCTCCGCCTTCTCCATGTTTTCTGCCATCAGATTAAATACCAGGTTCCACCCTCTTTCCCTGGCCAGATCCACAATCGCATCAAAATCCGCCATTCTTGGATTTTGCAGCGAATCTATTTGAAATCCATAGGCCTTAATATAATGGCAGGCCAATTCGGTTTGGGCTCTGTCTACTTCCCCGGATTCATCCTTAATGCCAGTATATGCCATCCAGCGATCCCATCTCTTAACATCTTTGTGGGGGAACTCATAAGGAAAATGCAACTTATCAACTACCCATTGTTTCTGGAAATCTGCCTCTCTTTCCTCCTTGGTTTTTATGCCATAGGCCTTGAAGGACAAAAGAAAGCGATTGTAAAGCGGCGGATAGGGCTTTAGTAAAACCAGGCTTTTCTGGAGGGAGGTTTCAAGTGGAGAATGGATCCACTGGGCATTAAAAGAACGCAGAGTAAGTGTGACAATAACGGTCTCCACTTCACTCTCTTCAGGCATGTGCTGAAGTAACACTTTAAAAATACCGGCATGAGCTGCAGGCTTGGTCAGGTCGTACAGGGCCAGACCGGGATATTGATCAGCAATAAAATCGGAAATCTTTCGCTTATCCCGATCATCCTCCCGGGCAGTATTATTGGACGATTCTCCAAGATAGATTATATCAGCTTCCAGAGGAACATCTCTGGCCAGGTTGATAAGGGGTGAGTATAGCTGAAGGTCCTTTTCGAAAAAGAATTGTTTGTACAGCAGGTTCATTACCAATAGAAGAATCAGTAAGAAAACAGCCCTAAGCGCGATATAAGTCCATCTTTCTCTCATCACAGCTTAAAATTGAAAATAGATAAAAGGATAGTTCTCCACCCCTGCAAATACAATAATACCGAATATAAGCACTCCATAAATCACCCATCTGAGCAGATAGGGCAGTCCGCCCACCCAGCTGTCAAAGCGTTTGTTATACAGAAGTACATCGCTGACAATAAAGAGCATGAGGAAAATCCAGGTACTTAGAGGTATCAATAAGAACTGAGGATTTGCAGGTCCATCCTGAAAAAGCAGTGTAAAGATGCTAATGGCACCCTCAAAACTCTGACTTCTGAAAAATACCCAGAGTATGCTTACCAGAAAAAAGGTCTTGATGGCCAGCAGTATGTGGCCAGCTGAATAGGCTGAATGCACCTTTTTAAGCTTAAAGGCACCATTCACTAAACGTTCACCCATATAGAGCAGCCCGAATAATAAGCCCCAGATAATAAAAGTCCAGTTGGCGCCATGCCAGAGCCCACTGATCAGGAATACCACAAGGATATTCAGAACCCATCTGTATTTGGAGACCCGGTTTCCTCCCAGTGGAAAGTACAGATAATCCCTGAACCAGGTGGATAGAGAGATATGCCAGCGCTGCCAGAACTCGGAAATATTCTTTGCAAGGTAGGGTGACTTAAAATTATCCATGATCCGTATTCCCAGAAGCAGGGCACTGCCAATCGCTATGGTGGAGTATCCAAAGAAATCGCTGTAAATCTGAAAAGAGTAGAGCATAATTCCCTTAAGGATATCCATGGAGGCGAAATTTTCCGGATGGGCATACACCTGGTCCACAATCCCTGAAATATTATCAGCAATTACCATTTTAATAAACAAGCCATAGAGAATAAGCCTTAGTCCATTGGTAAGATTGTCATAGGAGAGCTTATGTCTAAGCTTCAATTGTGGTGATAATCTGGAAAATCTCTCGATGGGCCCTGCTACAAGCTGGGGGAAGAAAGAGACGTATAGTGCAAAATATCCAAGGTGCTTTTCAGCCTTTTGTCGCCCGAAATAGACATCAATGGAGTAGCTCAGTGTTTGAAAAGTATAAAAAGAAATCCCCACTGGAAGCAGGAGGCTCATCGCAGGTATCTCTTGTGATAATCCCACTTTCTGGAACAGTAAATTCAGATTTTCTGTGGCGAAATTGAAATATTTGAAGGAGAAGAGCAGTCCAAGGTTTACGCATAGGCTCAGGATCAACCAGGGAAGCCTGGACCTCCTGTTCTCTAACTGCCCCATTTTGATTCCACTTATATAATCGACCAGGGTGGAGGCAACAATCAGTAAGATGTACTCCACTTTCCAGCTCATATAGAAATAGTAGCTGGCTGCCAACAACAAGATCCACCGGTACTTATGAGGGATGAGATAGTAGCTAAGGACTACTATGGGTAGGAAAATTGCAAAATCGATCGTATTAAACAACATCTATTCTGCGTATTTGAACATCAGCCACAGGGTGATAGTAGCATCTGCTCCATTTTGGTCCGCTTCAACTTGCTATCTGAGGAGCTCTCTTCTGTGGGCTTACTGAGGGTTTTCCCAAAGATGCGGTATCTTTTGTACACCTTTCCACCCATATACTCCATTTCAGCACGAACCTTAGAGTTACTTTCCATTTCGAGGTGACTATCAATAAATTCCATCTTCTGTTTTCTGGCCGATTCAAGCATGGCCGAACCCATGATGGTATCCAGGCCCCTGTTCTGGTAGCTGGGATCGACAGCACCCAGGAGTAGATTCAGTTGCCTGGTACGGCGACCGGCCAAAAGAATATGCAAAATACCAATGGGAAGAATGTAGCCTTTGGATTTTTTGATCCCCTTGCTGATATCAGGCATGCCAATCACAAAAGCAGCTGGCTCTCTTCTTTCATTCAATATTACCTTGATAAGGCGGGGATCCATAATCAGCAGGTAGCGATTGGCAAAATCATCCATCTCCTCCAGGGTAAAAGGCATAAATCCGTAGATCTCTGTGAAGGTTTCGTTTATAAGGGTGAAGATGGGGCGGATCCATGGTTTAAGGTCCTTGCGCCTGGTAAATTCAAGCAGTTCAATACCAGGATTGTTGCGCATGGCCCGTTCCGCCACTTTTAAATAAAGTTCCGGGGTCTTTTCTGGTATTGGAATTTTATAGACCACCAGGTCAATGTCTTTCTCAAAACCCAGAGCTTTGAGATGATCTACCACATAGGAAAAGTTACAATGGGTGGCAATGGATACAGGCTCATCAAAGCCTTCAACCAGGTAACCCTGTGGATCCTTATCCGAAAATGCCATGGGGCCAACCAGTTTTTCCATCCCTTTAATCCTGGCCCAGTCCTCCATATGTTGTATCAACACAGCGGACACTTCCCTGTCGTCCCACGTCTCCAGGTAGTTAAACCTGGCATGTTTCTGTTTATGTAGTTTGTTGTATTTATGATTGATAATTCCCATCACCCTTCCAAGCACTTTTTCACCCCTGTAAGCCAGGAGTAAAATCACATCGCTGTATTCGTAAGCCTTATTCTTACTGGCATTAAAAAACTCCCACTCATCCGAGTAGAGGGGAGGAATCCAGCTAGGATGATCCTTATGAATAAGCTTAGGTAAATGAATGAATTTTCGCAGGTCGCTTCTGGAGCAAACTGGTTTGACCACAATCTCCATGACTACAAAATAGGTTTTTTTACTGAATGTTAAAACTTCGTAGCCAGTTTAACAGGCTTTGTTGCTGTCAGATTGAATCATCTTCTCTTAGGAATTATCGTAAGTGGGAATATAGGTGGGCCGGTCAAAAAACTGCTTCTTTACCGCATCGGGCATATGAATAAATCGTACCCTGATATCTGCATATGAATTGCCCTGGATTTTATGCAGAATACCCAGTTTCTTATTTTCCTTGAAAAGAGCATACAGATCCGACTGCAGGTCCATCATCATCATGGCAAGAAAGTACTTGGTACGTTCCAGGACCCCCTCCATCAGTTCATATAGCAGCTTTTCATATCCAGGCTCGCAATAGATAGCATCAAAGGCCAGAAAGCTGATCTCATCCTTATTAATCCGTTTACTTAAGGAGGGAATCTTGCCAAGCAAGCTTGCTGCCCTGTTGGTCAGCTTGTTTCCAAAATCAACAACCTTCCAGGTGACCGGATAGACCTGTACTCCCGCCACCATCCTTCCACCCTCTTTAATCACAAAGTAGTCGTCGTTATTAAATATATAATCTGAATAGAACAGCGTATATTCTTTGTAGAACTCTCTGATCTTTTTCAGTGTGTCAGCTCGCTGGTTCTCTTCCACGGTTTCAATCCTGTTGGACCTGCGGGGACGCAACCTGCTGAAAGTAAATGCAGCCATTGATCCAACAGTTTCGAGTCCCATCTGCGCACTAAAATTCATGGAACGAAGGTTAGTCTGGTCGACAATGGCAAATACAATGGCAGGCTGGTCGGCCCGGGTTTCCCCCTCTCTTAACTGAGCAGGATCGGCAAAAACAGGCTGTATAAAACGCCCCAGTACTGTTGTCCGCTTGTTTTCGTCCTTGAGATCTTCTTTGGATTTCCTCTTTTTAGGGATCCCTCGTATGGGTGCCTTGATGGAAAAATAACGGATCAACCAACTGTCGTGGGCAATACCGGCTGTTTCAGTCGGTTTGCTGCAAAATCCCGCCGACCCCAGTATTTTACCCGACTTACGGAGATACATAAAATAATTCTCATCGCCAGAATTCATTTTCTGTTCCAGGTCGGTGTGGTGGTATTGCATTCCCCCGGGTTGTCCCATAACGGTCTGATGCATATGTTCCATCAGTTCTTCACCCGGACTTGTCTCCACTTCAATTGTCAGGCTGTGGTAGGTAAGTAAAGTGCGACTTTTTTCCATTCCGCAAAGATAAGAAGAGTGGCGTTAAATTGAAATCAGGGCTTAATTCCTGCCTCTTCAAGAGAAGTTTTAATGATTCCTGTCCACTGCAGATAACCGTTCCTGTTTAAATGCAGCATATCCTTTCTGAAAAAAGTTGAATCGGGCAGGCCTTCCGGGGTGGTATATTGGTCAAAAGTACTTATGAAATGGAGATCATCATGTTTGCTACAATAGGCTTCAATAAGTCCACTGGCCTCATTGATCTGCTGCGATACCTGCCAGCGTTTGGGTGTGGGAGTTACCTCTATCCAACACAGAGGCGTTGCAGCATTTCTTTTCCGGACCTGTTTTACCAGGTCTTTAAAAAGACGAAAAACCTCCTTCGGTGTTCTGTCACTTTCTACTCCTGCAATATCATTGGCCACAAAAACTACAATGGCTTTGAATTGTTGTGGCTTGATAATCCTCTCGGCATAGTAAGAAAAATCTGTCATCTTGGCACCGCCATATCCCCGTTGCATCACCTGGTAGGGAGCCAGATCCTTGTGTATGGAGTCCCATATTCGCACGCTGGAACTTCCGGTCACCAGCAGTGTTCCGGCATCGGACTTTTCAACACGGTTCAGAGAATCAAATACAGAAATGTCAGCTTCCCATTTGAGGATCTCATCCGGGAGGGCTGGCTGGCCAGTAGATTGATAGGAGATGAAAATTAACAGCAGTGCTAAAAGAGCTGCACCGCTTCGCGGCCCAAGATAAAGCAAAATATTAATCCCCCCGTTTGGTTTCTATCAATATAACACCATTGCTACCCCGTGTCCCATACATGGAAGTCATGCCATCCTTGATTACAGAGATCGACTTGATATTACATGGAGATAGCCCGTCAATACTTGCTCCAGCCGATCCATCCAACACAAAGAGCACCTCATCGGAACTGTTAATCGATTGAGTACCACGAACAAAAATCCTGTATGAGCCTGAGGAACCATCCACAGTCACGCCCGGGAACTTCCCCTTAAGCAATTCATAAATATTGGTATAGCTACAATACTCATTGTTCTCCTGCTGCATATGTTCCGCTGCAAAGGTCAGATCCTCCTTCTTCATATACCCATATCCTATGGCTATATCCCTGTTCTTTTTTGAGTCCATAAAGACCATGTTGATCCGGAGTGTATCGGCAGTATGCTTATCAATATTCCGGCTCACAGTTTTAAAGGTCTCAGGTTTGATCTTAATCTGATCCTTCTCATTGCATACAATTGAAAAGTTTCCAAGACTGTCCGACAAGGTGGTAGATTTGCTTTTCTTGGCACTTACCTCAATATTGGCTACCGGATATTTATTATAAGCTGTCAGCACCCCTTGAACCACACGGGTTTGTGCAACAGACGTTACAGCAACAAAAATGAGTGCTGCTACAATGGATATTGATTTCATAAAGTTGGGGTATTCATTTTGTAGTAAGACCAATTATCCGGCCAAAGGTTTAAAGGGTTCATTACTGTATCTGGCGGTGTCCTTTAGTTTCTATGACAACCACCCCATTGGCTGCTTGGGAGCCGTAAAGTGCTGCTCCTCCATCCTTGAGAATATCGATGGTTGCCATTTCGCAGGGATTCACAAAAGATACATCGCCAACCCTCACTCCGTCCACCACATAGATGGCTTCATTATCCCCGTAAATTGATTTATCTCCCCTCACAAAAATACCTTCTGTTCCAAAGGAGTTTTGCTTGACCTGGACTCCCGGGAATTTTCCTTTAACAAGGGTAAATACGTCACTGTAATTGCAAAAATCATTGTTTTCATCTGCCATATGGGCCAGGGCATAGGTGAGCTGCTCGTGTGTGACATAGCCGAGACCTGTGGCAAGTTCCCGATTTTGAGGTGTGTCTCTGAAAATCAGGTTGGCCGATATATACTCGTCATCTGCATTCACCTTTTTATTCATTGCCTGGAACACTTTGGCTTTGATCTGGATCACATCCTTCTCATTGCAAACGATTTCAAACTGACCCAGGGAGTCTGTCATCACAGCGGATTTTGCCTTCTTTGAAGCAACCTCCACATTCTGCACCGGATACTTATTAAATGTGGTAAGTTTTCCCTTTACAACCCGGGTCTGGGAAAAGGAGGATATTGAAAAAAGTAAACATGCTGCAAAAAGAGCTATTGTTTTCATGGTTTCAGGTTTTATGAATGAAATATAAGGTTTTTCAAGACATCAGTATATAGTAAGATGCACAACTCGCCGAATACCCTATGGGAAATATTCGAAAAAATACTTCTATTTCAAACAATCAGCTTTCATAGCTGTTTACTGAAGAAATTAATCTATTGAGAACAGCAAAACTGATAAAAATGAAACGTTTACTTCTTTTACTTCTTATAGGGGGATTCTTCCTTACAGATACTGTTGCGCAGCAAATTGAACTCGGTGGCTTTTACGGGTATAATTTGAATACAAGAGCCAGAACCTATTACGGGGATTATACCCTGTATAATAATCCAAATTATGGGGGCCAGTTGAGTGTGGAAGTGGCATCTGATCTATTTGCAGAACTGACCTACAATCGTTCAGACAC
>RCND010001408.1_pt1 | contig 13567 bp, 10 predicted proteins | sample 2041351 | NCBI WGS metagenome assembly RCND01 (sample SAMN09708230, study PRJNA481090) | Marine sediment metagenome, whole genome shotgun sequencing project. | biome: marine sediment; feature: ocean; material: sediment; isolation source: Sewage treatment plant 12B marine sediment (STP12B) ...
GAGATTAGTCTGGGTGAGGACATGAATGATTTTACTGCCACCATCATTATTGAGCTTAATTTATCCAAGCAGTAGTCGACGGGATTATTACATAGGCCAGTGAACATACTCCTGGCGTTTCCAATCAGGAAGCGCCAGGAGTTTTTATTTGTTCCTGTTTCTGAATCTATCCGGGCTTTAGTTGAAACTCCCGGGACCATTTGGCACCTATGTACAAAGGGCCTAACTTGCATGAAACTAAGATTCAAATCATGAAAAAATTTAGCCTTCTGTTGTTATTACTTCTGGCAGTTTTAAGTCAGGTAAACTCTCAAAAGAATGGACAGGAATATGATCAGTTAATGAAGGATATGTTTGCCAGTGAAGCTCCAGGTGGTGTAGCCCTGATTGCCAGTGAAGGCAAGATCCTTTATCGCAAAGCCTTTGGGATGGCTAACCTTGAGCTGGATGTGGAGATGAGTCCCGACCATGTTTTCAGAATCGGGTCCATTACAAAACAGTTTACTGCCTGCGCCATATTAAAGCTGGCAGAGGAGGGCAAACTGGACCTTCAGGATGATATCACAGAGTATATTGAGGATTACCCTACGCATGGATACACCATTTCCATAGAGCATCTGCTTACACATACCTCGGGAATTATGAGCTATACCAGTATGCCGGACTGGACCGCGGAGGTAAGGAGAAAAGATTTCACTCCGCCTGAAATGATCGATTTCTTCAAAAATCAGCCCATGGATTTTGCTCCAGGTGAGGAGTTCAGGTACAACAACTCAGCCTATTTTATCCTGGGGTATATAGTGGAGCTTGTTTCTGGTAAGTCCTACGAAAGCTATATAGATTCAACTTTCTTTAAGCCTCTGGGAATGTCCAACTCCTACTACGGCTCCACTTCAAGGATTATTCATAATCGTGCCGATGGATATGCAAGAGCAGGAATAGGGTTCAAGAATGATGATTTTCTGAGCATGACCCAACCTTTTGGTGCTGGCTCTCTTCTGTCTACCATTGATGATCTGTATACATGGTATAAGGCAGTTATGAACGGGGAGGTGATTTCAGAATCGAGTTTGAAGAAGGCGACCACCTCCAATGTCCTGAATAACGGTAAACTCACTGGATATGGATATGGTTGGTTTCTTGGAAATATTCAGGAGAGTCCCAATATCTATCATGGAGGAGGAATTAACGGCTACCTGACTGCCTCCATGTTCCTTCCGGAGGAACAATTATTTGTGGCTGTGTTCTCAAATTGTACCTGTAAGGATCCCGGGGATGTTGCTTTCAATATGGCAGCCATTGCACTGGGCCAACCATTTGAATGGGACAGCATCAGCCTGGATGATGATCTACTGCTTTCCTACGAGGCGGTATACAGCTCTGAATATGATAGTGATCTGATCATTACCTACACGGATGGACAGGTAGCTGCCATGAGAACAGGTGGTTCAGAAACGGTACTGACCCCTTTTGAAAAGGATAAATTTTTTGTGAAAGATGGGACCTCCACTTTTTATTTCATCAGAGGCTCGGATAAGGAGATCATTACCGTCATATCAAAGGGCATGGGATATGATATTGAATGGAAGAGAACAGATAAAGCGATCCCCAGGCTTGAAGCCATCGATGTTGATGAATCGGTATTAGAGGAGTATGTGGGAAAATATGAACTCGCTCCCGAATTCATTTTAACGATTTCCATGGAGGAAGGAAAAATATACGGTCAAGCCACAGGTCAGGGTAGGCTTGAACTTATACCCCTTGGAGGAGATGAATTGCAAACGAAAGGCATCGATGCCAAACTCCAGTTCAACCGGGATGAAGAAGGAGCTGTTGAGGGCTTAACCCTTCATCAGAACGGCGAGCATAAGGCTAAAAAGATTGAGTAGCACAGGTAGTGCTGAAATTGAACCTGCTAGTCAATCCCCAGCCAGAGCCATTGAAAACTAAGCTCCTCGGTCTTCCCGGGCTTGATCTCCAGGGTAATATCATAATAACCGGGTTCTGAGAATTCCAGATGACCCAGGCGGTGGGAGTTGAAGCTGTCGATTTGCCAGTTGGCATTTGGTTCTCCTACAAATCTCCCAGTGGCATGAAAATTTTCTGACAATGAGCCAGGACTGGAAGTTATGGTCAGTTTTCCTGAGCCCTCTTCTTCCGTCTCTCCTTCAAACGCGTATGATACATCGGTGTTCAGGCTTGCTGGTTTGTCGAGATATATCCGCCACTGATAACTGCTTTTCTCAGTCACCTGGATATGTGGTGGAATGGTCCCCCTGCGGGCCGGGCCCTGAATCATTGTATTTCCCTCCGATTTCATGGCATTATGTGGGGTGAGGGAGTAGCCTCCATATACAGATTGTGCCACCAGTCCATCTTCGGTGGAAGGGTAAGAGTCATACTCCAGAACCACCACCGATACCAGAGGATCCGGGGCATCAGCAGGTAATTCAATTTCTGTTACTACCCCCTTGCTTGAGTTAATAAGGCTGGTTTCAGGTTTGGCTAGCAAATAGGCTTTAACTGGCTTCTCTTTAATTCCGGTTAAGGGAAGTATTTGACTCAGTGGCCAGTTGTAAACATGCAGGTAGAGCTTTGTACTGCCATCGGGATTTTGCTTGCAGGTAATCTTTCCCCAGTCATGTTGATTTTTCACCAGATCGAAGGCCTGGCTCCCATAGATAGATTCGCCGTTCACCGAGAGCCATTTCCCCATGGCCAGCAGCCGCTGCTCAATTTCAAAGGGAACATCGCCATTGGCGCGTGGACCAATATTTAGCATCATATTGCCGTTCAGGCTCACATTGCCAATAAGTGATTGCAGCAGGGTAGTGGTGGATTTCCATTGCTTCTCATTGGCATAAAATCCCCAGGAGTGGGCCACGGTGGCAGGCGATTGCCAGGGGAACTCCTCTTTCTTGCTGCCAAGCTGGTTGTCACCCAGCGTTTTGAAATCAATATCGCTATCCTCTTCAATGGATAATCCCAGCCGGGAATTGACCAGGCAGTTGGGCTGGAGTTCCCGAATGACCCCCTTCAGTTGCAGAAGTTGCTCAGTTGTTACGCAGGTACGGGAATGATGAATCCACATGTCGAACCACATGAGCCCAATTTCTCCATAATTGCTAAGTAGTTCACGTATCTGGGGGATTACCTTTTCCTGCCAGTAACGATCATAATCCTCTGCTGAGATACCATATATCTCTTTGGAGTGGTCCCAGCCATCTGCATGTTCCCAGTCGACCCAGTGTGAGTAATAGAGGCCCAGTTTAAGTCCGTGTTTTACGCAGGCATCTGAAAGTTCCTTGATGATATCCCGTTTCGGATTGGTAAACTCGGCCACATCGTAGTCACTCACCTGGCTGTCCCACAATGCAAAACCATCGTGATGTTTGGCCGTGATGGTGACATACTTCATCCCGGCTTTTTTTGCCAGCAGCACCCATTGCTCGGGATCAATGCTTTCCCAATCGAAACGGTCTAGCAGGGTGGTGTATTCATCGCGCGCGATCCGGTTCCGGTAATAGATCCATTCGGCGTAGTTATTGTCGTTGCGTAGTTTCTCACCCTTCCATATCCCCTCGGCGCCACTATAAACTCCCCAGTGAATAAACATTCCGAAACGTGCATCGGTGAACCATTGGGCTCTTTCATTGGTATTAACCTGAGCCTGAGTATGAGTTGTGATGGCTGCCAGAATAACTGCAATCCATAGGATTTTATGTTCGAGTGCTTTCATAGGCTGCAAAATATGAATAATTTGGAATTGAAAGACTTTGGTTCTAATTTTCTGAGATGAAACAGATCAGATTTTTACTTCTGCTTAGCGGAATTCTTTTTCTTTCACTTAATTCCCAGTCTCAGACAAGGATAATATTTGATACAGACATTGGAGGAGATGCCGATGATCTGGGCGCCCTGGCCATGCTACATCATTTTATTGATAAGAATGAGTGTGAACTTGCTGCAGTTATGTGTTGGTCCACGGAGCAATATGCTGTATCGGCAATTGACGCTGTGAATCGCTTCTACGCACATCCTGATATTCCCATTGGTGCAAGAAAAGATACCATACACTATCTGGAATCAAACTACAATAAAGTCATTGCCGATAAGTTCCCCCATACACTTAATCACCAGCTTGTGCCTGATGCGGTGGCTCTGTACCGGAAAATCCTGGCAGAAAGCGCCGATGAGAGCCTGGTTATAGTAGCGGTAGGCCCTTTAAAGAATATTGAGAATCTATTGGAGTCTGCCGGTGATTCCATTTCCCCGCTTAGTGGCGAGGAGCTGGTCGAGCAGAAAGTCCGGGAATTTGTGATCATGGGAGGACAGTTTCCGGAAGGAAAGTGGGAGTGGAACTTTGCGGGAGGAATGCCCGGGGTTACCCAAAATGTACTTTCAAGACTGAAGGTCCCCATTACTTTTTCCGGGTTTGAACTGGGAGTAGCCATAAAATCAGGTGAAGCCTTTAATCGTATTGATCCCAATACCCCTCTCTATGTGGGCTTTCTGTATTTCAGTGCTCATGCTCCCTGGAAGAAAGCGAATTTCAAGGGAGCTATCCTTGATAATTCCACCTTCGATCAGACTGCTGTGTTATATGCAGTCCGAAATGGAACCGGAACCTATTGGGATAAGGTGTCAGGCGGTATTTGTATTCCTGACGAAAAAGGAGGAAATACCTGGAAGCAAACCGAGAATTCAAAGCAAAGCTACCTCAAACTGACCATGGATCAGGATGAGATTGCAAAGCTTATGGAGGATATGATGCTTGGGGAGTTTTAGATTTATTCCCTATTTTTATCCCAAAAGCAGATCATGAAATACCTCACACTTCTACTACTGGCTCTTTTTACACTTTCTTGTCAAACCTCTACAAATTCAGATATTTCCATTCAGGGTGAATTGATGCAGTGGCATAAGGTAAGCCTGCTGATTCATGGACCGGAAACTGCGGAGTATGCTGATGAAAATCCCTTCCTGGACTATAAATTGGATGTTACTTTTAGCAATGGGACTGAGTCCTGCACGGTACCCGGTTACTTTGCTGCTGATGGCCAGGCAGGTGAGACTTCGGCCAGAGAGGGAGCTGTCTGGAAGGTTCACTTCAGACCTGAAAAACCAGGCACCTGGACTTATAAATTATCCTTCCTGAAGGGGAAAAACATTGCTGTATTGGATGGAGTTATTAGCGGTGAGCCAGTGAGTACCCATGGCACTGAAGGAAGTCTTGAAATAGGGGCGTCGGATAAAAACGGATCCGATTTTCGGGCACAGGGACGCATCATCAACGGAGGAAAGGGATACTTCAAATTCCAGGGATCGGATGAGCTCTGGATCAAGAACGGAGCCGATAGTCCTGAGAATTTCCTGGCATATAAGGACTTTGATCAGACCCTGCGCTTTAGCCTTAAGAGTGAGGTAAGAGAAGGGGAAGCAGATCCGAAAAAAGGACTGCATGCCTATGAAAGGCATATTTCTGACTGGAACGAAGGTGATCCCATCTGGCAGGATGGAAAGGGAAAAGGAATCATCGGGGCAGTGAATTACTTGCACTCGGCAGGTCTGAACTCTATTTACATGCTAACTATGAATATCCTGGGCGATGGCAAGGATGTATGGCCCTATAGCGATTATAATGAGCGATACCGCTTCGACTGCAGTAAACTGGATCAATGGGAAATGGTTTTCGATCATATGGAAAGCCTGGGAATGATGAGCCATTTTGTATTGCAGGAGACCGAAAACGAGGTACTGCTCGACAATGGCTATACGGATGTTCAACGGCGGGTTTATCTTCGTGAACTGGTTGCCCGCTTTGGTCACCATTTGGCTGTGACATGGAATTTGGGGGAGGAGAACGGACCACACCACTGGACTCCGGTCGGTCAGACCCATCAGCAAAAGGTAGATATGGCTGTATACTTACGCACACTCCATACCTGGCCCACCAATATAGTTTTACATACGCATTCAGATGATGAGTACCAGGATAAGTACCTGGAGCCCATGCTTGGAACAGGCTTAATCGATGGCCCCTCCATTCAAGTTGCAAATCCTTTTAAAGTGCACGAACGGATCAGGAAGTGGGTAGAGGAATCTGAGGGTGTTGGAGAGCGCTGGGTGGTCAATCTCGATGAGATTGGTCCCGCTTCGAAGGGGGTAATGCCCGATGATGACGATATGAATCACGACACTGTGCGGAACCACTGCCTCTGGGGCACCCTGATGGCCGGAGGTGCCGGGGTGGAGTGGTACTTTGGTTACCGTTTCGCTCATAATGACCTGAATTTAGAAGATTTCAGGAGTCGGGAGAACTGGTGGAAGCAGTCCACTCTTGCTACCCGGTTTATGAGCCAGTTTCCCCTGGAAGAGATGAGCTGCCAGGACCATCTGATCGATGCCCCGGGCGCCTATTGTCTTGCCAGAGAGGGAGAGCTCTACCTGGTCTACCTGCCAGCCGGAACTTCCGGAGCCCAGTTGCAGCTAAACCATTCCACCTCGCTCAATGTGACCTGGTTTAATCCACGTAATGGTGGAGGATTGCAGCAGGGAAGTGTCGCTTATATTAATGGCAGAGGGCCACAGTCGCTGGGCACCCCACTTTCGAATCCGGGATTGGACTGGGTGGTGGTGATTCAACCCTGATAGGCACCTTCCTATTCCAGTTTTAGTATAAGGGTATCCAGTATTCTGTATCCCTCAGTATGGAAAGTGTAATCGGACTTCAGGATTGTTAGCCAATCCTCTGTTTCCGCTAGGCTCAGGATGTTTGACCACCAGCCGGGTATTGTACCCTTTGCGTGTGAGTATGCCGGCCACCACGCCTCCGATGGCACCTGGACCAGTGATGCAAATTCGTGATGCTTTTTCCATAAGCTTTGATTTCAGAAGAAATTTAGAAATTCTGATTAGGATAAGCCCAAAGAAAAAATATACTTTTAGAAAAAACTTAACGAACGATGAAACGATCCTTCTACCTCATAATCCTGATTTTCCTGGTCTTCTTTGCTATCTCTTTTTTAACCAACATCCTGGGATCAATTAATCCAAATGTGACCGATAGTTTTAAGCTTTCGGGAACGATGACGGGAATGTTGCCCTTCTCCTTTTTTATTGCCTACGCCATCATGTCCATTCCTTCGGGAATGTTTGTTCAGAAGTACGGGGAGAAAAAGAGCCTGATCCTGGCCTGGATTCTTGCTTTTACAGGAGCTTTGATCTTTTCCTCTTTTCCGAAATTCCCTGTATTTCTGGGTTCCCTGTTTTTAATTGGAAGTGGGATGGCCCTGCTGCAAGTTGCACTATATCCACTCTTGAGAGTAGTAGGAGGGGAGGAGCATTTTGCTTTTAATTCGGTCATTGCCCAGCTGGTCTTCGGAGCTGCGTCCTTTTTAAGCCCTTTTGTTTACTCCTACCTGGTCACCAACCTGGGAAATCCAGCTTCAGAAGGTGGATTCTTAATCGATTTAATCTCAAAACTGACCCCGCTTGACCTTCCCTGGGTTTCAATTTACCTGGTATTTTCCGCTGTTAGCTTCCTGATGCTGGTGATCATCCTGTCAACAAAGTTTCCTGCAGTTGTGCGCAAGGAGGACGAGCTTGTGGGGGCATGGGAGACGCATCTTCAGCTTTTCAAGAACAGAACCGTGATTCTCTTTTTTCTGGGGATTTTTGCCTATGTAGGAGCGGAACAGGGCATAGCCAACTGGATCTCTGAATTTCTAAGAACCTACCATGGTCTGACTCCTGAGGTGGAGGGTGCCAGAACGGTAGGTCTGTTCTGGGGAATGATGACATTGGGCTGTTTACTTGGACTTGGACTGTTAAAGGTACTGGATAGCAAATTGGTGCTGGGTATTTTTACCTCTGCGGCCTTGATTATTTTGACTTTCACACTGTTCGGGAGCGTAAAATTTGCCCTCTTTGGATTTGCTGCTCTTGGTTTTTGCCTCTCGGTCATGTATGCCATCATATTTTCACTGGCGCTTAACAGCGTCACCCAATACCATGGCTCTTTTGCAGGGATCCTCTGTACGGCCATTGCGGGTGGAGCAATCTTTTCCTTGCTTATCGGAAAGTTGAAAGATATGATCGGATTACAAATGGGAATGGTTCTGCTTTATCTACCACTGGCATACATCCTGAGTATTGCATTCTGGGCCAAACCAATAGTAAGCAATGCCACCATTCAAAAGAAAGGTGATAAGGAAAAATAATCCAGAGTAATCAGGATATTCGTTTGATTTAAGAAGTGCTATTCGACCTTTTCAGCTGTCATTGGAAAGCTTCCGCCTTCATTGCCAACGGTCCCATCAAGCACTTTGTCTTTAAGTGTCAGAGATAGTTCAAGTATTTCATAACCTGTATCCAGCTCCATATAGAGCACATCATCCTCCTTAAGCTCAACCTTGTTGAATGCAAATACTTCCCCGTCATCGGTGCTGACGTCACCAACCAGCTTTCCTTCCTTTTTCTCTACAGTAAAGGTCCCTGTCAAAGTTCCCTGATCGGTTTCAACTTTATATTTCCAGGTACCGAGAACATCCTTCTCCTTAGGTGCGGCATAAGATTGAAGTGATATTCCCAGGACAACTAATACAAATAACAATTTTTTCATAATCTTATATTTTTAGCATATGCAGTTTAAAAAGAAAAGCTGTAAAATCCTAAATATGTGCTAAAAGAGTATTTTTGATAGCGAACGATAAAAATTCACGACCCATGCGGAACTTCATTGCCCTTTCAGTGCTCCTTGTACTTATGTTATCAGCCTGCAGTAATGATACGTCTAAACTTACCATATTAACTGTTTTTGCCCATCCCGACGATGAGACCACCATGGGTGCTGTTCTGGCCAAATATGCAAAGGAGCACGATGTATACCTGTTATTTGCCACCGATGGAAGTTTCGGGGTGACTGACCATATGGGTATTCCACCGGGAGACACCCTGGTTGAGTTGCGTAAGAAGGAGGCTGAATGTTCCTGCGCCAGCCTGGGAATCCATCCTCCAATCTTCCTGGGACTGCAGGATGGATTGGGGCTAAACGGGCATGGGAATTTTTATGAAATGGAACCCGTGTTGAAGGAACGCTTGCTGGAGGCCATAAAGCGTATCCAGCCAAGCACCATTATTACCTTTGGCCCCGACGGAGATACGGGTCATCCTGATCATCGGCTTCTGGGGGCCATCACCACAGAGCTTTTGCTTCGGGAAGGGCTAAGCGACCAAATCGATCTTTACTATTTTGGCTGGACCAGGGAACAGGCCGATAAGTATGGCTGGTGGGGTCTTAATTATATGGATGCCTCGGTGATGGATACAGAGATCCATTTCGATCAGGAGGATGAGGCCAGGGCCATGAATTCGATCCGTTGTCATAAAAGTCAATATACCACCGAGGAGATGGAGCAATGGATCCTTACAGAAGAAGAGGATCTCTCCAACGTAAGCTACTTCAGGAAGTTTAATCCGGAGAGTCAGAGACGAACAAGGTTCTGATCACAGTGACTATTCAATACCTTCTAATCTGGCAAAGAAGAGTTTTGGATCAATAATCTCCTCAGGGGAGGGTGGAGGATTATGAAGCAGTATTTTAACACCTTTCTTTAAGCCGGTGGTATCGAGGAAATCTGTAAGGCAATAGGCAGAGTATTTGTAATAAATGTCATATGCATTTTCAGGCCGGCTCAGGTCTGAAACTTTCCTTGGATTATAAGGTCTCCTTCGGGTGATTGTCTCATTCAATTTCAAGGTGACATACTCACAAATTCCTTCCTCAATAAACTGGGGTCCCGGATCTTCCCTGTAGCTGTAGATTCTGAAAAAGGACTGATAAGCGCGATCCACCTGGATGGAGTCAGTTCGCAACATTTCTATGCCCAGCTGGTAGATATAGTGGTGCATAAGCTCATGAAAAACAGTGGCCTTTACAAACAGGTTGCTGCTGACTATGGTATCCCTGCTACTTCTTTTGAGTGCCTTCAATTCGTATGCGATAAATATCTCAGCATTATTTATGAAAATTTCATTTGGATAGTAGTTGCCCAGTTCCAGGGGATTCTGATCAGCGTTTTTGGAAAGATCTTCTGTATAGATATGGGCATTGTAAAGCGTATCGCCAATGAATTCCTGAAACTCCCGGGTCAGTGCTTCGGCATTTTCTTCCACGTAACGATCGATTCCTTTGCTGGTAGGCCTCCCGTTTTTCAGCGGGTAGTCTGGCTTCTCCTGCAAGGGAACAAAGAGCAATAGAATGAAAAGGATCTTTGCCATCTTAGTATAAATTTATACTTCCTGTATATAACAATCAAGATCTGACTATAGTTTGTGACTTTGGGAAATTCATTATATTAAACCTTAATAGAATTACGGAATCAGATAACTATGAAAAAAATACAGCTAATAGCACTGTGGCTTATGGCCGCCATGGTATTTCATGCCAATGCACAACAAGCATTGTACGGAGGAGGCGCTTTCGTTTCTCCAGAGATTCATGTAGACTATACCGTGACTTTCAGGGTACTGGCACCCTCGGCTAATGAGGTGAAATTAACGGGCGACTGGATGCCAGCTGAAGGGTGGGTACCCGGCTCGGTGATAATGGAGAAGGATGAGAAAGGACTGTGGAGTTATACTACCGCAGTACTGGAACCAGAACTTTACGGGTATGCTTTTATAATTGATGGGGTGCGGACCAATGATCCCAACAATGTGTTTGTAAGTCGGGATATAGCTACAAATACCAATATTTTTCTGCTAGAGGGGGAGCAGACTGATTTATACAAGGTTAATGATGTGGAACATGGATCGGTGACGCGTCGCTGGTACAAATCCCCGGGTCTGGAAATGACCCGTCGGATATGCATCTATACCCCCCCGGGTTATGAAAACACTAAGAGGTCCTATCCGGTGCTATACCTGCTACATGGTGCCGGGGGTGATGAAGAGGCCTGGAATGAGCTGGGAAGAGCCTCACAGATCATGGATAATCTTATTGCACAGGGCAGGGTAGAGCCAATGATTGTGGTGATGCCCAATGGCAATGTATCCCAGCAGGCAGCTCCGGGGGAAGGTTCCAGGGGCTACTACAAGCCGCAATTTATGGAGCCGGGAACCATGGATGGGAGCTTTGAAGCATCCTTTATGGATATTGTAAATTTTGTGGAGGACGACTACCGGGTAAAGGCAAAAAAGACACACAGGGCTGTGGCCGGACTCTCCATGGGGGGATTTCATGCGCTCCATATTTCACGCTATTATCCCAATACTTTCGATTATGTGGGATTGTTTTCGGCAGCTATGCTGCCCAACCAGAATACAAGCTCGCTTGTTTACCAGGATGTAGACGGGACATTACGTACCCAGATGGACAATGGTTATGAGCTCTACTGGATCGGGGTTGGTAAAGCAGATTTTTTAGCCAACAACATAAAGCTGTACACGAAGAAACTCGATGGTCTGGGAATGCCCTATACCTATCGTGAGAGTGAAGGGGGCCATATCTGGAAAAACTGGCGGGTTTATCTCTCTGAGTTTACACCACTGCTATTTAAATAAGAAAAAAAATGAGGAAAGTATATTTGTTCTTGGCTTTAATCCTGCTATTGGGATCATTTACCACAGAGTCTGCTCAGGTGGAAGAACTGGTCCTCCTGCAGGAGGGTCGGATTAAAGGTGTTAAGAATCCGGAGTCGGGTATTATTTCATACAAGGGAATCCCCTTTGCTGCTCCGCCGCTGGGAGAACTGAGGTGGAAAGCCCCACAGGCACCTGAGCCCTGGGAAGGAGTGCTCGACTGTGATGCCTTTGGCCCCAGTCCCATGCAGGGCAAGCCTGCACCCTTCATGTTCTGGTCGGAAGAGTTCCTGATCCCTGCAGATCCCATCAGCGAAGATTGCCTCTATCTGAATGTGTGGACAGGAGCAAAGTCTTCCGATGAGCAATTGCCGGTAATGGTCTATATCTATGGTGGGGGCTTTCGCTCGGGAGGAAGTGGCTGTGCCATATATGACGGCACCTCCATGGCTTCCAAGGGAGTAGTTTTTGTTAGCATAAACTACAGGGTAGGTCAATTCGGCTTCCTGGCCCATCCCGGACTTTCTGAAGAATCAGACTATGGTACTTCGGGCAATTACGGCATTCTGGATATGATAGCTGCCCTGGAATGGGTACAGAGAAATATTGATCAATTTGGAGGAGATCCGGCGAACGTTACCATAGCCGGGCAATCGGCAGGAGCATTCGGAGTTAATTTCCTCACCGTATCACCTTTGGCCAGGGGACTCTTCCACCGTGCCATTGCACAGAGTGGGGCCGCTTTTTTATCCAGTCCCCTCAGACCGGCTCTTGACCTTGAAGGTGCAGAGCAACTGGGCTTGAGCTTTGCAGAGAATTTGGAAGCTGCTTCACTGGCTGATTTACGTGCGCTTCCGGCTGAGGTCATTCTAAAGGCGCGTGGCGGTATCAATGCTCCTTTTGTGGACGGTTATGTGATTCCTGAGGGGGTGATGGATACTTATACAAAAGGGAAACAGCAAAAGGTGCCGGTGCTTCTTGGATGGAACAGGGACGACAGGATGTTAGCCAGGCCAAGATCTGCCGCTAAATTCCGTGAACAGATCATAGACAGGTTTGGGGACAAGGCAGATGATTTTTTTGCTGTATATCCGGCAACTACGGAGGAGGAAGCTGCCAGGTCACAGTTTGATATGAGCCGGGACGAGACCTTCGGGATTCAGATGTACACCTGGGCGAAAATGCAGTCTGGTTCAGGAGAAGCTGGCGCATGGGTTTACAACTTTAACAGGGACCTCCCAGCCTATACTCCGGAGACCGCCTATGGAGCCTTTCATTCCGGGGAGATTGTATATGCTTATGATAATTTGTTTACCCTGGATCGTCCCTGGGAAGCCATAGATCAGAAAATTGCCAGTCAGATGTCGGACTACTGGGTAAATTTTGCATCAAAGGGTGATCCCAATGGACCCGGATTGCCACAATGGGACCCCTATGATCTGCAGCTTGAGCAGGTTATGCTGCTGGATAGCATTATGGGTCAACAAACCCTGCCCGACCGTGCTAAACTGTCTTTCTGGGAAAAAGTTTTTGCCAGCGTAAAAGAGTAGGCAATAAGTTCCTTACTCTGATTCGGCGGGTCCCCACTCCGAATTGGCCAGATCCCAGATATCCAGGTATCCTATCTTGATGATATTGGTCATCTTCTCCCAGTTAATCAGCTTGAGATGATCATCGGGCTGGTGGTATTCCGGAGGGAAACCAGCCATAAAGTACATGATTGGTATATCTTTTGCAGAGAAGGACGAGTGGTCGCTGCCGCCACGCGGACGCTTTGCAGGCTTGAAAGCTACATCCAGATCCAATGCGTATTCCTCTATGTTTGAGTTGGTCAGATCCTTCAATACCGAATAGGCCTTGGTATAATTCATGCTGCACATGTTGCCAAGAGTGTCATTGGTATTGTCGCGGGATATCATATCGTAGTTGAGGTTCAGGATCATCTTGGCGTCATTGTAAGGATGATCGGCAAAATACCTGGATC
>RCND010001409.1_pt1 | contig 13563 bp, 7 predicted proteins | sample 2041351 | NCBI WGS metagenome assembly RCND01 (sample SAMN09708230, study PRJNA481090) | Marine sediment metagenome, whole genome shotgun sequencing project. | biome: marine sediment; feature: ocean; material: sediment; isolation source: Sewage treatment plant 12B marine sediment (STP12B) ...
TTGCCAAAGCTGATTGTGATCCCGGAGGAAGCCAACTGTCCGATAGCGATGGCATTCGGTGGCGTTCCCACCGGGGTCGCTATCCCTCCGATGTTGGCGGCGAAAGGTATGGCCAGGACCATTGCAACGCGCAGCCGGTCTTCGGCGCCCAGAGCGGCGACAACCGGGAGCACCACGGCCATCATCGTTGCTGTCGTCGCCGTATTCGACATGAACATGGAGAACGTCGCGGTGATCAGCATGAGGCCCAGCATGATCATCGATGGCCGCGTGCCAAAAGGTCGGAGCAGGAGGCGGCCCATGGCTCGGTCGAGGCGGAATATCGATGAGCCCATTGCCAGGAAGAATCCACCGAGTACGAGCATGAGAACGGGGTCGGCAAGGGCGGCGTAGTAGTCACGGAATGCTCGCGGGGTGAAATCTGTGGGGAGACCAACCACCGCTTGATCGCTGATCATCAGGATCTCCAAGATGATGATCAACACCGCCGTTGCGAACAGCGGGATGGGCTCAGCCACCCAGAGCACGATCGCCAGCAGAAAGATCGCAAACATGCGATGACCGGCAGGCGAGAGATTGCTGAACTCAAAAACCAGCGGGATCAGGAAGGCAACTGCGGCGACACCGAGTGTGATGCTCTTGGTGACGAGGGCACGCCTCGATTGCTGTGCTCTGGTGCTGGTCATTGTGGCCTGCTTGCGAATGGAGGGCGCCCGGCCGGGGCGCTACTTGCCAGCCTACGTGGCATAAGCCAGGACCCGTTGGTTGCAGGTCGTACAGGACATTAGCGGCGCCCTAATCGAGCCCTAATCGAGCCCTAAGCCCCCTATTCGACATTGGGGGCATGTCACTCAACACGACAACCACAACCGCTACAAGTCTGTTGGCATCGATCCTTGTTGCCTCCTCAATCGGCGCCTTGACCGCCGGCTGGGCTGGCGCTGCATCCGAGGCGCCCCAACCGACATCGCTGACGGTGCCAACCCGCCAAGCGACCACCACCACAGCCGCACCTGGAGAGGTCGAGACCGTCATCGAGACCGATACGCAGGATCAATATGACTTGGTCGTTTGGGCGTTGGACCGCTTTGAGCAAGCTGATCTGGAACTGCCCCCCTTGACGATCTGCGCGTCCGAAGACCGAGCTGAATGCAACGGTCTCAACGGCTATCTGGCACACTCCGAAGGCGGCGAGTTTGTCGTCCATAGCTGCGGGGTGCGGTTCACGTTGCTCCACGAACTGGCGCATGCGTGGGATATCTACTCCCTCGAGGAAGCCGTGCGGCATGAGTTTCTCGGGATCGCAGCCGCAACCACTTGGGAGAATCACGATGACTGGCATCTTGCCGGTGGCGAGCATGCTGCCAACGTTGTGGCGTGGGGGCTGATGGACGTGCGAATCAACCAGACCCGAACCCGGCCCTACGACCACACCAGCATGGTGGAGGCATTCTCCATACTTACGGGTGGTGGCTTGCCGCAGTGGATGGACTCGACCGGATAGCTGCGCACGAATTTCCCACAACGGCGGGTGGTTCGTAGAGTCGGGACAGGCTCAACGGGAGGTTGCGACGTGGAACTCAAGAAATACGACGACGAAGCCCCATTCCCCTTCGGGACCCTCTCGGTCACCGACATGACGCCGACAACATTCAGCGAGTTGTCACTTGGTGTGGTCGAGGTCCCCATTGGCGGCGAGCACCCGCCGTTCGCCGAGCAACGCAAAGAGAAGATCTACGTGGGTCTGCGCGGCACGGTTGCCTTCAGTTGCGAGGGCGAGAGCGCCCTAGTCTCGCCTGGCGATGTACTCGTCTTCACCGGTGGCGAGCAGTACTCCTATCACAACGGTGGCTACGAACCGGGACAGCTGCTCGTAGTACAGCGCCCCAACCGCGATCTCTCCGACGTCTAACCGGCGGTTAGGACATACCTATAGGTTGCGGTCCAGTGGATTGCTGATGCTGCCACCACAAAGACGTGGAAGAGTTCGTGAGCTGAGAAGACACGTGGCCACAGCTTTGGCCAGCGGGTCACCTTGAAGATCATGCCGACGGTGTAGAGCCCGCCACCGATCGCCATGAGCACAACCGCATCCGGGCCGGCGCGCCTGGCAAGCGGAAACATGATCGGGACCGATAGCCACCCCAGGATCACCATCAAGGTGAACGAGAAGACATGGCGGTCCATCGAGGCAACGATGCGGTCAATGATGCCGACGAGGGCGATGCCCCAGGCCACGACCAGCGCGATCCATCGCCACGGCCCTTCGAGGACCATCACTGCAATGGGGGTGTACGACGCTGCGATGAGAACGAAAATCATCGCATGGTCGAGACGTTGCATACGGATCTTCCACACCTCGCGCCAAGGGATCGAGTGGTAGAGAGAGCTGGCCGTAAACAGACCGAGTAGCCCCAGCCCAAATACGACGACGGCAATTCTCGCTGGCCAGTGTGGCGCCCGCATCAGCAGAAACACGGTTCCGACCAGCGAGGTGACAGCAGCTCCGCCGTGAAGAAAGCCTCGGACTGGGTTCTGCATCTTGCCAAGGGTCCACCTGGCGAAATTCTTGTTGAGGTTCATGGTCCGCAACTGTAACGGACATCCTGTCTAACTGTCATCAGCAATAATCAACGCCATGCATGAGCCTCAGACGCCGCCGGGACTCGACATATCGTGGAGGCCAGCCTCCCTCGACGACGCAGCCGGACTCTCCGACCTGTTCAATGCTATTTCGTCCTTCGATGAAACACCGGAGCGAATGAGTGAGCAGTCGATGGCACACGAGTTGGAGGCGTACTTCGATCCGCTCGCCGACAGAACTGTTGTCGCCAGGACCGAAACGGGTGCGGCGGTCGCATATGGAACGGTCTTTCACCGATCGAGCGACGGCAGCGAGCAGCGGGTCTATGTCAACGCATATGTGTCGCCGGCCTACCGCGATGTTGGGCTAGAGGATGCGATCACGGATTGGGCCATCGCAGTAGGCACCGAGGTGCTGAGCGCTCAACTGGCGGCAAAAAAGTACCTGACGTCCTGGTTCTACAAGAAGCAACTCGAGGTTGCCGACCGATTTGAAGCACGTGATTTTGCTGCCGTAAGCGAGGCCTCGCCGCTCACTCCGCAGGTCTGGAGGCGGCCATGGTTGGTGTCGATGCCGCCAGTCCGACCGGGGCGCAGTATCTCTACCAGTCCGTTGGGTTCGCCACTAGGAACACTGCAACCACATGGCAACGTGAAGTGAGCTAGCTCAACCATCTCGTTATCGAGATTGGGGCGTAGACTCACGTCGTGGTGAATATGAACAAGGCCAAGAGACTGGTCAAGAAACCCCTTTACAAGGTCTATGAGTCGCGGATTCTCAAATTCCTCGACCGAGACAAGCTGCCCCAGCACATCGGCGTGATCCACGATGGACATCGCCGTTATGCGCGCGCCGAGGGTCTGCCCGACTACGCCGCCAGCTATCGGGAGGGCATGAAGAAATTCGTCGAGTTTCTGGGCTGGGCTGAGGACCTCGAGATCCATGCCGTGACCTGCTGGCTGCTGTCGACCGAGAACCTCTCCCGGCCTCAGGAAGAGCTGGAACCGTACTACGACGTTCTGGTTGATCTCTTTGGCGATATCCCGGCCGCGGTTGAGGGCCATGATGTTGCTGTCCGATTTGTGGGAAGCCTCGATCTGCTTCCGCAACGACTGCTTGATGCCGCCAAGAAGCTTGAGGCGACATGCAACACCGGGTCACGACATGTGACAATTGCGTTGGCCTACGGCGGACGTCAGGAGATTGTTGATGCGGCCCGCGAACTTGTCGACGGCCTCGCTGCTCAAGGTGTACCTGGTGAGGCCATGGCCGATCGGATTACTGCCGAGGCGCTCAGCTCGTTTATGTACTCAGCCGATCTGCCCGACCCCGATCTTGTGATTCGAACCAGTGGAGAAACTCGGCTGTCTGGGTTCCTCCTGTGGCAAGCAGCGTATGCCGAGTTCTCGTTTGTCGACGTCTATTGGCCCGAGTTTCGCCGTGTCGACTTCTTGCGTGCTCTGCGTGACTTCACCCACAGCACTCGACGCTACGGTAAGTAGCCACCATGCCGCACAGACGCTCACGTGAAGGAACCCGGACCGCCCTCTTTGACGCGGCCCTCCTCGAGTTTGCCCAGCACGGTTTCCGTAACACGACCCATGCAGACATCGCGGCCGCCGTCGGGATAGGGCGAACTACTTTCTATGAGTACTTCGAGAGCACCGAGGACATGCTGGTGCAGTTGGTAGAAGAGAGGATGCCGGTGGTTGTCGCCGAGATCATCGATGCTATCCCCGGCGACGCCTCTCCCGAAGAACGAATGCGGGAGTTGGGAATCCGCACCGTGGAGTTTGTCGGACTCGATCACCTCGGCCTGATTCTGCATACCGACCCTCTGCGGATGTCGGACGAGTCACAGCGCCGGATTTCCGCGGCACACTCGGGGTTGGTTGGTGCTTTCGCCGAGGTCTACACAGCAGGCGTCGCCTCTGGGGCTTTCCGCGACTTACCGGTCCGTATTGCCGGTCAGTTGATGTTCCAAACGGTCATGGGCGCGGGCCGAGCCATCATGGACTCCGCCGAGCCAAAGCAACAGGTGCATTCGACTGCCGAGATTGCGGTCGAATTTCTCATCCGAGGGCTATCTGCCTGAAGACCCGCAGTCTGGCGTCCCTCGCCGCCGTATACGGCGGTGACGGACGCCAGACGCACAATCAGGGACAGAAGGTTTTAGTTGCGTATTCGGCTGCCGATATGACTAATGGTCCTCGGGGTCAATAAGACTAGACAGCTCTAGGTGGTGTATTTTCATGACGCTTGCGTCTTTGGTTCGTACGCGTGCGATTCGCGCGATTTCGGCATTTGTCGTCCTTCTCAGTGGACTCGTACTGATCTCCGGCTCCGAGCAGGCGCAAGCTGCAGGAACCCCGAACATCTCGCTTGCCAAGGATATGCCGGGGGAGGCTCTTGCTGGTGATCCGGCGATCCCCGTGACATTGTCAGCTACGAACCCCACCGGGACCGACGGATTCAACCTCACTTTTGTTGACGTTCTGCCCTCAGGTGTTGTCTTTGTGAGCGGCGACCCCGCACCAACTCAGATCCTGAGCAATGAGCCGAGCTCTGGCCAGACCACGCTCGTGTGGCGCAACGTCTCGGACCTCCAGGCTGGGGTCACCCAGTCAGTCTCGTATTCCGTGACCCATACGGGCGCGCTCGACGTTGGTGACTCGTTCACCAACCGCGCCAGCGCCTATGTCAACTCCAACCCGCGGATTGTCCCCATCTACAACCCCGCGACCGACAGCGTTGCCAACTCCACCGGCAGCGATGAGAACGTGGCGGCAACGACCGATCTCCTCCCCTTCATCCTCACCAAGACCGAGCCAAACACCGAAGCTGAGTTGTTGCGCGGGCTCCACGATCACCAGACCGTCTACACGCTCGAGATCGAGAACAATTTCCTGGGAGCAACCAACAATTTCGCCATTGAAGACTGGATTCCCGCAGGGATGGAATTCCTCGGCTGTGGCACGGCAGACAACTCAACGACTGGCGAGGAGTACCTAGGGTCCGGCGCGATCAATGCGGGCACCGCTCCTGCAATGAGCAATGATTGTGTTGTCCCGGATACCGTTGAAACTGTCGATGTCGATCCACCTGGACCTCTCGGCCAAGGCATCTACACCCACGTCGTCTGGAACGCGGGGACTCTTCTCACCTCGCTGGGTGTCGGGGCCATTGCCAGATTCGACTACATCGCCGCCATCCCGATGAACGCAAACACATTGGACTGGCCCGGTGACATCGTTCCGTCTACAGACGGTCCGCAGGGCTCAAACATCGATAACAATACCGGAGCCTCAACCAACGAAACCGGGTCCGAGCAGCAAATGATGAACGGCGCTCTCGCCACGGGCACCTACAGCGGTGACAGTGTCATATACACCGACCTAGACGAGATGACGGTCAGTTCCGAAGACCTATCCATCCACAAGAGCGTCAACAACGACGGGATCACCCACGGTGCCGACAGCGGATGGACGCTGTTCATCGAAACCAGTGAGTACACCGGGACCGCCAGCAGTCTCGTTGTAACCGACACCGTTCCCGATGGTCTGTGCCCCAACGGTGCAGGGAGTCCACTTTGTCCCAGCGGTACTACACCGTCGCCTGCCTACACCAGCGCCAACGAGAACTCTGATGGAACGTGGACTCTGGTGTGGAATCTGCCAAACATGATCCGATCCGATGTCGCCACGATCACGTTCTCGACCACAACGCTGAGCAACTATCGAGAGGGCTTCGCCGACGTTACGCCTGTCGTTGCCAACGACTCGTGGACGAATTCCGTTCTGATTGAGGGCGATGTTGATGGCAGATCGGTGGAGGACGTTTCCTCGGCCGGCCAGTCGGCAGCGCCTGTGGCCATCATCAAAGAGGTCGCGGAGCGCCAGGATCCCTTTGTCTCCTGCGCCGCCGTCCCTGCCAGCGATTGGAACCTATCTCTTGCCTCCGGGTATCGCATAGGTGACCAGGTGTGTTGGCGTCTTGGCGTTGACTTCCCCGTCGACCTTGACACCTTCGACTCTGATATCCAGGACTATCTGCCTCCAGGCCATCTGTATACGGATTCTGATTCGTGGGCCGAGGGTCCCAATAACAACGTTCCGCTAGCCGACATCAGCGGTCCCGCACTCAACCCCGATCCCGACCCGTCCATCTTGACGTGGACCGTTGGAGACGGCGGGGGATACGTAGCCGAAGACCTCTACTTCGAGGTCGTGTTCTCCAGCACGATTGTCGATTCGGGAGCAACAGCATCGGGTTCGATCGTGGAGAACCTGATGAAGTACTCCTACAGGAATTCGGCTGGCACCCCATTCAACCTGCGTGACCTTGCCGATATCGAGGTCATCGAGGCGGAACTGGACTTGGTCAAGGGTGTAATCGCTGTCGGTGCAACGCCAACCGGTGGCAACAACGTTGACGGCGTGCAGGTGATGGAGGGCGACGACGTCACCTATCAACTGACCATCACCAATAGCGGTGACCTCCAAGCCGACAATGTCGAAGTATGGGACTTGTTGCCTACCGAATACAGCCCCTGCGCCACCCATGTCAGTGCGATAAGCGATAGCGGTGTGTGTGCTGCCAACCAGCGTATCGAGTGGACCGGCGCCAACACGCTTACTGTGCCGGCCAACGCCTCGATCACGGTGACCTACGTCGTCACCATCCCCACCGGCATTGCCCCTAGCGAGACCATTCCCAACGATGCGGGTGTCCGCAGCTACACCTCTGCCACCAACGATGGCGGGACCTTCCTGTACCTGCCAGCGAGCAACATCGACACAACGGTCACCACCCCGAACACGACGGTCGCTGATGATCCGTCATCGGTTGTGACCGCTACGCCGACCATCACCAAGACTCGTACGACCAGCATCGGCGAGTCGGGCAACGCGCTGGCTAGCCAGGCCACCATCGGCGAGTTGATCACATACACCGTGACTGCGGTGGTGCCAGAAGGCACCACCATCTACGGGGCTTCGGTAGTCGACGACCTCGTGGCGTCTCTCGACCTCGTCTCGTCCAGCCACACCTTCAACGGCGTGGGGGGCAACGGAGGCGTGACCCGGGTCGAAGACGCTGCAGCCGACTCGGTCACCGTCACCTTCCCCGCCACCTATACCAACCCACCGGCGTCGGGCAATGACACGCTTACCGTGAGAATCACCGGACGAGTTCTTGACGTTCCGCAAAACTTCCACAGTGCCACGATCGGCAACACTGCCGGGTTCACCTGGGGTAACCAGGACACCCCCGCGGCTAACACCACGATCACCGCGTCAGCCAACACAACTGTTGTCGAGCCAAACATGGCGATAACAAAGTCGAGCGTTGACAGCATCGGCAATGACGGCGTTGTTGTCGGCAACGAGACGGTTGTCTACACCGTTACAGCAAGCAATACCGGGTCTGTAGCTCACGATCTTGTCGTTGTGGACACGCTGCCGGAAGGCATCACGCCAACCCTTCCAATTCCGGACTCCGGTGTCTGGGCCGCCGACGGCACACCTAGTGATGGAATTGGTGGAACCATCACCTGGAACATCTCATCCATCGAGAGCGGGACTCCCGCGGTGCGGACTTATACCGTCACCATCGACAATCCGGTTGTTGTCAGCACTGCGTTTACCAACAGCGTTGAGGTTGATGCGACGTCGATGGCAGGCACGCCGCTGCAAGAACGTACCGCCGGTGCCCGCTACCGGGCAACGGCTACCGACACCCAGAACTCGCCCTTGGCGTCGATCGCCAAGTCCGTGTTGCCGACATCGGCAACCATCGGCGACACCGTCACCTACACAATCGATGTGACCATTCCACCGGGAACCATCATGTACGACGCCACCGTCATCGATGTCCTTCCCGCCGGCCTGTCCTATGACGGGATGGTTGGTGTTTCTTCCTGTGACATGAACGGATCAGCCTGCGATCCAGATATCACCGCATCCGACATCGGCGTGGTTGGCTCACAGGCCGTTGGATTCTGGCTCGACGATGTCGTCCCCGCCAGTGCCACCGGCGAGACCAGGGTCGTGACGATCAACTACAACGCACACGTGCTCAATACCTTGAGCCGGGGCGATACGCCGGACAATGCGGCAACGGTCTACGGCAATCAGACGAACAAGATCAGCACTGCTCCGACCACGCCACCGCCAACTACCGGGTTCGACGTGAATGCCGGTCCTGCAATTGCAACAGTGACGATTGTCGAGCCGTCGTTGACCATCGACAAGGACGTATCGGGTCAAGCGGGGGACAGCGACTACCGACGTGCTCTCCCTGGCGAGACCCTCACCTACGCCGTGACCGTCACCAACAGCGGTGCTGCCAATATGTCGCCAGCCCACAACATGACTGTTGTCGATACGCTGACCGATCTTGCCTACATCTCTGTGGGACTGATCTCCGACGGCGGCGTCTGGAACCCGGGGACCGACACGATCACTTGGACGATTGCCGGCCCCTTGGCAACTGGGTCCTCTCTGTCGTTGACTTACGACGTGACCCTGGACACACCGCTCGGAGTAGGCGTTGAGGTCGACCCTGGTGCCGAACTGGTCAACACCGCTGATGTGCCTTCCTACTTTGGGGCATCTGCAACCGATCGTGCCGCCAATCCAACGTGGTTCATTGAGTATGACGACGTCGATGAAGACATCGTGCGAGTCGAGCTCGATCTCGCTTCCATCGGCAACTACATCTGGTTTGACGTTAATGGCGACGATCTCCAGGATGCATCCGAGCCTGATCTGGCCGGTATACGGGTCACCGTCACCTACCTTGGCCTTGACGGTGCGGTAGGTGGTGGCGATGACGAGATCCATGTTGCAACAACCGATTCCAACGGTCTTTACCTTGTCGACGAGTTGCCAGGAGGCAACTACACCGTCACCGTCAATACCGACGACCTTCCTTCTGGGATGACCGCAAGTTGGGATCTCGATGGGACCGCCGACGATGCATGGGCGGGAGCGCTCGGTGAAGACGAAGACAAGCTCGACGTTGACTTTGCCTACACCGGCACCGGAAGCATCGGCGACAACGTCTTCTGGGACGTCGACAACAGTGGCGGCGTTTTCAGTGCGGCTGCGGGCGACATCGGTCTTGCCAACGTTGGGGTGACTGTGACCTGGCTCGGTTTTGATGATGCGGATGGTGGTGGCGATGACGTCGTCTACACAACCACTACCGATGCCAACGGCGACTATCTGGTTTCCAATCTGCCCGCAGGCGCGTATACGGTCGTGGTCAACCCCGCCACGTTGCCCAGCGGCATGACCCAGACCTACGACGCCGACGGGACCGTTACTGCCCACACCAGCTCTTACTCCTTGGGGGACGGCGAAGACAATGATGCCCAGGACTTTGGCTACACCGGTGACGGGTCCATAGGCGACCTGGTCTGGCTCGATACCAACGCCGATGGGTTGGTTACAACTGGGGAGCCCGGCATCCCCGAAATCCCAGTCCAGCTGACCTGGTCAGGTGAAGATGGTGTGCTCGGCACTGACGACGACCATGTTTTCACCACCACAACCGACAGCGATGGCAATTACACCTTCCCCAATCTCCCCGGCGATCTCTATCAGGTCGATGTGCTGGGTGGGCTGCCGTTGGCGGCTACGAACACCTTCGACTACGACAGCGACCTCGATTCCTCGACACCGGTCACCCTTGGTGACGGCCAGGACTTTGAGGATGGCGACTTCGGGTACGACGGGGATGCCTTTGTTGGAGACACGGTCTGGTGGGACATCAACGACAACGGTCTCATCGACACTGGTGAGCCCGGTCTCGGTGGTGTTGTTATTGAGCTGACCTACGCAGGCCCGGATGGGACTGTCGGGACTTCCGATGACCTCGTTTTCACTACCACGACAGATAGCAATGGCAATTACGTCTTCTCGGACTTGCCGGTGGGCAACTACGAGGTTGTGGTCACTGGTGGGATCCCGGCTGGCTTTGTCCCCACCTATGACGAAGACGGTGGTGACGATGAGACCAGCGTTGTCAACGGACTGACCAACTTGGAGTTCCACGAGACAGCCGACTTCGGCTACCGCGGCACCGGCTCGATCGGTGACCTCGTCTATCTCGACAGCAACGCCGACGGTGCGGATGACCCAGGCGAGCCCGGCATCCCCGGCGTCGACATCGAACTGACCTGGGATGGCGTTGACGGTATCGCAGGCACGACTGATGACGTGACCCTCTCCACCACCACCGACCTTTTCGGCAACTATCTCTTCGACTTCCTACCCGAGGGTGACTACGAGGTTCAGATCCTCACCGCCACCTTGCCGGTAGGTCTCACCCAGACTGGTGATCCTGACGGGTTGGGAACGGCCGACTCATCCACGCTGCCACTGGCGACCGGCGAAGACAACGATGTCCAGGACTTTGGGTACACCGGTGGAGCGACGGTTGGCGACACGGTCTGGTTTGACCGCAACGGCAACGGTGTCGTTGACTCTGACGAGTACGGCATCGGCGGGGTCGATGTCTGGGTGGTCTGGGCTGGTCCCGATGGGGAACTCGACACCGATGACGACGAAGTCTTTGGCGACACCACCGACATCAACGGTGAATACGAGGTCACCAATCTGCCTCCCGGGGAATACCGAGTCTGGCTGGATGTTGACAGCCTGCCCGCCGGCATGGCCGCGACGTTTGACGAAGATGGCACCTTGGACCACCAGACCGAGTTCACACTTGCTGATCTCGAGAACCACGACAGCGCCGACTTTGGATATACAGGGTCCGGCCAGATCGGCGACCTGGTGTGGCTCGATCTCGATAGCGATGGGGACAACACCGGTGAACCCGGCATCCCCGCCCAAGAAGTCACCTTGACTTGGGAAGGACCCGATGGTGTTCTCGGCAATGCCGACGATCAGGTCTACACCACAACCACCGATGCCGACGGCAACTATCTCTTCGACAACCTGCCGCCGGGTGAGTACGAGGTTGAGGTGACAGGAGCCATAGTCACCGCGGCAACCAACACCGATGATGAGGACGGTGACAACGACTCTCATACCCCAGTCACGCTTGGCGACGGTGCGGTCCACGACACCGCCGACTTTGGCTACGTCGGATCGGCCGAGCTTGGCGACCTGGTGTGGCTGGATCTCGATGGCGACGGCGTCGCCGATCTCACAGAGCCCGGACTTGTCGGGGTCGAGGTCACCGTCGTTTGGTACGGAGCCGATGGTGCGGTAGGAGGTGGCGATGATCTCACCCTGCCTGTCTACACGACAGATGCGGCTGGCAACTATCTGGCAACGGGTCTGCCCGACGGCACCTACGGCGTTGCTGTGACTGATGGAGTGCCCACTGGGCTGGTCAACAGCGCCGACGAAGATGGTGATCTCGACGACCAAACTGACGTGTCCGGCCTGATCGTAGGTGGCAGCCATCTGACTACCGACTTTGGTTATACCGGTGCCGGAAGCATCGGTGACACCATCTGGTGGGATCTTGATGGCGACGGTACCCAAAGTGTGATTGAACGCGGTTTTGCCGGTGTCGATGTGACCCTCACCTGGGCAGGTCTCGACGGCGTCTTCGGCAACGCAGACGATGCGGTGTTCACCGCAACGACCGATGCCGACGGAACGTACCTATTCGGGTTCTTGCCTCCAGGCGAGTTCGAGTTGGTCGTCGACGAAACTGACATGCCTGCCGGGGTGGCCCAATCGGCCGATCCGGATGCGACTCTTGACGGCCAATCAGCGTTGACGTTGGGAGTGGGTGAAGCCAACCTCGACCAAGACTTCGGCTACCGCGGCGAGGGGTCCGTAGGAGACTTCATCTGGTACGATCTCAACAACGACAGCATTGCCGACCCTGACGAGCCCGGCGTCGCCGATGTGACGGTTGTCGTTACCTTCTTTGGTCCCGACGGCGTGGCCGGCGGTGGTGACGACGTGGTCTTTACCGCCGTAACCGATGCCGACGGCAACTACACCGTCCCCGGCCTACCGTCCGGCTTCTACTCAGCGGAACTAGATCCGACCACCTTGCCACCGGGCATGAGTGTCACCAGCGATCTTGATGGTGGCGACCCGGTCACCACATTGTTCACTCTGGGTGGCGCCGAGGACAAGACCGATGTGGATTATCCAGTCATCGGCGATGCCTCGTTGAGCGGGACAGTATGGAACGACGTTGACGGCGACCAGGTGATCGATACCGCTGAGCCAGGCGTTCCCGGGGTGACGGTAAACGTGACCTGGGATGGTCCTGACGGACCGGTTGTGATTCCTGTGGTGAGCGGTCCCGATGGCACCTGGGATCTCCCGGCATTGCCCCCGGGTGACTACACCGTCGAGCTGGACCTCACCACGGTTCCAGATGGCATGACGCCCACCACAGGTACCGATGAGGCGGTCACGCTTCCGGTTGGGGGACATGAAGTTGTTGACTTCGGTCTCGCCGAAGTGGTTGATTTGGGTAGCACTGTCTGGATCGATACTGATGGTGATGGCGTTGTCGATCCCGACGAAAACGGTATCCCAAACGTAACCGTCAGCCTGTACGACGAGACGGGTTTGCTGATCGCGATTACCGTGACCGACTCGGATGGCAACTATCTGTTCGAGGATCTCCCTCCTGGCACATATCTGGTGTCGCTCGATTCCGATTCGTTGCCTGACGAGGTTCGGGCAACTTTCGACCGTGACGGCAGTCCCGATCTGAACACGCTCGTTAGTCTCACCATCGGTGCCGACATTCTGGACGCCAACTTCGGTTTCCAGGTCGGTCTACCGGTGACCGGATTCGAGGTCGAGTCCTTCGCCCTCCTGGGTGGTCTCTTCCTCCTGTTGGGTGTAGTCCTGATCGGGTCTACTCGGACGCGACGCAGGCGAGAACGAGAACTCGCCTAAGGGCGAGTTCTTCGCCTGAAACCCACAGTCTGGCGTCCTTGGCCGCTGTATACAGCGGCCAAGGACGCCAGA